>OLQU01000261.1_pt1 | contig 48642 bp, 38 predicted proteins | sample 1672271 | NCBI WGS metagenome assembly OLQU01 (sample SAMEA3136666, study PRJEB25190) | human gut metagenome | biome: human gut; feature: human-associated habitat; material: faeces | place: Austria | collected 2013 | reverse complement strand
GAAGTCCAACCAAAATGGTATACTGCCTTATGTGCTCCGTTCTTTTTGTTTTTTTTTGAATTGACTCGAACCAACGACAAGCTGCTCCAAATTTGGCGAAGACAAATTTGGAAGAAACAGTCCGGTGGACTGTTTCGTAGCAGGTTGCGCAACCTTGAAGTCCAACCAAAATGGTATACTGCCTTATGTGCTCCGTTCTTTTTGTTTTTTTGAATTGGACTCGAACCACGACAAGCTGCTCCAAATTTGCATGATTGCAAATTTGAGAGAAACAGTCCGGTGGATATGGCGGGCGGCAGATTGCCGCCCCTACGAGGGCATTTTTGTATCCGATCGACCGTAGGGGCGGATAGTATCCACCCGCTCTATTCGTTGGCAATGTAGGGTGCGGTGCCCACACCGCACCGCAAAAACGCCCAACAACAATCAAGGCGCTAACTGTATAATCCCCCCAAAATCCGCATACACTTCTATCGGTGATTGTATGAGGAACAAAACCGGGCTGCAATGGTGCGGATTTGCCTTTGTGAGCATTGTGGGCACCTTGTGGCACTTTATCTACCAATGGACCGGAGACAACCGCCTGGTGGCGCTGGTGTGCCCGGTAAATGAAAGCCCCTGGGAGCATCTCAAACTTTTATGGTTTCCCTTTCTCCTGTGGTGCCTAATCAACCTGCGCAGTACCAAGGGACAATCGGGCGCTTGGGCGCGGCACTGTGTGGGCGCCATTACCGGCATTGGAGTAATCACAGCCTTGTTCTTCACCTATAAAGGGATCATCGGCAGGGATGTTATGGCGCTGGATATTATGTCCTTTATCCTGGGCGTAGGCAACGCTTTTTGGATAGACGCTTTGCTGACACGCAACGGCAAACTACAAGGAAAAAGCGCACAAACCGCAGGTGTTTTCCTACTCCTGGCAGTCAGTGCGCTGTTTATGTTATTTACTTTTTACCCGCCGAAAATCCCCTGGTTCTTAGACGAACAAAGCGGGATCTACGGCATTTAGCCCTCTGCCAGTCGGCGATAGATGGCAGGCAAGTTTTTACCCACATCTTCCGGACAATGCGCGTCTGACCCGGCAGAGAACTGCACGCCGCAAGCCTTGGCGACAGCCAAAAAATCCGGGTGCAGCCCCGGTCCCTTGGCGCCGTTCATCTCCAGCAGCATACCCTGTGCCTTTACCTTTTGGCACAGGGTTTTATACTGCTCCTTTAAGTTGAAATCCGGTGCAAATCCGAAACAGCGGATCAGGTCCGGGTGGGCCAGAATATCAAAAATTCCGCTGTCTGCCGCCTGGTTTTGCAATTCAAAATACCGGCGGTACAAGGCGTTTACATCCCTGCCCTGCCACTGGTTCTTCCGCTGGTTAAAGGTCCAGTTGTCGATCCAGTGGACGCTGCCCAGCAGCAGGTCAAAATAGCCATCCCGGGTTACCTGCTCGATCACATCCGCGTGTTGGGGAAAATAACAGATTTCCAGCCCCAGCTTGATCTTCACCGGGTAATTCTTTGCCCGCAGTCTATCGCCAAAGCGCTTGAATTCGTCCAAATGGCGGGCGGTCTGCACTTTTTCGTCAAACCAATGTCGCTGATAATCGTTGTACGCCCGCGCCTGTGCAAAGGTGGGGTGGAACTCAAAAAAGCGCACCGAGTGCTCTAACATGCAGATCTCGCTAATTCCCTGCTTTTCCGCCCGACGGACAAACTGCTCCGCCCACTCTACGGTGTACGGACCCCGCTCCAGGTGAATGTGCCAGTCCCGCATCAAGCCTTGGCCTCTCCCTCTGCCAAATACACATTGGCCTCAAAGGGCATCAGCACATCCCGGTGGTCGTGGTAGTTGGAATACAAGCGTTCGAAAGCAACCGGGTCACAAGGACGATTTTGCCGCTTTCCGGTCAGATTCAGCTCCACAAAGAAAGTGTTGCCGTCCAAGGTGCGCTTGTAGCAAACCACATTCTTATCCTCCGGGCACAATTGGGTAAACTCGCCGTACACCAGCGCCGGATTGGCGTGGCGCAGAGCAATCAGCCGCTTAAAGTCATTGAGCACGCTGTCCGGCACCTTTGCCTCATCGGCAGCGTTCACGCGCACGGCATTCTTGTTGATTCCGATCCAAGGGGTGCCGTCGGTAAACCCGGCGCCCGGCTCTGCCGTCCACTGCATTGGGGTTCGGCCGTGGTCCCGAGAGCCGCCGTTAATGATCCGCAGCGCTTTCTCCGGCTTTTTGCCCTTGGCCACCAGCTTATTATAAAAATTGATGCTCTCCACATCCCGCACATCATCCATACTGTCAAAATGGGTGTTGGTCATACCCAGCTCCTGACCCTGAAAAATAAAGGGACTGCCTTTTAAGGTCATTTCCAGCACGGCGCACAGCTTGGCGATCTCCGGGGTGTATGTATCCGTTGGGTCCACTTTAGATGTCACCCGGGGATTGTCGTGATTCTCAAACAGCAGCGTAGGCCAGCAGTGATTGGTGTACTCCACCTGCCACTTGAGTATGGTCTTTACCGCCTTGCGCAGATCATACTGGTACTCGTCAAAGCGCATATGCCCCGCATTATCCAAGTGGTCAAAGTTAAACACCATAGACAGCTCCTGGCGGGTATCTGCCGTTGTCAGCTTGGCCGTCTCAATACCTAAACCGCCGCACTCGCCAACGGTCACATATTCCTTGTCCCCGCGACCAAAGCAGTTGCGGTTCATCTCGTGCAAATACGCGTGCAGGCAGGGACCGTAGAAGTAAAATTCTGCCCCGCAAAAGCCCAGCGTCTTGCCCACCACCGGGTCTCCGTCCGGCAAACTGGGCCACTTGGAGATAAAGTTGATCACATCCATACGGAAGCCGTCAATGCCCTTGTCCAGCCACCAGTTGATCATCTTATAAATATCGTGGCGTACCGCCGGATTCTCCCAATTCAGGTCCATCTGCTTTTTGGAAAAAGCGTGCATAGCCCAACTGTCCACCGCTTCATAATAATTCCAGGCAGAACCGGAGAACAGGCTCTCCCAGTTGTTAGGTGGGGTGTGGCTGCCGTCGTCCCGGCGCCAAATATAATACTGATGGTACTTATTATGCCGGTCCTGCTTGGCGGCCTCAAACCAGGGGTGCTCGTCAGAAGTATGGTTCACCACCAGGTCCATAATCAGCCGCATGCCCCGCTTATGAACTTCATTAAGCAGACGGTCAAAATCCGCCATGGTGCCAAAGTCGTCCATAATATCGTAGTAGTCGGAAATATCGTAGCCGTTATCGTCATTGGGGCTTTTATACATGGGGCTGCACCAAATGCAGTCCACCCCCAGGTCCTTAAGATAATCCAGCTTTTCGATAATGCCGTTAATGTCGCCGATACCGTCACCGTTGGAATCCTTAAAAGAGCGCGGATAAATTTGGTAAAACACAGCCTCTTTCCACCACTGTGGCGTAATGGGGCTGTCGTCCGGCGCAATAATGGCGTTGCTCTCGCTGTTCAGCAGATCGCAGAACATCTGCACCGTGCTCTTTTTGATCACGCCACCGGTAAGTGGGCTGAGTGCTTTCACTTTCAGCTTAGACAATGCGGAGCGCTCAAAATCTTCCGGCTTAAAGCCGAAGTTCAGCAGCACTTTTTCCAGCAAATCCCGACCCAGCGGATTTTGAATCACCTGGGCCAAACTGCTGTTTGGTGTAATGGTTTGCATAAGTCAGTTCCCCCTTATATTACTCGCAGCAGTGCCGGTACGGCAGGCACTCTGCAAAATGACTTAATTGTGGCCGCGCTTAAAGCGTTTTTTGCCCTCCTCACGGAAGGCGTCCAGCCCGCCGGAACGGTCATACAGACCGGCGGCCTCCAGACAAATATCCAGCGACAGATTGATACAAGCCTCACTGATATTATCCGGCGTGTCCAGCCGGGTGTGGTAGTATGTACGCGGGTCATGGTTCACCCCGCAAAAGCCGGCGGCCTCCAACCCGTAGCGGCTAAAGCCCTCAGCGTCAATGGCGCCGGGATATAAGTCGGTCTCTCGCATTTCAATGCCGCAGTTCTCCCCGGCCTCATAAATCAGCTCACCTACGGCATTGGAATTCTTTTGAGTACCGGTACAGCCGCTGGTGTAAATCTGCAACTGTTCAATCTCCCGCATGGTGTCCATGACGATAAATACCGTTTCCACCTGCTGAAGTTCCCTCTTGTGCCGCTTGGCATAGGCCAGGGCTCCCCGCAGTCCTGCCTCTTCCGAGCCGGTGAGCAGCGCACACACCTCCGTGTGCTCAAATCGAATATCTTGCTCTGCCATCTCTCGCAGAACACCCATAGCGATAAAATCCGCACTTAAATTGTCGTTCGCACCGTCAACCACCACACGCCAGTTGATAAAAAAGAGAATGGCAACAAAAAACGGCACCAACACCAACTCCAGCACCCCCATCACCAGCCAAAAGGCCGAGGTGTAACCGCTGCCGAAAATGGCATTGCAAAGCCAAATCATGTTAAAAACGGTCACAAACAGAAGCCCGCCGATAGACCCTGCCATCACCAGCGCCAGACTCTTAAGCCCGCCGTGTAGAGAATAAGTCCACTCGTTGGCTGCGTCTGTATGTCCGCCAAAAATGATCCGCCGCCGGACTTCTCCGCTGGGCTTGCGCACCGCCATCACATTGCGGGAGGTTTTCTTTGGAAACAGAGGGTCAATGCATTCACGATACAGCAAAAACTCCCCCACCAAACAAATCACCGCCAAAACGGTAAGCAACAGCGCAATCACCGCCAGCGCAGCCCCGTGCACCGCGCCGCGAAAAGTGAGCCAGTAAAACAGAACGGAGAGCATAGCCACCACACCGGCCGCCGGGATCCAACCCATAAAGGCGTGGGGGTGCACATCAAAATTCTCTACCTGCACATCGTCCGCCCACTGCTCCAGCTCACCGGCCAGAAAAGACTGTGCTTTGCGCTCACTATGGGTGCCGGGTGCCCGCTCCTTAAAATTGGCGCACACATAGCGAATACCGTCTACTATATAATTTCTCGTGCCGTCCGAGGCACCGGAAGTCAATCGCATACTTTGTTCCTCCAAGTCAGAACCTGTTTCTATTATACTACATAGGGTATCAAGATTCAACAAAAGCACCATATTTTCAAAAAATTGCAAAAAGTGCTTGACAAGTGCGTTCGTAGCGGTTATAATACAACTCGCAACACAGCCAATTGGCCCGGTAGTTCAGTTGGTTAGAACGCCAGCCTGTCACGCTGGAGGTCGACGGTTCGAACCCGTTCCGGGTCGCCAATATATGCTGATATGGCTCAGGTGGCAGAGCACGTCCTTGGTAAGGACGAGGTCACCGGTTCGAATCCGGTTATCAGCTCCAAAAAGCGCTCAACGCATTTGCGTTGAGCGTCTTTTTTGCCCAAAACAAAAAAAGGTGTGCGCAACTGCGCACACCTTTTCTCTTTGTGCCTACTTGATGAAAGTCTTATTTCCCTGCTTCTCCCAAATACAAAGCCAGCCGGAGGGGCAATGCCCCCACAGATTGCCGGTGGACAGCAAGCGAATATCCGTCAGTGTAACGGCGGTGCCTTTCTTCAGATATGCGTTTGCTTTAGGATTAGACGCGGTAGCGTGGGCCTTGCCGTTCTCCGTCAATTTTCCCACGGTTTTTCGCCCACTGGCAGCGCCTGCGCCCTTGTAGATTCCCCGCACGGCTGTCAAATGATACGTGCCGGGTTTTACGGTGGGTGCCGTAGGCGCAGACTTGCGGTAATGTATATCCTGTGTGGAATACGCCAGCCGCACATCGCGCTTTGGGGTAAACAACCACAGGGACAGCACATCGCCTTTCAAGTCAGCCGGACGAACATACACTTCTCTGCCGTTTTTCACGCGGGTGTATTTGCGGCGAGCGGCAGTCAAAGTGAACTTGCCGTCATACCAATACGGGTCCAAAATAATTAAATTGCCGTTTTTGTCGATGCCTGCGGCCAGCACATAGTGCCCGCTGTTAGAAAAGAGCATTTTGCCTCCGCCGCTTACATTGATAATCGCCTTATAGCCCTGTTTCAGATGTGCCACCAGCCGGTCCATATCTGTGGTGATTGCGTAGTCCAGACCGTATTTTTCTTTCATATACCGAGCCACCACGGCCATATCCGTGCCTTCCGCCGCCCGAGCACCCATACCCAGGCAGCGGTGGGTCCACTGGCGGGTATTGAACACTCGAGTGGTGGAATTGCGCAGCGCCATTAAGGAAGCACACACCCCACAACCGCTGGTATAAACGCAGCCGGAGGTGCCGTACCGATAAGGATGGGTCTTACTGGGGTACGGTATGCCCTTGCAGGCAGTGGTCGTCTGCCGGCAATAATAAAGTGCAGACATCAGTCACCCTCCTGTTCCAGGGTCTCCGCCACGCTCTCGTCCTCTGTGGCGCCCTCTTGTTGCAACACCCGCAGCACCTCATCTGCCTGGCGGGCGCAGCAGGTAAAGCTGTTATTCTTCCACCAGGCAGCCAAGGCGGCTGCCACCGTTACTAAAGCGGACAGACCGGTATAGATCTGTTCATCTGAGAACGGTAGCGGGTTTTTACCAAAGCTGGTCAGCACCAGATTCAGCAGAGCCACCACCAGCGTTACGGTACGCACAAGCGTACCGGCAGTCATATTCTTCACTTTCATTTCTATCACTCCGATCAAGTTCTTATTTTATCCTATGCACACCGGCAGAATTTGACAGGACCCTGCCGGAATGGTATGCTATGGAAAATCGATATTTTGGGGGATTTTATTCAATGCACAAACTGCAACTGACCATGCTGCCCGGTGAATATTGGTACGGCGGCCACACCAACTACGGCTACCTAATGCCGGTCAACGCCAAGAAAGTGATGCTGGTAGACACCACGGTGGTGCGCTCCTACGGCCAGGCAAACACCCTCTTTGTCAGCAACAAGGGGCGGGTCATTTGGTCGGAGGCCGGGTTTAAGACCCGCTTCGTTTTCGGCCGCATCACCTGCACCGGCAGCAAAGCCAAGATCGGCCTGTACCAGGCAGACGACCACACCCTGCGCGGCGCTTATCACTACGCGGTGAATCACTTTATGCCGCCGGACGGCACCTACCCGGACGCGTTAATGTTCCGCATTCCCCAGTATTGCACCTGGATCCAGTTTGAACACAACCAGACCCAAAAGGGCATTGTGGACTATGCCAAGTCCATTCTGGACTGCGGTATGCCTGCCGGTGAGCTGATCATTGACGACGGCTGGCAGCGTGCCTTTGGGGACTGGCGCTTTGACCCGGCAAAATTCGCAGACGCCAAAAAGATGACAGACGAACTGCACACCTTAGGCTTTAAGGTTATTTTGTGGATTGCGCCCTTTGTCAGCGATCAGGCAGCAGACTTTCAAAAGCTGAAGGACGAAAACCTGCTGGTGCTGGACAAGAACAGACGACCGGCCAAACGGAAATGGTGGAACGGCGCCGACTATCTGCTGGATTTCTCCAACCCGGCGGCGCAGGACTGGTTCTTTGCCTGCACCCGGTATTTGACCGATAAACTGGGCATTGACGGATTTAAGCAGGACGCCGGTGACGCCATGTATTACCGGGACGATGACCGCACCTACGGGGGCGTAGACGCCAACGGTCAAAGTAAACTATGGGCGTTGTCTGCCCGGCACTATCGTTTTAATGAACTACGGGCCTGCTTCCAATGCGGCGGCATGGGCGTTGCCCAGCGACTGGCGGATAAAAGCCACCGCTGGAACTTCCTGGGACTGGGCGCACTGCTGCCCAATGTGCTCATTCAGGGGCTGTCCGGTTATCCTTACAGCTGCCCGGATATGATCGGCGGCGGGCAGATCACTGACTTTCGCGGCCCGGTAGAAAAGTTGGATCACGAGTTGTTTGCCCGTTATTGCGAGGCCTCTGCGCTGATGCCCATGATGCAGTACAGCCTGAACATTTGGGATCTGGGCAATCCAGAGACCCGTCGCATTTGTCGAAAAATGAGCGCCCTGCATGCCAAATACGGTGACTATATCATCGCCTGTGCCAAAGCGGCCAGCCAAACCGGTGCGCCCATGGTGCGGGCCATGGAATACGCCTATCCTCACTGCGGCTACGGCGGCATTACCGACCAATACCTGCTGGGCGACCGGATCTTAGTGGCGCCGGTACTGAAAAAAGGGCAACGCAGACGCAAGGTGTGCATACCCACCGGCAAATGGCGACTGGGCGACAAGATCTATTCAAACGAAACGGTCACCCTCCCCTGCCCGGTAGACACCCTGCTTTACTTTGAACGCATAGATTGAGCCGCCTCGGCGTGCTCCAGGTCCTCCACCCGATGGTTGAGGACCTTTATTTTTTCCTCCACCACCGGCAGCCGCTCTGCAAAGCGGTTGTGCTTGTCCACCTTATTTTCCAGCAGCCGCAACCGATAGGCCGTCAGTTTGGACGACGCGAGCACGCCTCCAAAAGAGCCGGCAATGGTACCTGCCAAGGAGATCAGCGCCACCATCACTTCCTTTTGCATATTCACCCTCCTTTGCCTAAAATTACACACTCTAAGACAGTTTAACAGAATAGAGAAAATCTGTAATTTGTCAAGCCATTGGCCCCAAAAAGGGCCATATTTTTTTGATTATAGAGCACCTTGTCTATGGAATTGAATACACAATGTATATTTATTCTTATTTTTGCATATTTATGATATTTTTTCCGTCGTTCTATTGACATTGCTCTCTATGCGAGTATAATATATACAAGTTTAAAAAGGACGGACTGTATAAATATGACAAGAATATTCATTGACGGTAAAGCCGGCACCACCGGACTGAAGATTTTTTCCCGGTTCCAGAACCGACCGGAGCTGGAGCTGATTCAAATTGACGAGGACAAGCGGAAGGACCCGGCAGAGCGAGCCAAGTGCATAAACAATTCGGACATTACCTTTCTCTGTCTCCCGGACGCGGCAGCCATTGAAGCGGCAGCACTGGTTACCAACCCTAAGGTGAAGTTGATTGACACCTCCACTGCCCACCGCACCCTGCCGGACTGGGCCTACGGCTTTCCGGAGCTGGCACCCGCCTTTCGAGAGAAGATCGCAAGCTCCAACCGTATTGCAGTGCCCGGCTGCTACGCCAGCGGGTTTAACGCTTTGGTCTATCCCCTGGTGTCCGGCGGCATTTTACCCGCCGACTATCCCATTGTGTGCTACGCCATGAGCGGTTACAGCGGCGCAGGAAACAAAGGCATTGCCCAATATGAAGCGGCAGATCGGGATCCAGAACTGGACAGTCCCCGGCAGTACGCGCTGACCCAGCAGCACAAGCACTTAAAAGAAATGGACGCCATCAGCCACTTGGCGCGCACGCCCATTTTTGCTCCCCATATTTGTGACTATCCCTGTGGGATGACCGTATCCGTGCCGCTGTTTGCCGACCTACTGAAAAAGCGAATGACCCCGGCAGATATGCAGGCGTTCTATGCAGAGCACTACGGCGACAGCCGCGTGGTCAAGGTACGCCCCCTGGGTTACAGCGAAAGTATGATCGGCGCCAACAATATGGCCGGTCGGGATGACATGGAAATTGAGATCAACGGCAACGACGAAAGGCTGCTACTCACTGCTCGGTTCGATAACCTGGGCAAGGGCGCGTCCGGCGCTGCCATTCAGTGTATGAACATTGCCCTGGGGCTGGATGAAGTCACCGGGCTGACGATAGGAGAATAACGTATGACCAAGATTGACGGCGGCATTTGTGCCGCAAAAGGATTCAAAGCCAGCGGCACCTACTGCGGCATAAAAAAGCCGGCAGTAGAAAACCCGAACCCGGACTATGTACATAAAAACGATATTTGCCTGGTGGCCTGTGATGTGCTGTGCAACACCGCAGCGGTATATACCCAAAACAAAGTGAAGGGTGCACCAATACTTGTAACCAAAGACCACTTGGCAAAAAGCGGTAACAAGGCCAAAGCCATCATTGCCAACTCAAAAAACGCCAACACCTGCAATGCAGACGGCGTAGAAAAAGCAGCCAAAATGTGCCAGCTGGTGGCAGACGAAATGGGTCTGCCTGCTGAACAGGTGCTGGTGGCTTCCACCGGTGTCATTGGCCAGGTGCTGCCCATTGAGCCGATTATTACTGCCGTGCCTACGCTGGTGAAAGAACTGGATTATGGTAAAAACGAAGAAGCGGCTACCGCTATTATGACCACCGATACAGTGAAGAAAGAGTATGCAGTAGAGTTCCAGCTGGACGGCAAAACCTGCCGCCTGGGCGGTATGGCAAAAGGCTCCGGTATGATCCACCCCAATATGGCCACTACCCTGAACTTTATCAGCACCGACTGCGCCATCAGCGCAAAAATGCTGCAACAGGCGCTAAGTGAGATCGTAAAAGTCACCTACAATTGCCTGTCCATTGACGGCGATACCTCCACCAACGATATGGTAGAAATCATGGCCTCCGGTTTGGCGGGCAACGGGGAAATCACAGCCCCCGGCCCGGCGCTGGACACCTTTAAGGCTGCCCTTTATGATGTAATGGCCAACCTGACCCGTATGCTGGCCAAGGACGGCGAGGGCGCCAGCAAGCTGCTGGAATGCGTGTGCTCCGGCGCGCCCACTAAGGACACCGCCATTATCGTTGCCAAGGAAGTGATCGGCTCTACCCTGTTCAAATGCGCCATGTTCGGCGAGGATGCCAACTGGGGTCGGGTACTGTGCGCCATCGGTTACGCTCCGGCGGAATTTGATATTGACAAGGTGGATGTGGCCTTGAAATCCACAGCCGGTACGGTCACCGTGTGCCAAAACGGCGCCGGTGTGGACTTCTCTGAGGAAGAGGCCGCCAAGGTACTGGCAGAGGACGAGATCTATATTTTAGTGGATCTGAACCAGGGGGACGAAAAAGCCACCGCCTGGGGCTGTGACCTGACCTACGACTATGTAAAAATCAACGGCGACTACCGCACCTGATTTTACTAAGAAATATAAGCGAACGGAGTGAGAAAATGGAAATTGCAAATCACCAAAAGGCGGAGATCCTGGCAAGAGCCTTGCCGTACATTCAGATGTATCGCAAGAAAGTCATTGTTGTAAAATACGGCGGCAACGCCATGATCAATGAAGAACTGAAAGAAACCGTTATGAACGATCTGGTGCTACTGTCCACCATCGGTATCCATGTGGTGCTGGTGCACGGCGGCGGTCCGGAGATCAACAAGACCCTGGAGCGTATGCACATGGACTCCCAGTTTGTGGACGGTCTGCGGGTTACCGATAAAGAGACCGCAGAAGTGGTGCAAATGGTACTGGCCGGTAAGGTGAACAAAAGCCTGGTGTGCCAGATCGGCAACCTGGGCGGCCACGCCATCGGTCTGTGCGGGCTGGACGGCAATATGCTAAAGTGCAGGCCTGTAGACGATGTCCATGGCTATGTGGGTGAGATCACAGAAATCAATATGGAAGTAGTGGAAGAAGCTATTTCCAAGAACTTTATCCCGGTGATCTCCACCATCGGCTACGATGAAGACGGCAACTGTTACAACATCAATGCAGACACGGTGGCTGCCGCAGTGGCCGGGGCTTTGCAGGCAGAGGCACTGATCTCCATGACCGATGTGGTGGGTCTGTTGCGAGATAAGGACGACGAAAGCTCGCTGATACACAGAGTCTATATTAGCGACACCCCGGCGCTGATTGCCGACGGCATTATCGGCGGCGGCATGATCCCCAAGATCGACTCCATGACCGAGGCCCTGCGCCGCGGGGTCAAAAAAGCATTTATAATCGACGGCCGCGTGCCCCACTCCATCTTGATGGAGCTGCTTACCGATGAAGGTATGGGCACCATGTTCCGCAGCAGATAAAGAGGAAGACCCATGAACACAAAAGAACTGGATAATCAATATGTAGCCCACGCCTACGGGCGCTTTGATGTGGCGCTGACGAAAGGTCAAGGCTCTACCCTCTACGACGAGAGCGGCAAAAAATACATCGACTTCGGATCCGGCATCGGAGTAACTGCCTTTGGCATCAACGATCCGGTCTGGACCAAAGCTGTGGAAGAACAGCTGCACCGGGTGCAGCACACCTCCAATCTCTACTACACCGCCCCCTGCGCCAAGCTGGCGCAGCTGCTGTGTGAAAAGAGCGGGATGAAAAAGGTGTTCTTCGGCAACTCCGGGGCAGAGGCCAACGAGGGTGCCATCAAATTTGCCCGCAAGTATAGCTTTGACAAATACGGCACCGGGCGCAGCACCATCATTACCCTTGTCAACTCATTCCACGGCCGCACCATTACCACCCTGGCGGCTACAGGGCAAGACAGTTTTCACACGGTGTTTGACCCCTTTACACCCGGGTTCAAATACTGCCCGGCCAATGATATAGAGGCGCTGGAAGCGGCAGCCACGGACGATGTGTGCGCTGTGCTGTTTGAATGCGTACAGGGCGAAGGCGGCGTGAACAACCTAAGTCCAACATTCGTAAACGCCATTGCCAAGCTGGCAAAGGAAAAAGACATTCTGATCGCGGTAGATGAAGTGCAGACCGGCAACGGCCGCACCGGCACCTACTTTGCCTACCAGCAATACGGCATTACGCCGGACATTGTAACCACAGCTAAAGGCCTGGGCGGCGGACTTCCCATCGGCGCCGTGCTGTTTGGGGAAAAGCTGCAAGACACCATGACCCCCGGCTCCCACGGCTCTACCTTTGGCGGCAACCCGGTGGTGGCTGCCGGTGCCTGCTCCATTGTGGAGCGGATCGACGACGACTTCCTGCGCGAAGTACAGCGCAAGAGCGAGAAGATCCGCACGGCGCTGGCAAAAGTGAAAGGCGTCCAGAGCATCAGCGGTATGGGGCTGATGCTGGGGATCGAAACGGACAAATCCGCAGGAGAAGTGGCCAAGGCTTGCCTGGCTAACGGCCTGCTGATCTTAACGGCAAAAACAAAGCTTCGTCTGCTGCCGGCGCTGAACATCAGCGATGCGGAACTGGACGAGGGACTGGAGATACTGAAAGGAGTGCTTGAAGCATGAAACATTTACTGAAACTGGCGGACCTGGACAAAGGCGATATTCTGGACATTCTCAACTTGGCAGACCAGCTGAAATATGAGAACCAGCATGGCATTGAACACCACCACTTAAAGGGAAAGACCCTGGGTATGATCTTTCAAAAAAGCTCTACCCGCACCCGGGTCAGCTTTGAGACCGGCATGTACCAGTTGGGCGGCCAGGCACTGTTCCTTTCCAACCGAGATTTGCAGATCGGCCGCGGCGAGCCGGTACAGGACACGGCTCGGGTACTCTCTCGCTACCTGGACGGCATTATGATCCGCACCTTTGCGCAAAAAGAGGTGGAGGACCTGGCAGAGTACGGCTCCATTCCCATCATCAACGGCCTGACCGATTACTGCCACCCCTGCCAGGTGCTGGCGGATCTGATGACCATTCGCGAGTATAAGAAGAGCTTTGACGGGCTGAAATTCTGCTTTATCGGCGACGGCAACAATATGGCAAACTCCCTAATCGTAGGCGCCATCTCCATGGGTATGGAGTGCGCCATCGCCTGCCCCAAGGACTACCAACCGGACGCCCAGATCATGGCCTGGGCCAAGGAGAACGGCACCTTCACTTGCAGCGAGGATATTTTGGCCTGTGCCAAAGACGCAGATGTGGTCTACACGGATGTGTGGGCCTCTATGGGTCAGGAAGAAGAAAAAGCAGAGCGGGAAAAGATCTTTAAGAACTACCAGATCAACGACGAAGTAATGGCCGCCGCCAAGCCGGACGCTATGGTGCTCCACTGCCTGCCCGCACACCGAGAGGAAGAGATTACCGCCAAAGTGTTTGAAGCCCACGCCAACGAGATCTTTGACGAGGCAGAAAACCGCCTGCACGCCCAAAAGGCCGTGCTTGTGAAGCTGTTAGGTTAAACTATGAAAAAACAGAAAGTATATCTCTGTCTGGAGAACGGACAAACCTTTGAGGGCTATCGTTTCGGTGCCGGTGGCGAAATTCAGGGCGAACTGGTATTTACCACCGGTATGGGCGGTTATATCGAGACCCTGACGGACCCCAGCTATTACGGCCAGATCGTGCTGCAAACCTTTCCCCTCATCGGTAACTACGGCTTTATCCCGGAAGATATGGAGAGCCCCAAAAGCTATGTAAGCGCCTATATCGTGCGTGAGTATTGCGAGGCCCCCTCCAACTTCCGCTGCCGGGAGACACTGGACGATTTCTTAAAATCCCAAGGCATTATCGGCGTCTACGGCGTAGATACCAGAGAGATCACAAAGACCATTCGGGAAAGCGGTGTAATGAACGCCGTGATCTGTGACGATCCCCGTGTGGTGGACTATAACAAAGTGCGGGACTATGCGGTAGCAGACGCAGTAAAAAGCGTGTCTGCTCCCAAGCCTCAACTGTTGTCTGCCGACGAGCACAAGCACAATGTGGTGCTGCTGGACTACGGCGCAAAGGCCAACATTGCAAGAGAGCTGAACAAGCGAGGCTGCAATGTGGCGGTCATGCCCTACGACACCAAGGCGGAGGACATCTTAGCGCTGCACCCGGACGGCATTATGCTGTCTAACGGTCCCGGAGATCCAGCAGAGAACACCGCTGCTATTGCTCAGCTGAAAAAGCTCATCGGCAAGGCGCCTATTTTTGGCATTTGCCTGGGGCACCAACTGCTGGCGCTGGCTATGGGCTGCAAGACGGAAAAGCTGAAATACGGTCACCGTGGCGTGAACCAACCGGTAAAAGACCTGCAAACCGGGCGCACCTATATCTCCAGTCAAAACCACGGCTATGCGGTGGTGAACGATACCATTGAGGCCAGCGGCGGCACCCTGCGCTGGGTGAACGCCAACGACGGCACCTGCGAAGGAATCGACTACCCTGCCCAGAACGCCTTTACGGTACAGTTCCATCCGGAGGCATGCAGCGGGCCCCACGACACCCGCTTTTTGTTTGACCGATTTTTACAGATGATGGGAGGCGAGAGCCATGCCGCTGAATAAGAATATCAAAAAGGTACTGGTGATCGGCTCCGGCCCCATCGTTATCGGCCAGGCGGCAGAGTTCGACTATGCCGGCGCCCAGGCCTGCCGGGTGCTGAAAGACGCCGGACTGGAAGTGGTGTTGGTCAATTCCAACCCGGCCACCATTATGACGGACAAAGCGCTGGCGGACCATATTTATTTAGAGCCGCTGACGGAAGAGACCGTGAAGCGCATTATTGAAAAAGAGCACCCGGACTCCATCTTAGGCGGCCTGGGTGGCCAAACCGGCCTGACCATCAGTATGCAGCTGGCAAAGGACGGCTATTTGGATAAAATGGGCGTGACCCTGCTGGGCACAACTGCCCAGGCCATTGACAAAGCCGAGGACCGGCAGCTGTTCCGCGACACCATGATGAAGCTGGGCCAGCCTGTGGTCCCCAGCGACATTGCCACCACCCCGGAGCACGCACGGCAGATTGCCGCAGAGATTGGCTACCCGGTGATTATTCGTCCGGCCTTTACCCTTGGCGGTGCCGGCGGTGGCGTGGCTTATAACGAGCAGCAGCTGGATGTAATTGCCAAAAACGGTCTGATGCTCTCCCCCATTACCCAGGTGCTGGTGGAGCGGTACATTGCCGGTTGGAAAGAAATTGAATTTGAAGTGATGCGGGACAGCGCCGGCAATGTGATTGCCGTGTGCTCTATGGAAAACTTTGACCCGGTGGGCGTTCACACCGGTGACTCCATCGTCATTGCCCCGGCTGTGACACTGGCGGACAAGGAGTACCAAATGCTCCGTTCCGCATCTTTGGATATTATCACCGAGCTGGGTATTGAGGGCGGCTGCAACTGTCAGTTTGCCCTGAACCCGGAGAGCATGGAGTACAGCGTGATTGAGGTCAATCCCCGGGTCAGCCGTTCCTCCGCCCTGGCGTCCAAGGCCACAGGCTATCCCATTGCCAAGGTGACCACCAAGATCGCTTTGGGTTATACCCTGGACGAGATTAAAAACGATGTAACCGGCAAAACCTGTGCCTGCTTTGAGCCGACCCTGGATTATGTGGTAGTCAAGGTACCCAAGTGGCCCTTTGACAAGTTCGTCAACGCCTCCCGCAAGCTGGGCACCCAAATGAAAGCCACCGGCGAAGTGATGAGCATTGCACCCTGTTTTGAGGCTGCCATTATGAAGGCAGTGCGCGGCGCAGAAATCGGGCTGGACACACTGCATAACAAGGCTCTGGACGGACTGGATATACACGACAAGCTGCACGACCAGGACGATCTGCGGCTGTTCTCCGTATTCGCTGCGCTGAAAAAGGGCGTGCGTATAGAGGAAATCCACCAAATCACCATGATCGACGAGTGGTTCCTGGCTAAGCTGAAAAACCTGGCGGATTATGAAATAGAAATCACCGGGCTGCCCCTATCCCGGGAGCAGTATATGCAGGGCAAGCACTACGGCTATACCGATGAAGCCCTGGCGCGCATCAGCGGCGGCTCCATTCCCTATCATCAGGACTGCGTCTATAAAATGGTAGACACCTGCGGTGCGGAATTCGCAGCAGAGACGCCCTACTTCTATTCTACCTATGACGCCCACTGCGAGGCCCGCAGCCTGCCCCAAAGCGGCAAGCAAAAGATCATTGTACTTGGCTCCGGCCCCATCCGCATTGGGCAGGGCATTGAGTTTGATTACAGCTCCGTGCACTGTGTGTGGACGCTAAAAGAGCTGGGCTATGAAGTCATTCTCATTAACAACAACCCGGAGACGGTATCCACTGACTTTGACACCGGCGATCGACTGTATTTTGAGCCGTTGTGCCCGGAAGATGTGATGCAGGTCATTCAGGTGGAAAAGCCCATTGGGGTGGTGGTGTCCTTTGGCGGCCAAACCGCCATTAAGCTGACCAAATTCCTGGACGAAAAAGGTATTACGATTTTGGGCACCAGCGCCGAGTCCATCGACATTGCCGAGGACCGGGAGCGGTTTGACGCATTGCTGGAAAAATTCGGCATCTTCCGTCCCAAGGGCACCAGCGTGATGACTATGCCCCAGGCACTGGTAGCAGCCAATGAACTGGGCTATCCCGTTCTGCTGCGCCCCAGCTATGTGATCGGCGGGCAAAATATGACCATCGCCTACACGGATGATGATGTGCGCCGCTATATGGAGCTGATTCTGGCACAAGGGATTGAAAACCCGGTGCTGGTAGACAAGTATATGATGGGCACAGAGTTGGAAGTGGACTGCATCAGCGATGGCAAGGATGTGCTGATCCCCGGCATTATGGAGCATATTGAACGGGCCGGTGTACACTCCGGCGACTCTATTGCCGTGTATCCCCCTTATAACCTGAACGATGTGATGCTCCGCAAGATCTGCGATGTAAGCGAAAAGCTGGCGCTGTCCTTGGGCACCAAGGGACTGGTTAACATTCAGTACCTGATTTATCGCAACGAGTTGTATGTAATCGAAGTGAATCCCAGAGCCTCCCGCACCATTCCCTATATCAGTAAAGTCACCGGCGTGCCCATGGTGGAACTGGCAACAAAAATTATGGTAGGCGAAAAGCTGCAAGACCTGGGCTACGGCACCGGGCTGTATCGCACGCCGCCGTACTTTGCGGTAAAAGTGCCGGTATTCAGCTTTGAAAAACTCAATGATGTAAACTCCCAGTTAGGGCCGGAGATGAAATCCACCGGTGAGGTGCTGGGCGTAGGCAAAAACTTGAACGAAGCGCTGTTTAAGGGGCTGGTATCTGCCGGGTATAAGGTAGAAAGCCAAAAGCAGGGTCGCCACGGGGTACTTATCACCGTAACCAAGCAAGATCGGTTTGAGATCGTGGGTCTGGCGAAAAAACTGGACGACCTGGGCGCAGAATTATGGGCAACGCCGGAGACGGCGGCGGCTATTCGCTCTCTGGGTATTGAGGTACATGTGGTCAACAAGCTGCGCCAGGACAACTCCATTATGGACTTGGTAGAGAGCGGCAAATTGGACTACATTGTCTACACCGGCAAAAGCGATAAGAAGTCCATTGCAGACTATATTAAGCTGCACAATCGGGCCAATCAGCTGGGCATTGCCACTCTGACCAGCCTGGACACCGCCAACGCCCTGGCAGATATTATCGCCTCTCGCTACAATCAAATGAACACCGAGCTGGTGGATATCAACCACATGCGCAGCGAAAAGGGCCTGCTGAAATTCACCAAAATGCAGGGCAGCGGCGACGACTACATTTTCTTCAACAACCAGTGCGGCATCATCACCTGTCCGGAGAGTCTGTCCATTGAATTCTCCGACCGGCACAAGGGTATCGGCGGAGACGGTATTGTACTGATTGAAAAGAGCGTGATTGCCGACGCCAGAATGCGCATCTTCAATATGGACGGCAGCGAGGGCCGTATGGCCGGCAACTCCATTCGCTGTGTGGGCAAGTACCTGTACGATAACGGCATGGTGCCCAAAACCGAGATGACCATTGCCACCGCCTCCGGCGTGCGGCACCTGCAACTGTTTACCCGCAACGGCAAGGTATCTTCTGTAACGGTAGATATGGGCAAGGCAGAGTTGAACCCGGCCAAGATCCCTGTTGACCTGACCGGCGACAAAATCATCTCTCATCCGGTAACCATCGGCGACAACGAATACTGCATCACCTGCGTGGCTACCGGTAATCCCCACTGCGTGGTATTTGTAGACAATGTGGACAAGCTGGACCTGCAACAGATCGGTCCGCAATTTGAAAACAGTCCCCTGTTCCCGGAGCGGGTAAACACGGAATTTGTGCGTGTCGTTAATGAGAGCACCATTAAAATGCGGGTTTGGGAGCGTGGCAACGGCGAGACCCCGGCCTGCGGCACCGGCGCCTGCGCAGCCGTTGTAGCTGCGGTGGAGAACGGCTACTGCCAAAAGGGCGTTGATGTTACCGTAAAGGTGCGTGGCGGCGACCTGCTGGTAAACTACACCGACGACCGTATTACCCTTACCGGCGACTGCAACACCGTCTATAAGGGAGAGATCGAATATTAAAGCCTAAGAAGGGCAGCAAAAAGCGCGTACAGATTTCTGTACGCGCTTAAATTATGTTTTATTACAGTTTGACGATGCCCAGCGTATCTAAAATAGAACTGATGAGAATGGCCAGCAGGCAAGGTGGTGCGATCCACTTAACCATTGCGGAATAAAACTTCTTCATCTTAAAGGGACCGTTCAGCTCAAGTTCGTTGACAATCAGCTGAGGCTTCAGCACAAAGCCAACCATAATGCAGGTGAGCATACCCACAACCGGCATCAACAGACTGTTGGACACAAAGTCCAGGAAATCCAAAATGGAGAAACCGAAAATCGTAAAGGAGGACCACTTGCCAAAGCCCAAGGAGCAGCAAATGCCCAATGCCACGGCATATATATAACAGATCACCGTAGCCTTTTTGCGGCCCCAGTGGTAGCGATCGTCCAAACCGGACACAATGGCCTCCATCACGGATACGGAGCTGGTCAGCGCCGCAAACAGCACCAGAATAAAGAACCCGGCGCCGATCAGGTTGCCGATTTTCATCTCGGCAAACACCTTAGGCAGGGTTACAAACATCAGGCTGGGACCTTTGCCCAAGGCGCTTTCGTCCCCTCCCGAATACACAAACACCGCCGGTACGATCATCAAACCGGCCAGGAATGCCACCAAAGTATCAAACACTTCAATCTGGCGCACGGACTGCTCAATGTGATCCTGCTTACGCAAATAAGAACCATAAGTGATCATAATGCCCATAGCCAGGGACATGGAAAAGAACAACTGCCCCAAAGCAGCCAGCACAGTCATCATGCTCAGCTTGCTGAAATCCGGCTTTAAATAATACGCCACGCCGGCGCCGGCGCCCGGACGGGTGACTACAAAGATAGACAGCAGAATCGTCAAAATCAAAAGCGCCGGCATCAATACGCGGCTGAACTTTTCAATTCCCTTTTCTACGCCTAAAAATACGATCACCGCCGTAGCGGTCATAAACAGCAAAAACCACAAAAGCGGCTCGCCTGTACCGGAAATGAAAGTAGAGAAATAGTTGTCGCCGGCCGCGTCCTGAACGGCACCGGAGATCATCGTGGCGGTGTACTTGGTAACCCAACCGCCAATGACGCAGTAATAAGGCAGAATAAGTACCGGCACCAAAGTCACCAACTTGCCCATCCAGCTCCACTTTTTGTTCAGCGAGCCAAAGGCCTCCATAGGACTGAGCCGGGTTTTACGACCAATAGCGATCTCCGTGACCATCAGGGTAAAGCCAAAGGTCACCGCCAAAACAATATACACCAATAGGAAGATACCGCCGCCGTACTTAGCTGCCAAATAGGGAAAGCGCCACAGGTTCCCCAAACCCACAGCCGAGCCTGCCGCTGCCAGTACAAATCCCACTTTTCCGGAGAATGTACTTCGATTCTTTTTTGTTTCCATCAAACCATCCAATCTATATCTCTTATTTTACGGAGTAATGCTCTAATTATACTCATTCCGATGGGATTTGTCAATTCCGAACCGGTGGGATTTGCCAATTCCCCAGTAAACAAAGAAAGCCTGCACCGGCGGGTGCAGGCTCTTTCTTATTTGTTATTCCAAAATCACTTGCTGACCTTCACGGACTGCAAGATCCAGTAGTGCAGAGTCAGGCAGTTAGAGGCAAAAGTCTTGCGCACATCGGCGCCCGGCGCTGCGGCCATCGGCTGAATGGTGCCGTCGCCCAACTGGGTGTACACAGTGTCCAGCTTCTTTTGCAGCTCCTCCTTTTTCTCACTGTCCGGCAGGTTGCAGGTAATGGCCTTGTTGGCGCAACCGGCATTGTAAATGGACGCACCCTTAAAGTCCTTTAAGCAAGCAGCCGCTGCAGCGCCGTATTCCTTCACCACAGAATAGGCGGCGCCTTCCTCGTTAAAACCGGAGCCGATCACAGTCACATCGCTAAGATCAAAAGCATTTTTCGCCGTGTAGAGAGAAGCGGACTTATCGCACCCGCCGGCAAAGAGCGCCTTGTCACCCTTGTCAATCATGCTCTCTGCAATGGAGGCATAACGATCCACCATCTCAAAGGTGGTATCATAGTAATACTCACTTTCCAGCGCCAGACCGGCGGAATTGCCATCCTTATCGCTGTTGGTCCAGTGGTCAAAATAGTAACCGTCCTTGGGTACGTTAGCGGTAATATGTACCGTATCGCCGGGCAGGTAGTAGCCGCTGCCGGTTCCGTTCTCTACCGTTACGGCAAATGTGGGATCGGTAGATACCACATACACCGGGGTCAGTACCACCGGATTCTCCTCCACCGTTACATTGGTGGACTGTTCCTTAGCGTTCTCAATATTCTCTGCGTTGCCGGTGCTCTCCCAGTGATCAAAGACCATACCCTGGGCTGCTGCCGGTGCGGTGACCCACACCTTTTCACCGACCGTGTTGTCATAGACTTTATCCGTAGCGGATTTGTCCGCTTTCAGCACAGCCACGCTGCCAACGCTACCCTCCGCCTTAGTGTAAACGGCGGTCAGCGTACAGTCACACTTCTCCACAATCAGGTTAATCTCGGTCTTTTTCTTGCTGGACACATTGACTTTCTTGTCCTTCACACCCTCAGTGTTGCTCTTAACCTCCCAGTGGTCGAACTTCTCCCCCTGCTCGTTAAACAGATCGCAGGAAACGGTCACATTCTGGCCCTCTTTGTAAGTACCGCTACCGTTGCCGTTCTCCACCACCACCTTGTGGCAGGTTTTGTCTGCCTCTTTGATGGGCTTATACACCGGAGTCAAAGTCACAGAGTAGTCATAATCAAGCAGCGGAGAGTCATAATCCGCATAATCCAACTGCACCGGTACGCCCAGGGTATCCGCTGCTGCGGCAGCGCCCTGTACAAATCCGGCACCGTAGTTGGAGGAATGGTCGTTCTGCACCGAGCCCAGGTAACCCAGCTTGGTATTCCCCTGAAGCACGGCAGAAAAGCCGGCCAAATAGCCGCTTTGCAGGTCATCAAAGCTGGCGCTCATTACATTGGGCAGCAGCCGCGCAGACTTGTCTCCGGCAGAATGGGGCACAGCGTCCAGCAAAACAAAATGCAGCTCCGGATACATGGTGGCCAGCTCGTAGCAGATCACGGCAAAGGTCTCGCCGGGCAGCACAATATACTTGGCACCCTTGTCCACAGCCAGTTTTACATACTGCTCCACCTCATCGGTGGTCAGCTCTTGGTTCTCCTCTAATGCCGGCTGGTAATAGACGGCCTTGGCGGAATTCTCATTGGCATAGGTCTGCACCCCGTCCCAGGCGGACTGGTTATAGGCCTTATCGTGGATACTGCCACCATCGGTGATCAGCGCCACATCATACTTTAGATCAGATGTTTTTGTGCACCCTGCAAAGGCAAAAACGCCCACTGCCACCAGAGTCACACACAACAAGACGGAAAGGATCTTCTTCATCGCTCTATTGTCCCTCCAACAATAAAATACTACCCCTCAATGATACCAAAAACTTTCTGCCAATGCAATAGATTTTGTTGATTTGGCGATGAAAAAACACTATAATGAAATCATAAAATTCCGAGAGGTGAAAATAATGGACACATTGCGTGCAAGCGTACTAAGAGACAGAAAGCCGCAAATCGGCATTGTGCTGGGCAGCGGCCTGGGTGCCCTTGCAGACAGAATAGAAGGGGCAGAGGCTCTGCCTTACAGCGATATACCCGGTTTTCCGGTCTCTACGGCGCCGGGACACAAAGGACAATTTGTCTTTGGCACCATCGGCGGCAAAGAAGTGGTGCTCATGGACGGCCGGGTGCACCTGTATGAGGGCTATACGCCCCAGCAGGTGGTGATGCCCATTCGCCTGATGCACCAAATGGGCATTCACACCGTCCTATTGACCAACGCCAGCGGCGGTATTCGCCGTGATCTGCATGCCGGCGACCTGATGCTGCTGACGGACCACATTTCCAGTTTGGTCCCCTCACCCCTGCGGGGCGAGAACGACCCTGCGCTGGGTGTACGCTTTCCGGATATGCGCCATGTGTATGACGAGGATTTGCAGCGCCTGTTTCGCCAAACGGCAAAGGCACTGGATATTCCGCTGAAAAGCGGCGTCTATATTCAACTGCAAGGCCCGGCATTTGAAACCCCGGCGGAGATCAAAATGTGCGCCGCTCTGGGTGCGGACGCCGTGGGTATGAGTACCGCCATTGAGGCGCAGGCCGCCCGGCACTGCGGATTGCGCGTGGCCGGCGTCAGCTGCATTACAAACCTGGCCAGCGGTCTGCTGGATTGTCCCCTGACCTCCGAGGAGGTGGGCGAAACCGCCGCTAAGGTGGCTGAGAATTTCCAATCCCTAATCCTTGAAACTGTGAAACGGATGTGACAATATGGAAAACTTAAAATACCAAGACGGAAAGCTGGAAATTCTCGACCAGCGACTGCTACCCAATGAAGCAAAGTGGCTGCCCATTGGCAGCAAGGAAGCGGCCTTTGAAGCCATACAAACGCTGGCAGTACGAGGCGCACCGGCCATCGGTATCTTCGCCGCATTCTCTATGGCGTTGTTTGGCAAGGACGACCCGGCGGCGTGCAAAGCCTACTTAGACAGCGCCCGCCCCACGGCTGTGAACCTGAGCTGGGCCACTGCACGGCTGGCAAAGGTAATGGAAAATGGCGGTGACCCGGTGGCAGAAGCCTTGGCGGTGCAGGCCGAGGACATAGAGATGTGCCGCAAAATCAGCGCTTACGGCTTGTCCCTGCTCCGTGATGGCGATGGTCTGCTGACCCACTGCAACGCCGGCGAGCTGGCCACAAGCCGCTACGGCACCGGACTAGGACCGATCCTGCTGGGCAAGGAAAAGGGCTACAACTTCAAGGTGTTCTCTGACGAAACCCGTCCCCTGCTGCAAGGGGCGCGGCTCACCAGCTATGAATTGGAAAAAGCCGGCGTGGATGTGACCCTGATTTGTGACAACATGGCCAGCCAGGTAATGAAAAACGGCTGGATCCAAGCGGTGCTGGTAGGCTGCGACCGGGTGGCTATGAACGGTGACGCCGCCAACAAGATCGGCACTTCCGGGGTGGCAATTCTGGCAAAGCACTACGGTATTCCCTTTTATGTGCTTGGGCCTACCTCCACGGTGGATCCTCACTGTGCCACCGGCGCAGATATTCAGATCGAGGAGCGCCCCGGGGACGAGATCAAGGAGCTGTACTTTGAGCGCCCCACGGCGCTACCCCAAACGAAATGTTACAACCCTGCCTTTGATGTTACGGACCACAACCTGATCACCGCCATTATTACGGACAAAGGCATTTTGCGCCCGCCGTACACCGAGAGCCTGCGCACCCTGTTTCAGGAGGAAGTATGATACGATTCTACAACGGCCCTGTGCTGACACTGCAACAGGACCAAATGAATATTACGCACCAAGAGGTATGGGTAGACGGCAACCGTATTGTGTGCCTGGGGGCGAACCCGGGGGCAAAAGCGGACCGAGAGATCGACCTGAACGGCGATCTGCTGATGCCGGCCTTTAAGAATGCCCACACCCACTCGACCATGACATTTGGTCGCTCCTTTAGCGACGATCTGCCCCTACAAAGCTGGCTATATGACAAAATCTTTCCCTTGGAAGCCAAGCTAACCGCAGAGGATATTTATCATCTGTCCCGACTGGCATTCCTGGAGTATTTGGAGAGCGGCATTTCCGCCTGCTTTGATATGTACTACTTTCCGGAAGCCATGGCAAAGGCAGCAGTGGACGCCGGGTTCCGCACGGTAATGTGCGGTGCGGTCAATAATTTTAAGGAAAGCCCGGCACTACTGGAAGAATACTACAACACCTACAACAATTATCACCCGCTGGTGTCCTACCAACTGGGGTTCCACGCAGAGTACACCACCAACCGCTCCATTATGGAGGCCATTGCGGCGCTGGCAGAGAAGTACAGGGCGCCGGTGTATATGCACGCCAGTGAGACGGAGAGCGAGGTGCAGGACTGCATTGGCCGCTACGGCATGACCCCTACGGCACTGTTTGAGCAGCTGGGGCTGTGGAACTACGGGGGCGGTGCGTTTCACAGTGTGTGGGTCAGCGATGAGGACCTGAACATTTACAAAAAACACGGCGTTTACGCAGTGCTGAATGCCGGCTCCAACGCCAAGCTGGCCAGTGGCATTGCCCCGGTGGAAAAAATGTTGCAAATGGGCATTCCCCTGGCGGTGGGCACAGACGGTCCCTCCAGCAACAACGCGCTGGATATGTTCCGGGAAATGTACCTGATCTGCGTACTGCAAAAACTGCGAGAGAAGAATGCCGCAGCGGCAGACGCCAACGCCATATTAAAAGCAGCCACCGCAGGCTCCGCCCGGTGTATGGGCCTGCCGGAGGCTGACTGCATCGCCCCCGGTAAGCTGGCAGATCTAACAGTGATCGATCTGCATCGGCCCAATATGCAGCCCATCAACAACATCACCAAAAACCTGGTGTACAGCGGTGCCAAAACCAATGTACGCCTAACTATGGTAGACGGACGAATTCTCTATGAAAACGGCCGGTTCTTAAACACAGATACAGGTGAAATTTACAAGAACGCGCAAGCGGTCATTGACCGAATTCGATAAGGAGGCACAGCAATGAAAGTCTTATTGGTCAACGGATCTCCCCACCAGCACGGCTGCACCTACACAGCCCTGGCGGAGATCGCCCATACACTGCAAGAAGAAGGCATTGACAGCGAGATCTTTTGGATCGGAAACAAACCCATCGGCGGCTGCATCGGTTGCCACGGCTGTGTAAAGCTGGGAAAATGTGCCTTTGACGATGACCGGTGAACGCCTTTACTGCCAAGGCAAAGGCTGCGGACGGGTTCATCTTTGGCTCGCCGGTACACTACGCAGCGGCCACCGGCAATCTGACCGCCTTTATGGACCGGGTATTCTATTCCGACGGTTGCGGCAAAGGCAGAGCCTTTTACTTAAAACCCGCAGCAGCAGTAGCCAGCGCCCGCCGGGCAGGCGCCACTGCCACCCTGGACCAACTGAACAAGTACTTTACTATTGCTCAAATGCCGGTGATCTCCTCCCGGTACTGGAATATGGTTCACGGCTTTACCCCGGAGGATGTGATGAAAGACTTGGAGGGTCTGCAAGTGATGCGGGTACTGGCACGGAATATGGCCTACTTCTTAAAATGCAAAGCCGCCGGTGCCGCCGCTGGCGTGGAACCACCCAAAACGGAGCGAGCCATTCTCACTAACTTTATTGATTAAATCTTTTTTCACATTGGCAGACCGAGAGAAAGCGAGATAAATTTTGTCTTTTGCGTGCGGGAGCCGTACAACGGTACTGCCCCCGAGCAAAAGAAAAAAAGCGCCAAAATCGGCTTGAACTCGATGTTCAAGCCGATTTTTTCAAGTCAATAGTGATAATAGAAAGCTGCGGCAGGAGCAAGCCCCTGCCCTACGAAACGCCTATTAGAATTTTATAAGAGGCGCGGTTTAGCCGCTTTATCGACAGTCTGAGAGCCATCGGCAATGCCGGTGGCTCTCTTTATATAGTCTATTCTTATTTTGCTGCGGTCTCGCAGTACAGGCAGCGGTAGGTGCCCTTGTCCGGGTCAACCAGGGTGAACACATCATCCACCTGCTCGTGGTTGCTGATACACGCCGGATTGGGGCAATGCACCATATTCACCAGCTTTTCCGGCAGACGCAGCGCCTGCTTTTCCGCCGCTTTTCCACCGCAGATCACATTCACGGTGGTATGGGGCGCCAGGTACGCCACCGCGTCCAAGTTCAAGTCAAACTTGTCCGTGGCGATCTTAAGCACATCTTTTTTGCCCATTTTAGAGGACTTGGCGTTTTGGATCAGCGCCACCTGGGCGTCGGTCTTGTCCAGCCCCAACAGCTTATAAATACGCATACCCATACCCGCGGGGATATGGTCCAGTACATAGCCGTTTTGGATCGAATCAATGGTCATTCCAGTACACCTCCCCACTTCAGCAGCGTCATAATCAGCGCCATACGCATATATTTGCCGTTCTTGGCCTGTTCAAAATACTTGGCTCGCGGATCGTCGTCTACATCCACGGTGATCTCATGGACCCGAGGCAGCGGGTGCATAATGGTCAGATCACTTTTGGCGCTTTCCAGCTTCTCCTGGTCCAGTACAAAGGCGTCCTTATGACGCAGGTACTCGTCTTCCGAAAAGAAGCGCTCTCTCTGAATACGGGTCATATAAAGCACATCCAGCCGGGGCATCACATCTTCCATGTGCTCCACCTCTGTGTACTTCATACCGGAGGCGTCCAGCACATCCGTTTTGATATAATCCGGCACTGCCAACTCCTTGGGGGAAATCAGCACAAACTCCACATCCGTATAGCGGCACATGGCCTTAATGAGGGAATGCACCGTGCGGCCAAATTTTAAATCCCCGCAAAGGCCGATGGTCAGGTGGTCCAAACGACCCTTTTCCCGATAAATGGTGAGCAGGTCCGTTAAGGTCTGCGTGGGGTGGCTGTGGCCGCCGTCCCCGGCGTTGATGATGGGCACATCGCTCTTAAAGCTGGCAACTCGGGGCGCACCCTCCAGCGGGTGACGCATAGCGATAATATCCGCATAGCAGGACACGATCTTCACCGTGTCTCCTACCGTCTCGCCCTTGGAGGCAGAGGAAGAATTGGCCGCTGCAAAGCCCAGCACATTGCCTCCCAGCTCCATCATCGCCGCTTCAAAAGACAGGCGGGTGCGGGTAGACGGCTCAAAAAACAGGGTTGCCAATTTTTTGCCGTCGCACACATGGGCGTATTTCTTAGGGTCGGCGATAATGTCCGTAGCCAAGTGGATCAAATCGTCAATCTCTTCTACCGTAAAGTCCGTTGTATCTAAACAATGGCGCATAAAGACCACTCCTTTGCTTACAGTTCCATCCAAGCCGGATCCTGGGGGTTCTTCTGGAACGCGGTCAGCTTGGCAATATCTTTGTCTGCGATATAGCCCTCGGCGGCAGCCACCTTGGACAGGGTGTCAAAGTCAGACAGGCTGTAATTCACCACATCGGCAGCAGCCAGGCGCTCCACGCCCTTTTGCAGACCGTAGGTGAAGATAGAGGCAATACCCAGCACCTCAGCACCGGCCTGGCGCAGCACATCTACCACTTCCAGCACAGAGCCGCCTGTGGAAATCAAATCCTCAATCACCACGACCTTCGTGCCCGGCTCCATTTTGCCCTCAATTTGGTTTTGGCGGCCGTGGTCCTTATGACCGGAGCGCACATAACCCATGGGCAGGTCCAAAATGGTAGCGGCAATGGCTGCGTGGGCAATACCCGCCGTAGAGGTGCCCATCAGCATCTCCGCTTCCGGGAACTTCTCTTTTACAATCTCAGCCAGTCCGGCCTCCACATCTTTCCGTACCGCAGGAGCGGACAAAGTCAGCCGGTTGTCGCAGTAAATGGGGCTGTGGATACCGGAAGCCCAGGTAAAGGGATCGTCCGGCTTTAAGAACACAGCACGAATGGACAGCAAATCTTTTGCAATCTGTTCCTTAGTAATGGTCATAATAACACTCCTTAATCTATAAATTCACGGCAGCAGCGTCTGTACGCAGCCACCGGGTCATCGGCAGCGGTAATGGGGCGGCCCACCACAATGTAGTCGGAGCCGATCTCCTTTGCCTTGGCAGGGGTGGTCACCCGCACCTGGTCGCCCAGGTCGCCGTCTGCAAAGCGTACGCCGGGGGTCACGGTCATAAAGGCCTTGCTGCAGGCGTCCTTCACCATGCCCGCCTCCAGCGGCGAGCACACCACGCCGTCCAGACCGGCGGTCTTGGCATTCTTGGCGTACTGCACAATGGTGTCGTTGATATTGGCGTTGATGAGCAGTTCTTTTTGCATGCGCTCCTCACTGGTGGAGGTCAGCTGGGTCACAGCGATCAGCAGCGGACGCGTGCCGTCCGGCCGGGTCAGGCCCTCCAGCGCGGCCTCCATCATCTCTACTGTACCGGCAGCGTGCACATTGGTCATATCCACATCCAGTCGGCTCAGCACTGCCATGGACTTCTTTACCGTATTGGGAATATCGTGCAGCTTCAGATCCAAAAAGATCTTGTGTCCACGCTTTTTCAGCTCCCGCACAATGGACGGACCCTCTGCGTAATACAGCTCCATACCGATTTTCACAAAAGGCTTTTCCTCCGTGAATTTGTCCAGGAACGCAAAGGTTGCCTCTGCGCTTGCAAAATCGCAAGCCACGATCACATCTTTACCCATTTTTTACCACTCCTATCACATCACTTAATTTATCAATCCCCAGGTCAGCGCACACAGTCGGCAGATCCTCAATGATTTTTTTGCAAGCATAGGGGTCTACCAAATTGGCAGCGCCTACCTGTACCGCAGTGGCACCGGCCATCATCATCTCCACCACATCCCGGGCACTGGTAACGCCACCGCAGCCCATCACGGGAATGTTGCAGGCACTGGCCACCTGGTACACCATACGCACCGCCACCGGAAACACCGCCGGGCCGCTAAAACCGCCCATGGTGTTAGCAATCACCGGTCGACGCCGGTTCAGATCAATGCGCATACCCAGCAGGGTGTTGATTAGACAAATACCATCCGCACCGGCCTCTTCGCAAGCTTTGGCAATGGCTACAATATCCGTTACATTGGGCGACAGCTTAATGAACACCGGCTTGGTGGTCACTGCCTTTACCGCCCGGGTCACTTCTGCGGCACAGGCCGGATCGGTGCCAAAGCTCATACCACCGCCGTGCACATTGGGGCAGGATACATTCACTTCCAAAATTCCAACCTGCTCCTCTTTGTCCAGCAGCTGGCAGGTATAGGCATAGTCCTCCACGGAGAAGCCGCTCACGTTGGCGATCACCGGCTTGTGAAAGATTTTTTTCAGCTCCGGCAGTTCATGCTGGGTCACATGGTGCACCCCGGGATTTTGCAGACCAACGGCATTGATCATGCCGGCGGTGCATTCTGCAATGCGGGGGGTGGGATTGCCAAAACGAGCATCTCTTGTGGTGCCCTTAAAGGAGAAAGAGCCTAACATGTTAATATCATAAAATTCGCTGAATTCCTTGCCAAAGCCGAAGGTGCCGGAGGCAGGAACCACCGGATTGTCCAACGCCAGCCCGCACAAATTCACACGCAGGTCTACCATATGATCTCCTCCTTTACCAGCACCGGTCCATCCTTGCAAATGCGCTTGTTGCCGTACTTGGTCTTGCAGGAGCAGCCCATACAAGCGCCAAAGCCGCAGCCCATGCGCTCTTCAAAGGAGAACTGACCGGAGGTGGCAGAGCGGTCATATACCGCCCGCAGCATCGGCAGCGGACCGCAGGTATAAAAGTAGTCATAATCCGCCGGGAAAGCATCTGTCACGAACCCCTTGGTGCCTACGCTGCCGTCCACGGTGGTGATCCGCACTTCCGCACCCAGTGCGGCGAATTCCTCGGCGTAGAACACTTCGTCCGCCGTGTTAAAGCCCAGTATCACCGTCACCTGCTGCCCGGCAGCCCGCAAGCACTTGCAAAGGTTGTAAAGGGGCGGCACGCCTACACCACCGCCGATAAGCAGCGCGTGGTGCACATTCTGCACCGCGTAACCGTTGCCCAGGCCGGTGAGCACATCCAGCGTCTCCCCCGGCTGCATCTTTGCCATTTGGGCCGTCCCCTGCCCCACAACTTTATAGATGATGGTCACTGTCTGACTGTCATAATCGCAGACGGAGATGGGGCGGCGCAGGAACTTGCCCTCCAGGGCAATGTTGATAAACTGGCCCGGTGCTGTAATGTACCGGGAGTCCCCTGCCAGGACCATACGGTACACGCTGGCGGTCAGAGGTCGATTTTCTTCTATTGTAAAAATACCTTGTTTATACATACGCTTACTCCGCGTCAATGGTAGACACGCCCAGAGTGATCTCCTCCAGCACATCCAGCAGCACCTTTACCGTGTCCAGCGAGGTGAACATAGTCACATTGTTTTCCACCGCAGCCCGGCGAATTTCCGAGCCGTCCGAGTGACTGTCGCCGTGATTAATATCAATGGTGTTAATCACATAGGCAATGTGCCCCTGGCGCAGTGCCATCAAAATTTCGTCGCTGTCATCCTCAGTGAGCTTTTGCCGCACCCGGGTGCGAATGCCGTGGTCTTTCAGGTACTTGGCGGTGCCCTCTGTGGCTTCAATATTAAAGCCCAAGTCGTAGAACCGACGGATCAACGGCAGCGCAGTAGGCTTGTCCTGATCCGCAATGGTCACCAGCACCGTGCCGTAGTTAGACACATGCAGCCCACTGGATTGTAACGCTTTATACAGAGCGCGGGTCAGGCTCTTGTCGTAACCGATCGCCTCGCCGGTGGACTTCATCTCCGGGGACAGATAAGTGTCCATCCCTTTCAGCTTGCTAAAGGAGAACGCAGGCGCCTTCACATACCAGCGCTTTTTCTCCGTGGGATACACCTCCGTAATGCCCTGCTCTTTTAAGCTGTGGCCCAGGATCACCTGGGTGGCAATGTGCGCCATAGGCACGGAAGTGGCCTTGGACAGGAACGGCACCGTGCGGGAAGAACGGGGATTCACCTCGATCACATACACATCGTCGTGGCTGTCTGCAATAAACTGGATATTGTAAAGGCCCACAATGCCGATGGCCGTACCCAGTTTCACGGTATAATCAATAATCTTGTCCTTGACCGCCTGGCTGACGGAGAAGGTGGGGTAGATGCTGATAGAGTCGCCGGAATGCACGCCGGTGCGCTCCACATGCTCCATAATACCGGGAATGAACACATCTGTGCCGTCACAGATGGCGTCCACCTCCAGCTCTTTACCCATAATGTATTTATCCACCAGCACCGGCTGATCGGTGTTGATCTCCACAGCCGTTTGCAGGTAATGGCGCAGGCTCTCCTCATTGGCAACGATCTGCATGGCACGACCACCCAATACAAAGGAGGGGCGCACCAGCACAGGATAACCGATGGAGGCGGCAACGCGCACGCCCTCTTCAATATCCGTGACCGCCAGGCCCTTAGGCTGGGGAATGCCCTGCTTTTCCATTACTTTTTCAAAGCTGTCCCGGTTCTCCGCCCGGTCAATGGCAGCCACATCGGTGCCGATGATGGGCACACCCAGCGCGTCCAGCGGAGGCGCCAGGTTAATGGCGGTCTGACCGCCAAGGGACACTACAATGCCCATGGGCTGCTCCAGCTCGATTACATTCATCACATCTTCCACCGTCAGCGGCTCAAAATACAGCTTGTCCGAGGTGGTGTAGTCGGTAGACACGGTCTCCGGGTTGTTATTAATGATAATCGCCTCGTACCCGGCGTCCCGAATGGACCAAATCGCGTGCACGGTGGAGTAGTCAAATTCCACGCCTTGACCGATGCGGATGGGGCCGGAGCCAAGCACTACGATCTTCTTTTTATCTGATACAACGGACTCATTCTCCTCCTCATAGGTGGAGTAAAAGTACGGCACATAGGAGTCAAACTCAGAGGCACAGGTGTCGATCATCTTATACACCGGAAACAGCTTGATCGACTTGCGCAGGTTAAAGACTTCCGCCTCCGTCATGCCCCACAGCTGGCCGATATATTTGTCGGACACGCCCATTTTTTTGGCGTCCCGTAAGGTCTGTTCATCCCGGGGATTGGCGCGCAATACCGCCTCAAAGTCCACAATGTTCTTGAACTTTTCCAAAAACCACATATCAATCTTCGTGGCATTATAAATGCGGTTCAAATCGCAGCGCAGCCGGATCAACTGGGCAATGGCGTACAGCCGATCATCGGTGCCGGTGTGGATATAGTCCAGCAGCTCCTCTTGACTGTACGTGTCAAACTTCTTCATATACAGATGACAAACGCCAATCTCCAGGGAGCGCACCGCCTTAAGCAGGCTCTCCTCCATGGTGCGACCTACGCTCATCACCTCGCCGGTGGCCTTCATCTGGGTGTTCAGCGTATTGTTGGCGTCGGCGAATTTGTCAAAGGGGAACCGGGCGATCTTGGTGACCACATAGTCCAGGGTAGGTTCAAAGGAAGCAGGGGTATTGGCAATAGGAATCTCGTCCAGATGCATACCCACGGCAATCTTGGCGCTGACCCGGGCAATGGGATAGCCGCTGGCCTTGGAAGCCAAGGCAGAGGAACGGCTGACGCGGGGGTTCACCTCAATGAGATAATACTGGAATGAGTGAGGATCCAGCGCGAACTGCACATTGCACCCGCCCTCGATCTTCAGCTCCCGAATGATCTTCAAAGCTGAATCACGGAGCATCTGGTACTCTTTGTTGGTGAGGGTCTGAGAGGGTGCCACCACCACAGAGTCGCCGGTATGGATACCCACCGGGTCAATATTCTCCATATTACAAATGGTAATGGCAGTATCGTTGGCGTCCCGCATCACCTCATATTCTACTTCTTTATAGCCCTTAATGCTCTTTTCCACCAGCACCTGGTGCACCGGTGACAGAGCCAAGGCATTTTTCAGCATCACACGGCACTCTTCTTCATCATCTGCAAAGCCGCCGCCGGTGCCGCCAAGGGTAAAGGCCGGGCGCAGCACAACGGGATAACCGATCTCTGCAGCAGCACGCAGACCGTCCTCCAAGGTCTCTGCGATCTCTGAGGGCAGCACTGGCTCCCCAAGTCCCTGGCACAGTTCCTTAAACAGCTCTCGGTCCTCAGCCCGCTCAATGGACTCAAAGCTGGTACCGAGAATTTCTACATCGCACTCTTGCAAAACGCCTTTTTTCGCCAGCTGTACCGCCAAGTTCAGACCGGTTTGGCCGCCCAGGGAAGGCAAGATAGCGTCCGGGCGCTCATGACGAATAATACGCGCCACATATTCCAAATTCAGCGGCTCCATATAGACTTTATCGGCAATATCCGTATCGGTCATAATGGTAGCAGGGTTGGAGTTGATGAGCACGACTTCATAGCCCTCCTCACGCAGGGCAAGGCAGGCCTGGGTGCCGGCATAGTCAAACTCCGCCGCCTGACCAATGACGATGGGGCCGGAGCCGATCACCAATACTTTATGAATATCTGTACGCTTAGGCATGGTTCTGCGCCTCCTCCATCAAATCAATAAACCGGTCAAACAAATAGGCACTGTCCTGTGGACCGGGTGCGCTCTCCGGGTGGTACTGCACGGAGAACAGCCGGTTCTCCGGGGAGGCCACACCTTCAGCAGTGCGATCCAGCAGGTTCATGTGGGTCAGCTCCAGCTCCGTGCCGGCCAGGGAGGCCACATCCACAGCATAAGAATGGTTCTGCGAGGTGATCTCGATCTTGCCGTTCTCCAAATGCTTCACCGGGTGGTTACCGCCCCGGTGGCCAAACTTCATCTTAAAAGTCTTCGCTCCCAGCGCCAGGCTGATCATCTGGTGCCCCAGGCAAATGCCGAAGATGGGCAGCTTGCCCTTAAGCTGCTTCACCACTTCGATCACCGGGGTCACATCCTCCGGGTTACCGGGACCGTTAGACAGGAACAATCCGTCCGGATGCATGCGCAGAATCTCCTCCGCGGTGGTATCGTAAGGCACGACCGTCACATTGCAGCCTTTTTCGTTCAGCTTGCGGATAATATTCAGCTTTATCCCACAGTCGATGGCTACCACATCGTACTTATGATTAGGGGTGCGGGAATACCAGCGCTTTTTGCAACTGACCCGAGATACCATATCTGTGGGAATGGTGTAATTCTTCACCTGCCACAGGGCACTGTCATAGGGCATATCCGCCGGGAAGATACCCACTTTTTGGCTGCCTTCGTCTCGAATGATGCGGGTGAGCATGCGGGTGTCAATCCCACTGATACCGGGAATTCCATATTCCTCCAGCACCTCAGACAGGGTCTTGGTATAGCGGAAATTGGAGGGCTGATCGTTGTATTCCCGCACGATCAGGCCGCCCATGGTGGGAATCTTGGTCTCATAATCCTCATCGGTCATACCGTAGTTGCCGATGAGCGGGTAAGTCATCACAACCATTTGATCTGTATAACTGGGGTCGGAAACGATCTCCTGATACCCCACCATAGAGGTGTTAAACACGATCTCGTTAATGGCACTCTTATCTGCGCCAAAGCCGTAGCCGAAGAACTGCTTGCCGTTCTCCAGCACCAACTGCTTATCGTAAGGCTTCATATACTACTTCTCCTCTCCATACCGTCAATCTGTTTTTGCCCTGCACCTGCCAACCGGCAAAAGGCGTTGCCCTGCCCATGGTCACAAACTTGTCCGGGTCTACCGTCCAGTTGCAGTCCGTGTCCAGCAGGCACAGATCCGCCGGTGCGCCGGGAACAATCTCGCCAACCGGCAGGTCAAATATTTCTCTTGGCCGCACGGCCATCATTTGAATCAGCTTTTCAAAGGTCATCACGCCGGTGCGCACCAGCTTGGTGTACAGCACCGGGAATGCCGTTTCCAGACCCACAATACCCATGGCGGAACCGGATAGGCCCTTCTCTTTTTCCGCAGCACTATGGGGCGCATGGTCGGTGGCGATCACATCCACCGTGCCGTCTGATACGCCCTCTAACAGGGCTTCCCTATCGCTGCGACTGCGCAAGGGCGGGTTCATCTTGAACCGACCGTCCTCCTGTAAATCCTCATCACACAGAACAAGGTAGTGAGGGCCGGTCTCGCAGGTGACGGGCACGCCGCTTTTTTTCGCTTCTCGAATCACTTCCACGCTCTCCTTGGTGGAAATGTGGCACACATGGTAACGACAACCGGTATCTGACGCCAGGCGGCAGTCCCGCTCGATCATTTTCCACTCAGAGGCGGAAGAAATGCCCCGGTGACCGTGCGCCTTGCAGTAAGCGCCGTCGTGAATGTAGCCGCCATTCAGCAGATCGTTGACCTCGCAGTGGGCGGAGATCACCTTGTTCAGCGCCTTGCATCGCGCCATCGCTTCTCGCATTAAGCCCTCGTCCTGCACACCGCAACCATCGTCGGAAAAGCCCACCACCTTTGGTGACAGCGCTTCAAAATCCACCAATTCGCCACTACCTTTGCGCCCCTTGGTAATAGAGGCAAAGGGCAAAACCTGAATTTTGGCATCCCGGTCAATGATCGCCTGTTCCTCTGCCAAATGAGCCGGGGTGTCCGGCGCCGGGGTCAGATTGGGCATGGCGCAAACGGTGGTATAGCCCGCCGCAGCCGCCGCCCCGGACCCGGTGGCAATGGTCTCCTTATAAGAAAAACCGGGCTCACGGAGATGCACATGCACATCAACGAAACCCGGTATAAGGAAATACTGACCCCTTGCGTCAAAAAGGGCATTGACCCCATCAGAGGAAATGGAGGTGCCGAGGGACTTTATTTTGCCTCCCTGTAAGAGGACATCTGCCGTATGAAACCCGCCGCCGTTCCAGCAGCGCGCGTTCTGAATAAGCAATGTCATATTCTGTACTCTCCATCAAAATTGCTGTTCGTTCTAAACAGATATTATACTGGACACAAGACCTAAAGTCAAGACATAATTTGATTACAAAACGGTGAATTCCGCTGCCGCAAAAGCAATGCGCGAGCCCCCTCCGGGGAGAGGGCTTGTCGGCATTTATTTTGCAGACGATTGCGCCTGTTCCTCTTTCATTTCTTCCAGCAATTTTTCATGCACCGCGTCCTGCTTTTTGCGCACAACAGAGGCAGGAATAAAGCAGAACACCATAACCGCGGCGGCACCCAAGAACAGCTCCATGGGATACACAATATCCGCGCTGTCTGTAACGCCTTTATTATACTGATTGATAATAAACTGGGCAATCAGCGGTCCGATAATCATGGGCACCAACACATACAGCACCATACGACAGCCCTGGAACAGACCCTCCCTACCCTTTGGAATGCAGTCCCGATAGGAAGCGGTAAACAACCCTGCCATTACCAGGGTTACGCCAATCACCAAAATACCGCCGACAATTAAAATCGCCAGTTCCGCCTTTAGGTTTTTGCCTACGAAAAACTTAGCGCTCCAAATAACTACGCAGCCGATGATCCCGGCAATAATGGTGGGATAGAAAAAGTGCTTTTTCCCCACTTTATCCATAGCGGTACTCACCAAAACGGAGCCCACGGCCGCCGCCAGGCCAATAATGGCCACCGGGACAATATAATCCTTGATTTGCAGCGTGCCCTCAATAATATTGAACAAATAGTTCACATAGATCTGGTATGCAATAGCCGCCACCATATTGCCGGACAGACAAACATACAGCAACTTGTTTTCTTTGATGACTTTCGGGTTTAAGCTATACACAAAGTCAGCCAGAAAGTTACCGTCCGTCTTTTTTTGCAGCCCCGGCTTGTCTTTCATTAAGAACACGCCGATCAGGCCGCCGACAGTGGGAATGATACCCAGGAGCATAAAGAACTTTTTCCAGTCGTCGGTAGTGGCAGCGGCATTGGTCAGCCCGTCAAAGCCTACAAACACAACGGCAATGGCCAGCAGCGGCAGCACTGCCAAAATGGTATCTACCTTGCTGCGATTGGCGGTATTCGTCATATCTGTGATCCAGGTGTTAAAGGACGCATCGTTACTGATGGAACCGATCACAGACATCACGCAGTCCATGACAACCACCAAAATCACCATGGCCTTGACTTTATCCGGCGCCGGCTGCATAGGGATCAGGGCAAAAGCCATAATGGTAAAGCCCCAGATCACATACCCCCAGGTGATAAACACCTTGCGCTTGCCGGTACGGTCGCAGATGGCGCCGCCCAACAGCGTAGACAGTGTAGCAAACAGTGCGGAGAACGCCACCATCAGCGTAGTGGCATAAGGCGCGCGGGTGATCTCATTTTGCATAAAACGGCTGAAATACATATTCTCTACCACCCAGGCAATTTGGCCGATCAGGCCAAACAGCAGAATGGAGGTCCAGGTGCGTCCTGACAAAGCGCCCGGATTCTTTGCTTTCATAGTCATTCCCCCTAAAACAGAATAGGGTTGCCCTATTCTTTTGGCTTATTTTACCACATTCTATTGAAATTGTGAAGAGAATATAGTAAAATAGAACAAAATTATTTTACAATTTCCAATAATTTGCCCATTACACAACCCGTCATAGCCATTAAGGAGGACCCGCGATGATAGAACGTAAAACTTACTTGACCCTGCCCGGTGACTACAAGACCTTAAAGAGCGATTTTTTGGGAGCCTTGGAGGCAAGCGGAAAAGATGTACTGGTGCTCACCGACTGCGTCACATTAAAAGTGGGCAAGACTCGCTTTATCATTTCTCCCCTGTTTGCGCCCATTGACCCAAAGCGTATCGTCTCAAAGGCGTTTACTAAGGAGGAGTTCACAGCGTTAATGACCGAGTACCACGAGGGCTGTACCCCGGAGGATATTGAATCGCTGCGTTTTGTGCCCCACATTGTGGAGTTCATTAAGGAGGACGGCAGAGAGATTCTTTCCAGTTCTTACTCCCAATATCAGTTCTTTAAGCAGTACCCGCTTACGGACACCGCCTATGCTTGCACCGGCTTTCAGGTGACTCGCGTTTGATCCTGTAAATCTTCTATAAAAAAGGGGCGGTTTGTGTACCGTCCCTTTTTTCATAGAAAGTGACTTGCTTCTTTTGACAAGATATGCTATCCTAAGTAATCAAATGGATTTATCTCATAGGAGCAACAAGTAATGAAGCGAATTCCTCAACAGCATGATATGAAACGGCAGGAAATGATGGAAAAATGCTTTGCCTGCTATGCGGAAAACGGATTAACCGGAACCGGCACCCAGGCGCTGGCAGAAGCCTGCGGCTGCACCAAAGCCAACCTGTATGTTTATTTTAAGAATTTGGACGAGCTGATTATCGACTCCACCGCCTACTGTATGTCCAAGGTGGAGGACGACTTTTTGGCCATGGCGCCCACAGACCCAAAAGATGTGATGCGGTTTCTTGAGGAAGTTCCCTACTGGACCGCCAAAAAACACGGCAAAAAATACCGCCTGATGTACCAGGTTTACACCTTGCCCAAGTACATTGAACACGGCAAGAAGTTCTTTCAAGGGGTCAACGAGCGTTACACCCAGTACGCAAAAGAGTTGGAGCCGAAGATCGGCATTCCCTATACGGTCATCACGCCGCTGATCTTTATTTTTGTGCGCGCCTGTGTGCACTATGCTATGTTTGAAGACGAGTATTATCTGAAAAGTCAGATAGAAGTGCTCAAGCAAAGCGTACTGCTATTTCTTGAAAAGTATAATAACCAGTATCTGAAACCCAAAGACGAATCGAATTAAGAATATACAAAAGCCGCCGACACTTGTCAGCGGCTTTTGCCTATTTATTTGCCGGCTTTTCTTTCTTCTGCTTTGGTTCTTTCTTCGCTTTTTCTTTCGGTTTTGGCTCTTTTCTCTCTTCCTTTTCTTTTTTCTCTTTATCGGCCGGTTCTTTCTTCTCTCGCGAGGTGCGGCGCAGACCGGATTTGGTGCGGCTTGCCTCCTCCGGGGCAATCACCGCGTCCAGACGCTTAATGTAACTCTCAATCTTCTCTTTATAGAGCAGGCGGGACAAATCGCTCACCGCCAACTTCAATGTGTGCTCCAGCAGGTGACGCTGATCCTCGGTAATGCCGGTCACGGAGTACAGCGTGCGCAGCATATCCCCCGCGTCAAAGCTCCGCAGCGCCTCATAATCGGTAATGCCGGCGCTTTCGAAAAAGGTAAACAGGGTCTCAAACACCGTCTCCATATTTTCCGGCCCCACATCGTCCATCACCATCTTGATGTACTTTTCAATAAACAGCGACGCCTCGTCCCGACTGGGCACATAGCAAAAGCGGTCGTCCTCCACCACCCAGGAGGCAGCCTGGTGCTGCTTTAAGCCCTCGTTCTCGCTTTGCACAATCTTGGTATCTGCATTGTGCTCCAACAGACAGCCGATCACAGACCGCTCCGGCACATAAGAGAACAGACGGTCCCGCATTTCCAGATAGTCATAGCGGTGCACCATGGGCTCCGGGAACCCGGGCGCGTCATATTCATACACGCCGCGAATGCGCTTTTTCAATGAATTGGAGCAGGACACGGCGGCAAAAACGGCCAAATTGCCGCCCTTGGAGTGGCCGCACACCCGCACATCGCCCTCGGTCAGAGACGCCGTCTCCTGAAAATAGTACAGCGCCTCGATCTGGGCCGGCACCGGGAACATATAGCTAAGCATGGCCGATTCTTTCACCCCAGTAATGCTGGTGTCCGTGCCCCGGAACGCCACCAACAGGCTGCCGTCATTCAGGTGAAAGCCAACGGCGGAAAACTGCTTGTCAATCTTGATGTTTACATTATTCACATAAGCGGACAGCCGGGTGTTGCCGTAGCGACGCGTGTCTGCACACAGCTGCAAAAGATAAATCGCCTTTTGCACAATGCCGATCTCATTGTCGATCTCCTCCGCCGGGTGCAGAGCAAAATACTGCCGCGCCGCATCGTCCAGCAGGGTCTGGAACTGGGCGTCAGCGCCCCCAACGATCCCCGCATAGTCCACATACGCCAGCTGAGAAAAAATCAGCCCATCTACCTCATTAAAGGGCATTTCGTTAAAATCCCGGTCGCCGTACCGGGCAATATAAGCTTCATAATGGGCCATAAAATCACCGCCAAAAGGATTTTTCTCATTTTAACATACGCAGCAGCGGCGGTCAAGCACACGCCTGACCGCCGCAACGATTTTACCAATCTACACATACAGACTTTACATCAGAGTACGCGCCGTAGACGGTTTTGCCCTTGCTGTTCTTTTTAACTGCACGGACTTTTACATAGTAGGTCTTGCCTTTGGTCACCTTTTTCTTAAAGGAAGTGCCTGAGGCAGTGCCCAGCTTCTTGTAGCTGCCGTCTTTCTTGGTAGCGTAATACACCTGGTAACTTTTCGCTTCTCGCACAGCGTTCCACTTAGCGCTCAGCGTGCCGTTCTTGGCGCTGACTTTTGCGCCCAGCACCTTGCCGAACTTGGTCTTGGCCTTGCACTCTTTACTGGCCTTGCCGCTAAAATCTGCGTCGCAAATGCGGTTCACGCCAATTACACGGAAGCGGTAATTGGTAGAGCCTGCCATGTTCTTAAAAGTATAGCTGGTGCCGGTGACAGTGGCATAAGTCTTCCACTTCTTTTGGCTGACTACATACCGCTGCACTTTGTACCGATTGGTGTACTTGGCCTTTTTCCATGTGAGTTTTACCGTGCTGCCGGTGGTGGCGGCTTTGACCCCGCTCACCTGCGCCGGCGTTTTGATGGTTGAATAGTTTACTTTTCGAATATCCGGATTCTTATCAGCCAAGTTTGCCTTACACTGCTTTTCAACAGCAGAACCGGCGTAGCAATAGACATGCTTTGCAAGGTCGCCGACTCGCAGATCACTTACCTTTGTCTTCTTGCCGAGGAAAATACAGTTAGATACATTCGCATCAAAAGCGAAATTATCAACAGTCTCTAAATTGGCGGGGAATACTACACAATCCATCTTGCAAATAGCAAATGCACAATCAGCGATACTCCGCAAAGTAGATGGGAATACCACTTTTTGCAGATTGGGGAAAGAATAGCTAAACGCGAATCGGCTAATTCTTGTGATCCCCTCTTCGATCACCAGTTTCTTCACATGACGAGTAATGGACACATACGGTTCAGGATAAATTCTGCGCAAATTGATTTCATCGTCCATTTCGCGACTTCTAAAGGTGTGAATTTCACCATCGTCTTCGGGCCAAGACAATACATAGCCCTCCTGCGCATACAGCTCGCTTTCCAAATAATCTTCATACTGAAAAGTATCCCAGCCCAGGAATTTCTCCGGGATCACGCCCTTACCGCGAATATACAGCGTCTGCGTTTCCGGCTCATATAAATATGTAATTTTTGTCTTCTTTTCCGCCGCCTGGGCAGATATGCCGCCTACGCAAAGGCAGGTAAACAGCATTACAAAACTTAAAAATACAGATAATGTCTTTTTCATTTGTTCTTCTCTCCTTTTTGTCAGTTAATGAAACAGCAACACAAAATATGTGCAAATCACCTCCAACTTTATCATTTCTTCATTCTTTATTCTCAACTAAACAATAACACATTTATAATGAAAATTCATTATACAATTCACACAAACATTTACGGTACATTTTAGCAATAATTGCCAATTAAATACCCCCGGTACAACGCGTACCGGGGGTTACAAATTTATGGGATAAAATTGAATTTTAATAAATGCCCTGCGCCAGCATAGCGTCTGCGACCTTTTCAAAACCGGCAATATTGGCACCGGCCACCAGGTTGTAGCCCAGGCCGTAGCGCTCTGCGGCTTCTACGGAATGCTTATGAATATTGATCATCGCCTGGTGCAGTTTTGCGTCCACTTCCTCTGCTGTCCAGGACAGGCGCTGGGAGTTTTGACTCATTTCCAAACCGGACACACACACGCCACCGGCATTGACAGCCTTAGACGGTGCAACGATCAGATCCTTTTGGTCCATTAAGTAATTGAGGGCGTCCGCAGTGGTGGGCATATTGGACACCTCTATGTAATACTTTGCGCCGTTGGCAACGATCTTCTTGGCGTCCTCCAATGTCACCTCGTTCTGGGTGGCGCAAGGCAGGATCACATCGCCCTTAACGCCCCAGGGCTTCTCTCCCGGGTGGAACTCTGCGCCGAATTTGTCTGCATAGTCCTGCACGCGGTCACGACCGGAGGCCCGCATCTCCAGCAGATAATTGACCTTCTCCTCCGTGGCGATACCGTCCGGGTCGTACACATAGCCGTCCGGACCGCTGATGGTCAACGCCTTGCCACCCAGCGCAGTGATCTTCTTAATCGCGCCCCAGGCCACATTACCGAAGCCGGAGACCACAAAGGTTTTGCCCTTGATGTCATCGTGCTGGTGCTTAAACACCTCACAGGTATAGTAAATTGCGCCGTAGCCGGTGGCCTCCGGGCGGATCAAGGAGCCGCCGTAGGACAGGCCCTTGCCGGTGATCACGCCGTTCTCAAATGCATCAGAAATACGCTTATACTGACCAAACAGGAAGCCGATCTCCCGGGCGCCTACGCCGATGTCGCCGGCAGGCACATCCACATTGGGGCCGATATGCCGGTACAGCTCTGTCATAAACGCCTGGCAAAAGCGCATAACCTCACCCTTGCTCTTGCCTCGAGGGTCAAAGTCCGAGCCGCCCTTAGCGCCGCCCATCGGCAGGCCGGTCAGGCTGTTCTTGAAGGTCTGTTCAAACCCAAGGAAATACATAATACTGGAGTTCACGCTGGGATGGAACCGCAAACCGCCCTTATACGGGCCAATGGATGAATTGAACTGCACACGGTAGCCTCGGTTGATACGGGTCTTGCCGTCGTCGTCCACCCAAGCCACACGAAAAGTGATCAGTCGGTCCGGCTCCACCATACGGGTAAGAATATCGTCCTCCACATACTCCGGGTGCTGCTCAATCACCGGTGTCAGGGAGCTAAACACTTCTTCCACGCACTGGATATACTCAGGCTTGGCATTATCCCGGCGCTTAACGGTATCAATTACGCTTTGAATATATGCATTCATACAAAATCCCCCAGGCAGTTATAATTTGGTACTGAACCGAAACAGAATTCTGTCCAGTATCTCCTTGCCAAATTCATCATAACATCATTAAATCCAAATTGCAATAGAAAAGTGAGCGATTACTCACGATTTTTATATTATTTTTTCGTGATTTTGTCTATTTTTTTGCGTTATTCGCCAAGTGTTTTGTATTTTATGCGCACGGTCTTTCACATTTTTGTCTAAGACATAAAAACAGACGGCAGCAAAAGCGCTGCCGTCTGCAAGGTTGCCGTTAAAACTGGCTGTCGTCAAAGGGGTCGCTGCCGCCGCCGGTCTCGTTGCCGTTTTGACCGCCGGACAGCGTGTACAGATCCCCGTCCATCAGATGGAAGTGCACCACTTCCGCCTCAGGCTTGGTATATTTCAGTTTCTTCATACTGTTTCTCCTTATTTTGCCAAAGTCACATTCGTCCAGGGGCTGTACGAGGTATGGCGCTGGCCTTGCCCGTCTGTGTAAACCACATAGCTGCGTGCAGAGTAGGTCTGCCCTGCCGGATTGCTGAAGGTGTAGCTGATCAGGTACTGACAGCTGTCCGTCTGGCTGTTGGACTTGGTAATCACCGTCTTGGCACCCTTACCATCTGTGCCATTATTAAACTCCAAACCACAAGCAGTGACCGTATAGGTCGAGTCTGCGCCCTGGGCGTATTGCGCCACAAAGGTCAGCTTGCCGATCTCTGTGTTCCACACCTGACCGTTCTGGGAAGAAGCATCTTCCGCAGCGCCACGCAGGGAAGCAATGGGCGCCTTTTGCTGTAACTGAGCAATGGAAGTCACGCCCTGCAGGGTGTACTGATTGAAGTTAGACTGGGTGATTGCCACAAAGTCGCTCTTGGCGCCGGTAGCGTAGCAGTTATAGGTGGCAGAGTAGCTGACCACACGATAGGTGTTGCCGTCTACCGGCAGCGCCCAGCACAGGAAGTCCGCTGCGTCGGAAGTGAGGGTATACGGTGCGTCAAAGGTGTATGTACCTGCATTGGCGCTGTACACCGGTTTGATCAGGACTGTGCCGTTCTTGGCAAAGGAGGTCACTGCCAGGCTGCCATCCAGCTTGGCGGCGTTTTGGCCGTTCACCAGCCAGCCGTCCAAGTGGTAGCCCACCAAAGCGCGGGCAGGCGCTGCGGCCAGTACGGTAGACAGGGTCTTGTTCGCAGTCACCGCATACTGGCTGTACACGCTGTCGCCGAAGGCGGACAGGTTCGTCACCGTCACGGTATCTACCTTGGCAGCGGAGGTAAAGGTCACGGTACTGTCAGCTACCACCTCAAAGGTGTAGCTGGCGCCCTCCCCTGCTACGGTTACACCGTTGACGGTCCAGGTGCCGTTGGTGGCATTGGGCGCAGTCAACGTCACGGCAGCGTTGGCGTCATAAGAATCGGTGCTGACCGTTTGACCGTCTGCAATAAAGGTCACCTTAAACCGGTTGCTATACATACAGTCGGTATAGGCGGACAGCAGCTGAGCCGTGCAAGCATCAATGGTAGCCTGCTGCTTTTCGCTCAGCGCATAAGCGGAGCCGTCATTGGTGTAGGCGGTAGCCAACACTTCAGTCAAAGCCTGCTCCAGTGCCTGGTACTTGTCGGCGGCATAGTAGCCGTCCTTACCGGCAGCCACCACAGTCTTTACCCGGCTGACTGCGCTGTCCAGTGCCTCGTATGCACCATAACCGCACAGGGCGTCATACGCCTTTTGCAAGTTATCGGCCAAGGTTTGCAGGGCACTGCCGTCCTTTTTATAGTCATTATCTTTCAGGTCGGCAAAAGCGCTCTGCGCTGCCTGATAAGCCTGTACAAAGTCGCTCCACAAAGCGGCCACATACTTGGTAGAACCGTTGTCCAGCACCGTGTTGCCTACGGCGTAGGTGCTCATGCAGTTGTCCATTACTGTGCGCAAGTTGGTATAAACATCGGCAGCGGTGTTTACCGTAGCTGCGTTATAAGCAGTCATCGCTGCGGCTGCGTCAGCCTGATAGCCGGTCACTGCACCGGCAAGATCAAAGGCATAGTTATAAGCTGCCGGGTTGACACCGCTAACGGTATCCGCCTTGGCCAGCAGATCTGCCAACCCACCCTCTTTGTACTGGGCGGCTACCTGCTTTTGGGTGGTGGTGTCCAGACCGGCCACAGCATTTGCCAAGGGCGTATAATTAAGCACATACTGGGTGCTGTTTAGGGTCAGGTTCTCCGCTGCGTTGTCAGTATTCTCATTGTTCCGGTTACCGATCACCTTGGCGGTGAACTGTAAGCCGGTGTAGGTCTTGGCATATTCATTGGTGCTGAAGGTGGGGTTCAGGAATGCCTGGTTGTTCCAGAAGCGAGAAGTACCGGTATTATCCTGATTGGCAGTCATATCTGCCGTGGTGCCCGCCTGGTAACCAAAGGTGGCATTATTGCTGGTGGCGGTCTTCCCGGGCCAGGTACTATACGCACCTTCCGCATAACCATACCACAGGTGATTGAGCATTAAGTCACTGCTCAGGGGCGCCACATAGGCGATCTTGCCGTAAGTGGTCTTTCTGTTGAAGATACTGCCACTGCTGTTCTCTATCTTTTTACTCTCCACAACCACCGGGAAGCCGGGGTTGCTGTCGCCGTTTTTCAGTAGTACGGTGGTGCTGGGACTTGCGATCTTAAAGTTTACATAACCGATACCCTGGTAGCTGTCAGCGGTGGTCTCGCCGCTGTACACATAATCCTTGGTGCTGTACAGCACATCGGTGTAGCCGTCGGTGGCCTCCGTGGTGCCAAAGTAGCCCTTGCCCATCTTGGGCTGGGTGTATTCCTGCATGGCAGCCATACCGGCCATCAGTGCGTCCGTGGCTGCTTTCAGCCGGGCAGCAGACACATCGGCCCCGCCGTAACGGGCAGCGTCCAGCAGACGGTTGGCCTGCACATAAGCAGCGTAAGCAGCAGAAGCGTTGGTGTACAGCTTACCGCCCTGAAGCAGTGCCTCAAAGGCAGCCACCTGCGTAGTCAGCTCAGACTGGGTACCCTGGGCAGAAGTGGCAGAGAACTGCAAGTTGCCGTAATTGCCGATCATACGCAACGCAGCAGCTTTATTGGCCGCGTCGGAATAGCCGAGACCCACATAGAATGCAGCGCCGTCGGCGACTTCCCGGGCATCAATCACGCCCGCAACAGTGGCGGCCAGCTTGCCGTTCACATACAGAACCGTTTCTTTGCCGTTATAGGAAATGGTATAATTGGCCTCCTGGCCGGCAGGTACGGTCACCTTTTGGGCAGCGGTCTTATTGGTACCGCCGGAATAAACGGAAAGCGTGCCGTCGCAGCCAAGGCGGATAAAGTCTTTGTCCGCAGCAGCCAGTGCAAACACGGTGCCGGCAGTGCCCAGGTCGATATCGTCCGTCTGGCGGGTATGACTAAAGGACACGGTAAAGCTGTCTGTTTTCATCAGTGCCTGGATCACCGGGTCATTCACAAACACCTGACCCTGATTGAGCCATAGCTTGCCGCCCTGCTCTGCAATACCGGCCTTGTCCAGCTGGTACTCATAGGTGTAGCCGCTGGAATCCGTCTGCTTGGTATAGGTCCAGTCAGAGGTCAGGTTTAGGTCGGAGTCAAAGCGATAGCGCATATCCGTAGAGCGCTGGGCCTTGAGCATGGTATTATATTCCTCATCGGTAATGGCCAGCACGGAGCCGTGTCGGGGAGACAGCTGGTTCAAGGTATACTGGCTGTCCGTGAGCTTTTCAAAGTTCTTAAAGTCCGTAGACTGGAACGCCAGATAGTGACCGCTGTTGCCGTACTCATCTGCCAGCATCACCATGGTGTTGGTGCCGGTAATAAAGTGGGAGTTGCACCCCTCCATTTTTGTGGAACGGCTGTTGTAAACCTTAACAGGCGTGCAGGCGGAATACTGATCCGCGTCTTTCAGATCCGTGGAGGACACATAGTAAATGGTCTTCTCCCCGTCCGCCTCATTCTTATAATACATATAATAAATGCCGTTTGCGGAATCGTACATGATATCCGCATCAATAGAGGCGTCACCGTTCGGATTCTTATACAGCAACTGCGGCGCGCTGTAATGGGTCACATCCATCAGATTGTCCGTAAGCATATAATAAATCTTCTGTTCCGAACCGCCGGTAAAGCTGGAGGTGGACAGAGAGAAATACACCATATACTTGCCGGTGGAAGCGTCCCAGATCACCTGAGGCGCCCAAAAGCAATGAACGGTTTCATTGGCAGGCAAAGCAGGAGTGCCGTCTGCATTCTTCACATCCTTAATGGAGATATGAGACTCGTCGGACCAATTTACCAGATCCGCAGAATGCCACACGGTCATAGCGTCGTTCACATCCCACCAGCCAAGGGAAGCGTCCATATCCGTTGCTACCATATAGAAGTAGCCGTCCTTACCGCGGAACAGATACGGGTCACGGGCACAGCCGGTGCCGGTAGTCTGCTTTGCAACAGGCTGGTTGCCGTTGATGGCAGTAAAGTTGTAGCCGTCATCAGAAACAGCAAAGCGAATCTTCTGTTCACTGGTATTGTCGCCGGTAAAATAGGCAAAAACATACTTACCGCCGGCAGAAGTTGCCGGGGTGGCGGCAGAAGCAGCAAAAGGCAGAGCAGTAAAGCAAGTGAGTGCCATCAGCACTGCAAGGAAAACTGCAAGCAGCCGTTTGCCGGTTAATTTTTTGCGCATAGATTTGCACCTCCGATTTCCTTTTTGGGCAGAAAAAAACAGACTGCACCAAAATCGGCTATATAGTACTCCCTGAGAGGTAAAAAGTCAATACATTGTAGATAAGTGGTACAGATATTTCCGTGTGTTCAATTTTGATGACTGCTCTGCCATTCGTAAAAAACCATGTTCTGTCAAAACCGATCAGCGTCACGCAAAAAGGCCGCCGTGCATACGCACAACGGCCAAATTTTGCTATATTTATGCAGTTGTTTCCGCAACACACCGGACCTTTGCTCCCAAATCAAAGATTTGGAGCCTTGTGCCGCATCATCTCA
>OLQU01000246.1_pt1 | contig 49873 bp, 44 predicted proteins | sample 1672271 | NCBI WGS metagenome assembly OLQU01 (sample SAMEA3136666, study PRJEB25190) | human gut metagenome | biome: human gut; feature: human-associated habitat; material: faeces | place: Austria | collected 2013 | reverse complement strand
CAATCGCGAAAAGGGAGTCCAGAGGGTCGAAGACCCTTTGGCAGGTGCAGGGCAGAGCCCTGCCGGAGTCCAGAGGCAGAGCCTCTGGCGCCTCCTTCAGAAAGGAATTGTTATGAAGAAACAGAAGCAGTCGTTTGTGGTGCTGGGCTTGGGGCGCTTCGGGTCGAGCGTGGCGAGGAGCTTGTGCGAATTGGGACATGAGGTGCTCGCGGTGGATCGGGACGAGAAGCTGGTAGAGAACATTGCGCCTGATGTGACGCAGGCAGTTCAGGCGAATGCCGTGGATGAGGACGCGCTTGCGGAACTCGGCGTGCAGAACTTCGATGCCGCCATCGTTGCCATTGGCACGGATATCCGCGCCAGCATTCTCGCAACGGTTTTGCTCAAGGAAGCTGGCGTCCCCAAAGTCCTCGCGAAGGCCGTCGATGACCTCCATGCCCGCGTCCTCTATAAGGTCGGCGCTGACCGCGTTATCTTCCCGGAGCGCGATATGGGGCAGCGCGTCGCCCGTTCGCTCGTCGCGCCCAATATCCTCGACCTGATGGCGCTTTCCGACGACGACCAGATTGCCGAACTCACCCTCCCGACGGACTGGGCGGACAAAACCATCGTCGAACTCAACATCCGCCGGAACTTTGGGGTAAGCGTGCTGGGCATCCACCGCGGCGGCAAATTCCTTACTTCACCCGGCGCAGAAACAATGCTGATGGCGGGCGATGTGCTGCTGGTGATGGGCAAAAAGGAAGCGATTACCGCTGTGCAATAAGGAGGAAGCAACATGAAAACGCGCCCGGAAGCGGACTTTTCCTCGCCCCTGTGTCAGCCGTACGAGGTGCGGCAAGGGGAACACGGCGTGCTGCTGATGCACGGGTTTGCGGGCTCGGCGGCGCATATGCGGCCGCTCGCGGAAGGACTTGTGCAGCAGGGCTTTGGTGTGCGCACCATCAACCTGCCCGGTCACGCGACAACGCTGGAGGATATGCGCCGCTGTTCGTGGCAGGATTGGCTGAACGCGGCGAAGGAAGCCTTCCGGGAAATGAAAGAGCAGTACCGCTTCGTCAGCGTGACCGGGCTGAGCATGGGCGGATGCCTGACGCTGATGATTGCCGAGCAGAGCGACCCGACTGCCATTGCGCCGATTTCCGCGCCGATGGGGGTGCTGAACCGCTGGTTTCCGCTGGCACGATTCGCCGCGCCGTTTTTGCCGGAAATCAGCTGGCAGGCGCGCAAGGACGACGCGCTCACTCCCGACTACGACTTGGGGTATACCGGATTTCCGACGAAAAGCGCGGTGGATTTGCGCCGCATTATCCACGAGGCCCGCAATAACCTCTGCGCGGTCACCTGCCCGGTGCTGTGCGTGCAGAGCAGCGGCGATCAGGTCATCACGCCTGACAGCGCGGATGTGATTCTGCAGGGGGTGCGAAGCAAAACGAAGGGCGTGCTGCGCTTGGAGAACGTGCCGCATGTGTGTACCATCAGCCGGGAAGGGGCGCGCATTGCACAGGCGCTGGGGGCATTCTTCCGAAAAGCAGAAGAATCCGAGCGCGCATAAGTGATACTATTACCAGATTCACCTGCGCCATCTGCTTGCGCATTTTCATCTGGAAATAGTATGAAAAGCCGCTGGAAGTGCGAAAATGCACTTTACACAGCGGCTTTTTCTTTCGCCTCGATTTTACATAATCGCCGTTTGGAAGTTTACATTCCTCCGGTAGAATACATCTTGTTCAGAAGAACAAGACGAAGAACGAGGAGGAAAACAATCATGAAGAAGTCCCTTGCAATCCTCTGCGCGCTGGTGCTGTGTCTGATGTGCGCAACGGCCATGGCGGAGGGCGAAAGCCATCCGAAGTATGTGTTCATGTTCATCGGCGACGGCATGGGCAACCCGCAGGTGACTGCGACCCAGTACTATCTGGGCAGCATCCAAAACCCGGACAGCAAGTTCCCGGTTCCGGCGGATTTGTCTTTCACCAAGTTCCCGTACCTTGGTCTGGTGACCACCTACGACAGCTCCTCCTTCTGCCCGGACTCCGCTTCGACCGCTACGTCGATGGCTTCCGGCAAGAAGACGCTCTCCGGCGTCATCAATTATGATGAAACGCTGACCAACCCCTACAAGATCATCACGGAATACGCCAAGGAAGCGGGCAAGAAGGTCGGCGTAATTACCTCCGTGTCGGTCGATCATGCGACTCCGGCAGCGTACTACGCCAAGCAGCCCTCCCGCAACGACTACTACGACATTGCCCTTCAGGCGCTGACCGGCACGACCGTGGATTACCTCGCGGGAGGCGGCTTCAAAAAGATGAACGGCGCGGATGGTCAGCAGAAATCCCTGCTGGATGTCGCAAAGGAAAACGGCTGGGTGATTCCGACAACGAATGACGAAATCCGCAGCCTGACCGCGACGAACGACCGCGTGCTGGCGACCAATCCGGTGCTTCAGGACTCCAAGGCGATTCACTACGAAATCGACCGCATCCAGAAGGAGGTGGCGGGCGAGGATGTGCTCTCTCTGGCGGATTTTGTCCGCAGCGGCATCAATGTGCTGGATAACGACAACGGCTTCTTCATGATGTGCGAGGGCGGCAAGATCGACTGGGCGGGCCACGCCAACGACGCGGCGACCTCCATCTACGACACCATCGCCCTGTCTGACGCGGTGCAGGTTGCGCTGGACTTCGCGGCGGCGCATCCGGGCGAATGCCTCATCATCGTCACCGCTGACCATGAGACCGGCGGCATGACCATTGGCTTTGCGACCACCGCTTACGATACCCACTTCCAGTACCTCCAGAACCAGAAGACCTCCTTCACTGCGTTCGATGACGTGATTTCCGAGCTGAAGGAAAGCGGCGCAACCTTTGAGGATGCGATGGCGAAGGTGGAAGAACTCTACGGTCTGACCACCAAGGAAGGTGAAGCACTTTCCCTGACTGCGACCGACGTGGAAAACCTGCGCAAGGCGTGGGACGTCGCGATGGGCACGCAGGAAATTGACAAGGCGGAAGCCTCCCTGCTCTATGGCGGCTACAACCCCTTCTCCATGGCGGTGAGCCACATCATGAACAACAAGGCTGGCCTGTCCTACACCTCCTATGCGCATACCGGCCTGCAGATTCCGGTGTACGCCTATGGGGTGGGCGCGGAGAAGTTCTCTGGCCTGTATGACAACACGGGCATCTTCACCCGCACGATGGATGCGATGGGCTTGACCCCGGACGCGGAATAATCACAGCAAAATCAAAAAGGGCAGGGGATGACACAATGCCATCTCCTGCTCTGCCCATATGGGGGAAAATGAAAATGGAAAAGACGAAGCGCCAACGGAAAAACAAGCAGAATTGGCTGATGTGCCTCGTCATGCTGATTTTCTGCGGCTTGCTCTGCCTGCTGCCAGATGGGCACCTGAACATCACCAGTCGCTTTCCGCGCGAGAAGGTGCGCATCGAGCAGGTGGACAATTCCATGCTGGACGCCATCGGCATTGTGTATAACGGCGTGCAGCCGTGCCGGGTGAAAATCCTCACGGGCGATTATGCCGGGGAAGCGTATCAGTCCTATAACTACCTGAATTCCGCGCTCGACAAGGACAAACTGTTTGAGGCTGGCGACATCGCGTGGGCAATGATTCAGCCCGGCAGTGGGCAGAGCGCGCCGGTCGTGACGCTGATTGACCATTACCGCATCACGGCGGAAGCGGGTATCGTGGCGATTCTGGCGCTGCTGCTGATTGGGTTTGGGGGCGTGATTGGCTGCGGCGCGATGGTGTCGCTGGTCGCCAGTGCGGTTATCGTCTGGAAACTGCTGATTCCACTGCTGCTGGACGGCGTGAATCCCATGATGGCATCGTTCGTGACCGTCATCGTGCTGACGGTGCTGATTGATGTGCTGGTGGCGGGGTTCAGCCGCCGCTGCCTGACGGCGATTCTCGGCTCGGTTGCCGGGACGGTCGTCACCTGCCTGAGCGCGTGGGGGCTAACGATTCTGCTCAAGCTCGACGGCGGCGATTTGCCCTATGTTGTGCCGCTGCTGAGCCAATCCGCCATGCAGGTTGATACGCGCAGCCTGTATATCGGCATGATGTTCCTTGCTAATTCGGGCGCGCTGATGGATTTGTCGATGGACATCAGCGTGTCGATGGAGGAAGTGCACCGCCACAAGCCGGACATCAGCCGCCGAGCGCTGATGAAGTCGGGGCTGCTGGTCGGGCGGAGCGTGTTAGGCACAATGACGACGACCTTGATGCTGGCATATTCCGGCAATTATCTGTCGATGCTGATGTACTTCGCAGGGCAGGGAACGCCGCTGATGGACATCATCAACCTGAAATATGTCGCTTCGCAGCTGCTCAACACGCTTGTCGGGTCGTTCGGCTTGGCAGCGGCGGCACCGCTGACGGCGCTGATTGCCACGGGCATGTATCTGCAAAAGCCGAAACCGGCTGAATTACGCGCTGGGTAATACGCGCGTATACCGCACGTCCCGCACGGGTTCACCGCCGATTTTGTAATCGACCGCGTCATCCGTGCGCAGAAAGCCATGCTTGCGGTAGAAGCCGTCGGCGATTTCGTTGCCGTCAATCGCCCATAGGTAAAACTTCTCATAGCCGTCCAGCTGCATCAACCGGATGACTTCTTCCAACAGTTTGCCGCCGATGCCTTGACGCATCGTGTCCGGCAGCAGATAGAGCGACACAATCTCGCACCAGTCGCCGTAATCCTCGTCGCGCCCGCGGCCGTAGATGCAGCAGCCGACGGGCTTATCGTCGTCATAGACCATCAGCCCATACAGCTGCCCGCTGGACAGCCATGAGCGGATGGATGGCACCCAGTATTCATCGGGCAGACGATCCAGATAATGCTGGGCGATATGTCCCCGATAGGTTTTACGCCAGCTGGTAGCATAAATGTGGCTGATAAGCCCCGCCTGATCAGCGGTTGCGTCCCGAAAAGTCAGCATCGCCATGCACCTCCTTCAAATAAAACGGATGAATTGACGAATTTCCTGCCTTATTATCCCGCAAGAATGCAAAAAAGTCAAGGGGAACAGAGACGAAGCGTGTCGATAGCATAAAAAAGAGGCTGGATGCAAGCATCCAACCTCTTTGCTTTTCTTGACGATTGCAAGAAGGCGAAACGTAATTCCGAAGAATTACTTGATTTCGCATTCGCCGCCGACTTCCTTGAACTGGGCAGCCATCTTGTCGGCGTCTTCCTTGGACAGGCCTTCCTTGACGGTCTTCGGGCCAGCCGCAACGGCTTCGACGAAGTCCTTGGCTTCCTTCAGGCCCAGACCGCACACTTCGCGGACGAGCTTCAGAACCTTCAGCTTCGCAGCGGCGTCGAAGGACTTCAGCACCACGTCGAACTCGGTCTTTTCTTCCGCAGCGGGAGCAGCGGCGCCAGCAGCGGGACCAGCAACAACAGCGGTCGCAGCAGCGGACACGCCGAACTTTTCTTCCATAGCCTTGACCAGATCGGCCAGTTCCAGCACCGTCATGGACTCGACGGCAGCAATGATCTCCTCATGAGTCATGTTGATTCAGCCTCCTATATCGGTTGATATCGTAATGAAAACTTGTCGTTGTTCAGACCGCAGGGGCGTAAAGCCTCATGCGGCATCGGCGCGGATTATTCCTCGCCATTCTTCTGCTTGCGGATTGCATCCACCACGCGGACGAAGGACGCCACGGTGTTGGTCATGCAGCCAAGCAGCTTTGCCAGCAGCACTTCGCGGCTGGGCAGGGTCGCCAGATGCTTCACAGCAGCCACGTCGAGGGTTTCCGTACCCAGCACGCCGCCGGTGATCTTCAGGCTCTCCAGCTTGTTCTTTTCGATGTAGTCGTTGATGATCTTCGGGCCGGACACAGCGTCCTTCATGGAGAACACGAAAGCGTTCGGGCCGTTGAGCAGATCGTCAAGACCGGTAATGCCCACCTCATTCAGCGCGCGCAGAACCAGACGGTTCTTCAGGACGCAGTACGCGGCGTCATTCTCACGGCACTGCTTGCGGATTTCAGTCACCTGCTCCACAGTCAGTCCGCTGTAGCTGCAAATCACCACAGACTGGGCATTCTTCAGCTTTTCGACGATGTCAGCAACAGCTGCCACCTTCTCCGGCTTCACCTCATGCACCTTGCTCATTTCTTGCACCTCCTTAACGGTTTGGGAGTAAAAGAAAACCCTTGCAACAGGTGCAAGGGATGAGCAAATTTCATGCTATATCCTTCACACCTCGGCAGGCGGAGCAAACTCCTTTACATCCTTGCGGATACCGGCTGTCTACGGCACAGGTTTCTTCAAAACCTTGTTTATTATAGCAGGGCAATCCCGTTCTGTCAAGCCTTCTGCGAAAAAAATCTGCACAAGCGGCGAATTTCCGCATAGACTGCGATGGAGGGGAGGAATGCGCATGTGCGACAAGACGTATAACGTGCTGAAATGGATGGCGCAGCTGCTGCTGCCCGCGATGGGGACGCTGTATTTTGCGCTGGCGAGCATCTGGCGCCTGCCATACGGTGAGCAGGTCGTCGGCACCATTACCGCGGTGGATACGTTTCTCGGTGTGATTCTGGGAATTACCACCGCGCAGTATAAGCAAAAGCAGAAAACCGACGCGGCGTGAGTAAGCAATATGGCGTGAGTAAGCAATATGGCGTGAGTAAGCAATATTAATGAAGAAACCCGCCTGTCCAGCACGACAAGCGGGTCAATTTTTGCGGAAAAAGTCAACTCCGAAGGTGCGCACACCGAAGGTTTCCAAAGGGCGATCGGAAAGCCCTTTGGTCGCGCCCGCAGGCGCGATTCCCCCTGCTCCATAAAAAACAAGCATGAAAAAGCGATTTGCCGGATGCACTAAAAACGCATTCCCCTGCGCTTTGCAACCGAAGCGCTTATTCGCACTCAATGCCATCCGAATACAGCACCAGCTGCGGCTGCTCTTCGTTCGCGGGCAGATACCGCCAGCATTCCTCTCCCCCGGAGGTGTCTACCAGAATGCTCCACACCGCGCCATTGTCAAAGCACAGCGTCACATCCCCGATAGAATCCACCATCACCGTGCGGACGATGAAGCGGTTTTCAATGCCTGTCAGCACGTCGTTCAGCTCCACAATGCGGTCATCGAGCCGGTTCGCGCCCAACTCGTCACAGCGGTAGTCATCCGGAATGACATCCTCCTCCAACCCCTGCTTGCGCCACAAATCCCACATGGCTTCCGACGGCTGAAAATAGTCACTTCGCGCCAAGGAAACCCGCCCATCCTGCACCAGACGATAGTAGCATTGCAAGTGCAGGGATTGTTCCTCCTGCACCTCGGTCGTCAGCGCGCGCGGCGCAAACGACAGGCAAAGCAAATCCGCCGTGCGGGAGAGGTTGATGAGGGTGCAGCCGACCAAATCATTGAGCTTCTTCTGGACAAAAAGCATGTCCGTGTTGTTCATATTAGTCCCTTCCAATTTTCCACTGGGGATTTACTCTCCGCCAAAAGCGTCCAGCACCGCCTGCGCCATGCCGCCCTTCTCACAGTGCGCCGTGTGGCGAATCGGCAGGGAACGCAGTGCCTTCACCTGCTGCGGCACGGGCATCCCCGAACGCGCTTCCAATTCATCCGAGCAGGCAAACGCATCCAGTCCGGCGACGGCGTTCTTTCCGGCGACGGCAGTCAGCACATCGGCGGCGAACTTGTAGGGGCTGGCGGTGGACACGATGACCGTCGGGGTCAAATCGCCCGACGTCTCGCGGTACTGGCGCAGAACGCGGCTCGCAACGGCAGTGTGCGTGTCCATCAAGTAGTGATGCTGCTCGAACACGCGGGCGATTTCCTCCGCGCAGTCGCGGTCATCGGCGTACCCGGCGGCAAAGACGCTCAGCAGCCACTCCTGCCGCTGCTGACCAACGGCGTAGGACTGGCTCGTGCGCAGCTGCTGCATCCAGCGGGCAATCAGCGCGCCGTCGCGGTCGGCGCATTCAAACAGCAGACGCTCCAAATTCGAGGAAATCAGGATATCCATCGAAGGGGAGGTCGTCTTGAAGAACTGCCGGCGCGTGTCGTAAACGCCGCCAAGGAAGAAATCCGTCAGCACGTTGTTACGGTTGGAGGCGCAAATGAGCTTCTTGACCGGCAACCCCATGCTCCGTGCGTAGTAGCCCGCGAGGATATTGCCGAAATTGCCCGTCGGCACGACGAAATTCACCTCGTCGCCCAGCGTAATTGCGCCCGCGCTCAGTAAATCGGCATAGGCGGAGAAATAATAGACAATCTGCGGCACGAGGCGGCCGAAGTTAATCGAGTTGGCGGAGGAAAGCACCTTGCCGCGCGCGTTCACCTGCTGGTGGAAATCCTCGGAGGAGAACAGCGCCTTCACGCCGGACTGCGCATCGTCGAAATTGCCGTTTAGGGCGATGACGTGCGTGTTTTCGCCGCCCGTGGTGGTCATTTGCAGCTTCTGCACGTCGCTGACGCCGTCGGTCGGGTAAAAGACGGTGCAGGATGTTCCCGACACGTCCTTGAAGCCTTCGAGTGCCGCCTTGCCCGTGTCGCCGCTGGTCGCGACGAGAATCGCCACTTCGCGGTTTTCGCCGTTCTTCTTGGCGGAGAGCGTCGTCAGGTGCGGCAGCAGCTGCAATGCCATGTCCTTGAACGCAAGCGTCGGCCCGTGGAAAAGTTCCAGCACATGGGTGTTGCTGTCGAGCTTTTTCGTGGGCGCAATCGCGGCGTCATCGAACTTGGCGGCTTCGTAGGCGCTGGCAATTGCGTCCGCCAGTTCCTGCGCATTGAAATCATCAAGATAGCCCCGGAGGATGGTCAGCGCGCGGGCGCGGTAGTCAAGCTTGGTCAGCGCGGCAATGTCCGCCAGCGTCATCTGCGGGAACACCGCCGGGACATACAGACCGCCATCGGGCGCAAGACCGCGCAGGATGGCTTGGGATGCCGTGACGCAGGCGCCGCCGCGGGTGGAAATGAATGACATGGAAATCACGCTCCTATCCGCAGGGCGATGCCTGCTGGGTTGAGGGCAAGAAAGGGTTCTTGTCGAGTTTCTGCTTGCGGTTGCTGGGTTTCCTACCTATTATAATAGGTAATTATGTTGCAGGGGGGCGCTCCTGCGGGAACGACAAGGGACAATGAAAACAGGAGAAGCCTGCACTCGCCCCCTTGCCCCCTTCGCGCAAAATATCAAAAGGGCGGCGGCTTACATGCTCCGCCGCCCTCGTGGGCTGTTCCAATTAGATGATGTAGCCCTTGCAGAAGTCGGGCAGCGCTTCGGGATCGGCGCTGACGGACAGCACGAACGTCACATCATGCTTCTGCGCGTACTTTTCGAGGCTGTCGAAGAACCACTTCGCGTCGGCGAGGTCAATCTTGATCAGCTTGAGGAACGCGTCGATGAAGACGGTCTTGACGTCGTAGTTGCTGGCGAGCATGCCGCCGAGGAAGCCGAGGAACATTTCCGCGCTGGAAACGCTGTACTCTTCGACGTTGACGAAACGAACCGCACGGTCCACTTCGTACATATAGCTGTCGTTCTTGTCGAGGAAAACGACGTTGCCGGAGCTGGTCTTGACCGCGTTGTTGGTCATGTCAATCAGCCGCTTGGTCTTGCCGGAGCCCTTCTTGCCTGCGATAATCTGAATCATGGGTAAACGCCTCCTTGTGAGTGAGAGTTTCGTATCTCTATTATAAACCATTTTGCGCCCGGATGCAATGCCTCTGATGAATTTCCTTTGTGTTCGGGAGAAAAATTCACCGCTTTTACGGTGACGTGTCCGCCTCATTGCCGGGTGCATCTGTATCATTCGCCATGAGGGTTAATAAATCCTGCTTCTTCAGCGGCGGAAGTTCACGTTTTTCGTGACCGGGGATGGACGTGTCGAGCTTGCAGACTCCGGCGCAGTCGCACCACTGGCAGGCGTTCCAGTCTCTGATGACGGCGGGGGACGGGGTGATTTCGCCGCTGCGGATGCGGTCGGCCAGCTCCGCCGCCATCTTCTTGGCGTGGGCAAGCAGCGCTGCCATTTCCTCCGGCGTGTAGCCATCAGACGAGGAAGCGACGCTGCTATCCGCATTAAAGATTTTCGTGAACGAATATCCCGGATTGGAATCCAGCGCTTCCACCACGTCCACATCCGCCAGCACAATGCCTTTCAGGTGCAGCTTTTTCGCAATCGCCTTTTCCGCGGATTCCTTTACATCCGCCGTATCTACCATCGGGTCTTGAATCGTGAAGTAGAATGCGCCCGCCGGATTGCCGTCCAGCCCCTCGCACGCGGCTTGCAGATACAGCAGCAGCTGCAATTGAAGCCCGTACCATAGGCGCGTCGGGTCAATGTCGCGGTGGCTGCTCTTGTAGTCGGATACGAGCAGATACACGCCCTCGTCGCCCTCCCAGCGGTCGATGCGGTCGATTTTGCCGCGCAGGGCGATTTTCCGTCCATCATGCAGCGTCAGCACCACCGGGGGCAGCCCGTCCTCCTCGCCAAACACAACTTCCTCGCCGACGGTGCGGAAGCGGCTGTGCTGCGCGTGATGCGTGAACATCCACGCGGCGCGGTGCACCGTTCGGCGGTACTTCTCGCCCTGCAGGCGCAGGGACGGCGTTTCATTCAGCGGGCCATCCGCCCACGCGGTCGTCAGCGGCAGCAGCACCGTATCCATCAGCGCGTGGATTTTTTCGTCCGGCAAATCCGGAAAATCCGGCTCCTTCAGCGCAAGGGCGGCGTACCCCTCCATCGCGGCATGGTAGAAATCGCCCACATCCGCCGGGTCGAACTCGTACTCGCGGCGGATGACGGGCTTCAAGCCGTAGTTCACAAAGTGCCGATACGGGCACTGCGCGAAGCCCTCCAAGCGGCTGATGGACACCTTGTCCTGCGTGAAGAGCCGCCGCGTGTGGTCGCGGGAGAGGAAAATTGCCGCACCGTGGCGGTTCAGCGCATCCAGCACTGCCTGACAGCGGCTGTGCCACTCCGGGTCGAAATACAGCCAGCGCAGGACGTTCGCCCATTGCTCCGGAAGCGGCGTGTCGGTGTCGACAGCTTGCCGCAGGTGGTGCGGCAGTGCATCCAGCGCCATGGCGGGGGAGAGCGGTGCGACGTCGTTTGCCAGCACGCCGCCGGATACCACCATATGTGGGAACAGCTGCGTCATGTCCTCCAGCAGCCCCGCCGGACGAAAAGCCGTGCCGTCCTGCCCGCCCTGCGAACAGGTGACGGTCAGAAAGCGCCGGGGGAGGGATAGTGTACGGTAGAAGTCCGACTGTCGCAAGGCGCACGTCTCCTGCTGCGTAAGACCAATCGCGCGCTGCGCCAAGTCGCACAGCGTGCGCCGCTCCGTCTCGGACAGGAGCGAATCCGCCGTACTGCCCAGCGCGCCGTCCTGCATTCCCATGACGAGCAGCGCATCAATCCGCCCGGTCATCAAATGCCCCGCCTCGCCGATCATCACCGTGTCCGGCTGCGGCGGCAGGGACGAAATCGACGCGCCTGTCAAACCTGATTCCACGAACCGTGCCAAATCCCGCTGATTTGCCTTTTGCGTGCTCAGCAGCGCATACAGCTGATCAAGCAGCGTCATCAGGATTGTCCATACCTGCCGATTCTGCGTTGCTTCCGCCGCCATCCCGCGCGAAAGCAGCGCTTCCTCGCGCGCCATCAGGCGGTCATACGCATTGGTATCCTCCAAGAAGCGGAAAATCGCCTCGACGGAATCCCCCGCTGTTTTTGCGCGGCGGAGCGCATCCCGAAGGGCCTGCACAGGCGAAATCAGCCGGACGCGCAGTTCGTCCATATCCGCCGCGTCGTCGCCATAGGAGAACGGACGCAGCCACTTGCCGCGGTTGATGCCGTGCGTGATGGCGTAGTTCTCCAGCGAATCGGCTTCGTCGCGGGTCAGGGAAGAAAAGCCGCTTTTTGCCACTTGCAGCACATCCGCGCGGAGAAATCCGCCGGAGATGCAACGCAGTGCGCCGACGAGCATCCGACTCAAGCCGTGCCGCGCCGCACTGTCCTTCCGCGCCTGATAGCAGGGAATCCCCGCGCTTTGCAGCGTGACGGCGAGGATGCCGGCCATACTCTGCGCATCCGCCAGCGCGACCGCCATATACTGCCACGGAATACCGCGCTCGTGCCAGCTTTGCAGCGTCTGCGCGGCGAAAGCGGCTTCGGCATACGGGTTTGCGGCGGCATGGAGCGTCAGGGCGGACGCGTCGCCGGGGTACACCACGCCGTCGCGGGCGAACAGGTGCGCTTCGAGGTGGCGGAGGGCTTCGTTGCGCCCGTCGGGTTCGCTTGGCAGCCACTTCCACTGCACGGGAATGCCGCGCTGACGCAGCCATCCGGTCAGCTCCGCCGCACTCCTGCGCTGGGAGGTGAAAACGTGCCCGTCGCTTGCAGTGTCCTTGTCCATCGTGAACGCAACGACCATGCGGGTACACTCTGGCGCGGCAGTCGCCAACAGGACGCACAGCGGCGTTGGCAGCATGTCAAACTGGCAGACAAACACGGCGGCATCGCGCATCAGCCCGCTTTCCGGCAGCCGTTCCACCAGCTCAAACTGCTGCGTCGGCTCATCCTGAAAGCGCTCGGCAATCAGCGCGTCATACGTCTGCCAAAGCAGCAGCAAATCATGCGCTTTTGCCTTCAGTGCGCCGGATGGCAGCTCCTCCGCATAGGCGGCAAATTCTTCGCTTGACAGCCCCGTGCGCTGGAAGTCCATCAGCAGCGTGGACAGCTTCTCCGGCAGCCCGGGTGACAGCGCGACGCGGCGATAATAGTGCAGTTCATCCTGCTTCAGGGAAAGCGCCTGCGCCAGTGCCATCCGTCGCCCACTTTCGTCCAGCGCGGCTTTGGGCGAATGGCCAGCGCTCTCTCGGATGCGCCGCCCCAGCCTGCGCGGCGACAGTACATCCAAATCCAGCAGCCCCGGCAAATTCAGCTGCTCCACCAGTTCCCGCTCGGCTTGCAGCGTGTATTGCTCCGGTACAAGCAGCAGGACACGCTGACCAGCTTTACGGCATTGGCGGATTTCTTCAAACAGGCGGGACTGCGTCTGCCCGGCGCGTGCGCCCCAGATTTCGACGGTGGTCATAAAATCCCCCTCACAAAGCGGCAAATGCGGTCAAATAGCGAATCGCCTCCGCGTCATGGCGGCGGTTAAACCCATGCGCTCCGCCGTCAATCAAGTGCAGTTCTGCGTTCGCATACGTTTCCGCCGCCTTTTTCGCATAATCCGGCTTGACGATGCCGTCCGCCGTGCCGTGGACAATCAGCACCCGCCCGGTGTACGGCGTGATTTCGCGGAAAACGTCCATGTGCATGACGGCTTCGGGATAGCAGCGCCCCAGCGACATCGGCCCGCAGTGAATCTTCTCCGGCAGATTTTGAGGGTCGAAGTGCGCCATCATCATGTGCCCCGCGCGCGCGTCGTCGGGGATGCATAAGGCCGGGTAGAACAGCACGAGCCTGTCCACTGCATCCGGATGCTTCGCAGCGGTCAGCGCGGACACCATCCCGCCCTGCGAACAGCCCATCAGCAGCAGCGTATCGCCGGCATAGGGAAGCGACTGCGCATAGCGAATGACGGCTTCCAAATCCTGCACCTCGGTCAGCACCGACATGTCCGTCGTCGCGCCGTCACTCCGCCCCAAGGGCGGAACGCTGCCGCCGCAGAAATCGAAGCAGTACGCGCAGTAACCAATTTTCGCCAGCAACCTCGTGTACTGCCGGACGGTCTGCTGATTTGCCATAAAACCGTGGCAGACAATGGCAATCGGGAGCTTTTCGCCATTCGGACGGTACTCTGTGCCGCGGATGGTCAAATCACCGCGCATACAGGAGAACGTCCGACGACGGATGGGGGAGGAAGAAAACAGCATCGAAATCGCCTCACGGAAAATTGTTTCTTCTATTGTAGCATAGTCGCGCGAAAATGAAAAGATGGAAAAACAAGACTTGAAGCGGCAGGGAGAGACGTGTTATAATGGAGCGGACCCACAGAGAATGAAGGAGTACATACACGATGAGCAATTTCCGCCGCCCGAAGCACCTGACCACCCGCCGAATGCAGGAAACGCGTCCGAATCCGCCGAAGGAACAGGCGAAAGCGCAGCGTCCGGCGCGCGAAATCCGCTGGAACTGCCCCGCAGCGGCGAAATGCGGCGGATGCCAGCTGACCCGCCTGTCCTACGCGGAGCAGCTGCAATGGAAGCAGCAGCGCGTGGCGGAACTGCTGGACGGAATCTGCGAAGTCCGCCCGATCCTGGGCATGGACGACCCGTTCCACTACCGCAACAAGGTTCATGCCGTGCTGGCTGTGGACAAGGCGGGCAAGCCCATCAGCGGCGTGTACGCCATGGGGACGCACCGCGTCGTGCCCGTGCGGCACTGCCTGATTGAGGATTGCCGCGCTGACCGCATCATCCAGACCATCGTCGCGATGCTGCCTGCCTACAAGCTACGCATCTACAACGAGTACACGCACCGCGGCTTCCTGCGCCATATCCTCATCCGCACGGGGCATGTGACGGGGCAGATTATGGTCGTGCTGGTGGCAACGAGCCTTGAATTTCCGGGCAAAAAGGCATTTGTGCAGGAGCTGATTCAGCGCCACCCGGAAATCACGACCGTGGTGCTGAATTGCAATCAGCGCGAAACCAGCATGGTGCTGGGCACGAAGGAAATCACCCTCTATGGCGAGGGGTACATGGAGGATGAACTGTGCGGCAAGCGCTTCCGCATCAGTCCGCAGAGCTTTTATCAGGTGAACGCGAAGCAATGCGAAGTCCTCTACCGCACGGCGATTGACGCGGCGCAGCTGACAGGCGCAGAAACCCTGCTGGACGCCTACTGCGGTACGGGTACGATTGGCTTGTGCGCGTCGGACGGCTGCAAGCAGCTCATTGGCGTGGAGTTGAATGCCGACGCCATCCGCGATGCGAAGGAGAACGCCCGCCGCAACGGCGTGGAGAACGCGCGTTTCCTCTGCGACGACGCGGGGCGCTTCATGCAGAAGCTCGCCAAGGAGGAAAATGCGCCTGACGTGGTAATGATGGACCCGCCCCGCGCCGGCAGCGACCAGAAATTCCTGCAAAGTCTGCTGATGCTGAAACCAAAGCGGGTTGTGTACGTTTCCTGCAACCCGGAGACCCTCGCAAGGGACTTGCGCGTGCTGGTGGACGGCGGATATCAGGCGGAATGGGCAACGCCGGTGGATATGTTTCCGGGGACGGAGCATGTGGAGTGCGTGGTGGCAATGACGAAGAGGGGATAAACACCATCGTTGATGATGAAAAGCATCGAGGAGCAACGTTTTGAAAGGAAAAGAAAAATGACAAAAGATGTGTCAAAAAAGAACGATAAGAAGGATGCTACGCAGAAAATAGAGGGTATTATCTGTCGCTTGAAATCTAAAAGACTGCAAATGCCAGATGTTCCGGAAGAATTTCGGATGCATCCAGATATTCTTAGGGCAGAGAGAAAACTTGAAATAAGAAAAAGTGGACACCGTGGATTTGATGTTATTCGTCAATTGTTTTTTGTTGAAGAAACATGGCGTTATAAAAACAGGGCTGGCGAGTATGTATCCAGAGAACATACGGAAGAATTTGATTCTTTTCAAGAGTATTATGCGTTTGTGGATGGAGACATCTATGAAGATGCCTGCTATTATCAATGTTTGTTTGATGACGAACTCATTGCAGCCTTCCAGCTTGATTTAGAGAAATTGATGGCGCGCAAGTGCTTTGAAACGCAAACAATTGATGAATTTATAGCGCGGGAAAAGCCAGAAAGTGGTGATTGTCCAGAAAAGTCAGAAATCATGAAAGCCTATTTCTGTCGTGCATTTCATATCGGAGTATTTTGGTATAATCAGGCTGGTGAAAAAATAAAACAAGCAAAACGTGAATTCAAATATTTTTTTGACTTTGCAGCATTTCTTAAAGGTGACTTATCTGATGCGGATTTGCTGTTCTGTGATGGAATCAAGCATTTATCAGATACACAAGGGTTGAATCTGACGGATGCTCGGCTGACCAGTGAACTGTGCGAAAAATTCGGCATTGCATACTTAACATATGAAGCGGATGAAGAACTCCTCCAAACATTTCCACAGACTGAAGCAAATGAAAAAGAAACGGCATTGATTTTGAAGGAATCCAGAGAACTTGCAGAAAACAGTGAAGAAGAATGCTGGTCAAATGAAAACAGAATCAGGTATATATCAGATTTGCATCTAAACCAGCGAATCCAGAATGCAAAGTGCAAGTCGATTGATGATGTGTGCTACACGATGCAGAAAATTGTTGACACAATAGTACGTGAAAGCTACGGATTAACCCTAATTGCGGGGGATGTAGCATCTGACTTTCGGCTTTTCAAACTTTTTGTGAGAATACTGAATCGAAGTGCATACACAAGTTGTCAGCAATATGTGTTTGTTTTAGGCAACCATGAACTTTGGAGTTTCGCAGGGAAAACGGTGCGCCAGATTGTCAATACCTATCGGAAATTGCTTGAAGAACATGGTATGTACTTGCTTCAAAACGATTTGTTTTATAAAAATGATAAGGATGACATGGGAATGATCCCTTATACGAAACTGATGCGCATGAATCAGGAAGAGCTGTGCGCGAAATTGCGCCGTGCACGATGGGTGATTCTGGGCGGAATTGGTTTTTCGGGATATAATGAAGAGTTTAATGCCGACACTGGCATCTACCGTAACACAATTGACCGGAAAACGGAAATCAAGGAAACCCAAAAGTTTGAGAAACTCTATAACAGACTAACAGGCATGCTAAAAGGAAAAAATACGATTATTCTGACACATATGCCGAAAGCAAACTGGTGTGCAGATAAAGAGTATCATGAGAGTTTTGTGTACGTCAGCGGCCATACGCATCGAAATGTTTTTTATGATGATGGTGCAATCAGAGTTTATGCGGAGAACCAAATTGGCTATCATAATGATAATGTTCATTTAAGAAGTTTCCTGCTGGACGGGAAATATGACTATTTTACTGACTACAAAGATGGTATCTATGAAATCACGAAAGAAGAGTATCAGGACTTCATGCACGGGAAGAATATTACTATGCAGTTCAATCGAGAAGTGGAAGCAATTTATATGCTGAAAAAAATCGGTTATTATTGCTTCCTTTGCAGAGAAAAAACAGGAAGAATGGTGCTTCTTAATGGCGGCAGGGCAACCACAACATGCATTGATCAACTCGAATACTATTATGATCATATGGATAGAATGGTTGCAGAGATTCAGAAACCGCTTAGACTATTCACGGCATATCAAGAGCAAATTGCGAAGGCTGTGAGACAAATTGGCGGTTCAGGACGAATCCATGGGTGTATTATTGATATAGACTATTACAATCACTTATATATTAACTTGAACGATATATCTGTGACACCATACTGGGCAAGTGATATGGTTAATAAGAGAGTATATCCGAGCATTCCGGCACTTTTGAAAAAAGAATGTCCGCATTTATATGAAAATTACAAAAAACTCATAAGTAGTGATGAAAAAAAACGCATTGCGCATTAGGAACGCAAAAGCAATTAGTGAGAAGCCAACAGTCTATCTGGAAACTGATATTTACAAAACATCGCGAAAAATTAGTGAATTACAGAAAGTCAACTCAAATATATTGGTCAAATGGTATGCTCATGTGCTTGCTGGTGAACAAGATACTGTTGAAAAACTGGAAAAATGATAAAAATACTGCGTGAAGATAACTAATTCCTGGACTGTCCCCCAGACCGTGGACGGTCCAGAGGCATTGAAACATTTTGAAATGATTTGACTTCAACATATCATGATGATTCTGATTGGACACTTGCGTTGAAGTTCAAGGATGATATTGTGCCGGACGGAAAATATTCAGCAATTATGACGGCACATCAAGGAGCTTTGCCGCTGAAATTACATCTCAAGTGCCTTACAACGGATGGAAAAACAACTTATCAGCTCATCATGGGCGCGGGCGCGGGATTCTCGCTTTCGGAAGATCAGTTTTTCAGCTGGGTTGGTGGAGAACCATCAGAAGATGGACATCATTATCTCATTCTTGCAAAGCATGGCGATTCATATGACATCTTTTACGATGGTTCGATTTTGCAAAACTATGGTGCTCCTATTGGGGATGTTCGCAGTGATGCAACATTGCAATTGTTTGCGACGGATGTTGGGGAAAACGTGCTATTGGAAAAAACCTCTGGTACAATTGAGGTTCTTCGTGTCTATGATAGCGCGTTGACACGCGACGAGTGCTTCAAACTGTATCGAGAATTACAAACACCATGGTGATAATTGGTGTACAAAATAGTAATGAGCGTTTTGCAAAGGCTGCGCAGGGGTGAGTGATTTTCCCCCCCGCAGCCCCTTTTCTTTTCAAAAAAATCTCGAAACAGGATTGACAAAATGGGCTTGATACACTATAATAGAGACAAGGTTGAACGTTAAACCTAACGAAAATACGTCATGAACTCGTGAAGGAGGTTTTCCCATGAGAGGGTCGAAGAAATTGGTTTCCATGCTGCTGGTGCTGTGTCTGATGCTGGGCACGCTGCCGCTGGCGATGGCGGAAGAGGTCGTTGATGCGGACTTGACCTGCACGATTACGCTGGGCAACTGGCCCGCGGATACGGCGGCGGAGGCGGAAAAGGCGCTCTTTGAGAGCTACCGCGAAACGATGAAGAATCAGTACCCGAACGTGACGCTGGTGCCGGATTACTACTCCTACACCCTGAGCAGCTACGTTCCGATGGCGAAGGGCGGTACGGCGCCGAGCATCTTCCAGCCGCCGTTTACCGACCCGCAGCTGCTGATCAGCCAGCATCTTGTCGGCGACGTGACCGATGCGCTGGAGCGCGCGGGCGTGCTGGATGAGTTCAGCCCGTCGTACCTCGAAATGCTGTCCGACGAGAACGGCCGCATCTACGGTCTGCCGCGCGACGGCTATGTGCTGGGTATGCACATCAATGTTGCCCTGTTCCGCGAGGCGGGGCTGGTGGACGAGGAAGGTCTGCCGATTTACCCTAAGACATTGCAGGAAGTGGCGGAATACGGTCAGATTATCCGCGAAAAGACGGGCAAGGCGGGGCTGGTATTCCCGGCGAGCGAGACGTATGGCGGCTGGCTGTTCACCAATATCGCGTGGAACTTCGGCTGCGTGGGCGAAAACGCGCTGGAATATCAGGATGAAGACGGGCGCTGGGTGTGCAACTTCACATCCGACGAGTGCGTGGCGGCGATGGAGTACATCCGCGACCTGCGCTGGAAGTACAACATCCTCAATGCCGACGCGACCACGACTGACTGGGCGGGAGCGCATTCTCTGCTGGGCACGGGCGAAGCGGCGATGAACTTCGCGGCGGATGACTCGGTTGACCAGCCGACCTCCAACAAGGGTCTGCCGGTGGAGGACTTCGCGCTGATTCCGTTCCCGGCGGGCGATGCGGGACGCTATGCGCTGGCGGGCGGCACCTGCTACATGTTCGCGCCGAACATTACCGATGATCAGGCGAAGGCGCTGATGGCATACCTGACCGTGCTGGGCAAGATGCCGTACCTGAACGACCAGATTATCGAGGGGATGCGCGCGGACTATGCTGCCAAGCGCGACCGCGGCGCACCGGTTCTGCCCGCCATCAGCGCGTGGAACGATGCGGACTACAACGCGGCGAAGCAGGCGATTATTGACGAATACTGCAACGTGGATATGCGCCTGTACAACGACTTCTTCGATTCCATCACGCAGGGCACGATTACGCTGCGCTCGGAGGAACCCGTCTTTGCGCAGCAGCTGTATCGCGAGCTGACCGCAGTAATTCAGCGCGTCATCACCCGCGAAGGCGCGGATGTGCGCAAGGCGCTGCAAAAGGCGCAGGATTCCTTCCAGGAGTATCTGGATGATGAAATCAATGATTATTAATTTCTGATTCTGCATGGCATTGCACTGTTTGTTGCAGAGGGTTTCGCCTCTGCGGAGGCGACCAAAGGGCTTTCCGATCGCCCTTTGGAAACCTTCGGCGCCGCTGCACTTTGGGTTAGCCCTTGTTGGTGACGAGCGAAAGTCAATGCGGACGGGGCAGTGCGGTGCCATCGGGCAATTATTGCTAATTGCTAATTCCTCATTTCTAATTGGAAAAAAGAACACCGGCGGAGGAGAACCGATGCCGGTTTCTTTTACACAAAAATCGCTCAAATCTTCGCGGAGGAACGCCTATGAGCAGAAAAAAGGCGCAAGTCGGCTTGCGCGCACGGACGGTTGACCACCTCAATGCTTGGCTGATTATGCTGCCGAGCCTCGTGCTGATGCTGTTCTTTGTCTGGGAACCGCTGTTCGAGAGCGTGGTGATGAGCCTGTACAAGACGCGCAACATCGAACTGGTGAACTTCATCGGCTTCAAAAATTACATCAGCGTCATGGGCAAAGATGACTTCCTGCAGGCGCTGACGAACACGTTCTCGTATACGTTCTGGTCGCTGCTGCTGGGCTTCTTCCTGCCGATGGTGCTGGCGCTGCTGATTGGGGAGACCGTGCGGAGCAAGAGCTTCTTCCGCACGGTGGCGTATTTGCCGAATATGCTGCCGGGCCTCGCGGTCGTCATCCTCTGGTCGGCGTTCTTCTCCGGCGAGAAGTCCGGCGTGCTGAACATCCTGCTCAGCCATTTGGGCATTGCGCCGCAGACGTACCTGACGCGCTCGGAGTGGGTCATCCCCATCATCATCCTGATTGCGACGTGGAAGGGCGCGGGCGCGACGGCGCTGATTTACATGGCGGGCATGTCCAGTGTCAGCCCGGAGCTGTACGAAGCGGCGGCGATTGACGGCGCGGGCATCTGGCAGCGCATCATCCACATCATGATTCCTGCCATCAAGAAGCTCGCGGGTACGCTGATGATTCTGCAAATCATCTCCGTGTTCCAGATTATGTATGAACCGATGGTGCTGACGAAGGGCGGCCCGGATAATGCGTCCCTGTCGCTGATGCAGCTGATGTGGCAGTACGCGTTCGGCGGCTCGATGAACTATGGCAAGGCATCTGCAGTCGCGGTGATTGTCACGCTGATTTTGCTCGTCATGACGGCGATTTACTCCTACTTCGACCGCAAAGAATCCGATTGGGATTAAGGAGGGAGAACGCATATGGCAAAAGCACAGCGCACCGGCGTCATCCGGGACTACGATATGCACTCCGCGTCTGTCCGGGTTGGGTATGGGTTCATCATCTTCTTCTGCCTGATTATGACGGTCATCGCGGTTTTCCCGATTATCTGGGTCGTGCTGGCGGGCTTCAAGGACTTGAAGGAGTTCATGTCGTCCGCCAAGCTGCTCCCGGAGGTGTTCGATTTTTCTCTCTTCGCGAAAACGTGGTCGCAGCTGGGCATTGCGCAGAACTACCTTAACTCGCTGATTTCCGTCGCGGGCAGCGTCGTCTGCGCGATTGTGTTCAATGGGCTGCTGGGCTACGGGCTGGCGATTTTGAAGCCCAAGGGCTACGGCATCGTTAAGAAGCTGGTTATGCTCTCCCTGCTCCTGCCGACGACCATCAGCATCGTGCCGCTGTTCATGAACATCCAGAAGCTGAATCTCGGCGGCTCGTTCGTCCCGCTCTGGCTGAGCTATGGCGCGAACGCCATGTACGTTATCCTGTTCATGCAGTTCTTTGAATCGCTGCCGACTTCCATCATCGAAGCCGGGCGGATTGATGGCTGCACGCAGCTGCAAACGTTCTTCTACATCGTCCTGCCGCTGTCCAAACCGATTTGTTCCGTGATTGCGATTTTCGCCATCAACGCCGCATGGTCGGACTTCCTCCTGCCATATCTGGTGCTTCGCGGCAGCGCGCTGCAAACGGTGATGGTGCGCCTGTTTGTTTTCAGCACGGAACAGACCGTCAACGCCGACACGATGATGCGCTCCGTCGTTTTCTCGATGATTCCGCCCATCATCCTTTTCTTCATCTTCCAGAAGCAGCTGACCGAAAACGCCGTGTCTGTGGGCATCAAGGGTTGACATTATAAAAAACTTCGATAGTCACCCAGTAACATGGGAGGCGCCGAAGGAGTCCAGAGGGCGACCGCAGACTTCGTCTGTTTTCATTGCCCTCTGGAAGCTGCTTAACAGCCCATTCACGGAAAAGAAGACAACCTGCAATACCGAAAAAAAGAGCTTCTACTTCTTTCTTGCCAAAAAGAAAGAACCGACAGGAGGACACACAATGGCAAAAGCCGCTGACGTATATTTCCAAGTAGACCCGTGGAAGGTCATTGAGCAGGGCTTCGACCCCGCCTACGCGCGCGTGAGCGAATCTATCTTCTCGCTGGGCAATGAGAGCATCGGCATGCGCGGCTGCTTTGATGAGGGCGGACACGTCGATAGCCTTCGCGGAGCGTATACCAATGGCATCTATGATATGGAGAAGCTGAGCCGCTCCTATAAGGGCATCATCGACAAAACACACTTCATGATTCCCTCGGCGGAATGGCTGATGACGACGATTTCCGTCGATGGCGAAACGCTCGATTTGGGTCAGTCGCAGTTTTCTGACTTCACCCGCGAACTCGATCTCCGCGCCGGCACGCTCACCCGCCGCTTCCTCTGGACGACGAAGAGCGGCAAGCAAATCCGCCTGACCTTCCTCCGCTTCCTCGATATGGTGCACCGCGAACGCGCGTACCAGCGCATCAGGCTCGAAGCGCTCAATTTCACGGGCAGCGTGACAGTCATATCCGGTGTGTCCTTCGATGTGGTGCACGAGGGGCGGCAGAAGTGCTTCTGGCAGGAGACGCGCATCGACGCGAAGCCGGATTGCCTGATGGCGCAGTCCCGCACGACGCTCTCGAATCAGGAGGAGTTTTGCGGCGCATGGCTGACGCTGCCCGGCGAATCCACCACATCCGCCGAGGGCAAAACCGTCACCGCGACGGCGGATGTTCTGCTTGCGCCGGGGCAAGCCGTGCAAATCGACAAGCGCGTCGTCGTGCTGTTCAACGGTCAGCAGGGGGACGACCTCTGGCAGAGCGGGCAGGACGCGATGGCACAGAGCAAAGCCGTCTCGCTCGATGACGCACAGGCGGCACAGCGCGCGTACTGGGATGCTTACTGGCACACGTCCGACATCTGCATTGAGCCGAAAGATGAAAGCATGGCGGAAGCCGTCGCAGCGGAACAGCAGGGGATTCGCTTCTGCTCCTTCCAGCTCGCGCAGACCTACAACGGCGGCAGTATGCGCCACAACATTGGCGCGAAGGGCTTGACGGGCGAGGCGTACAATGGTCATGCATTCTGGGATACGGAATCCTGCTGCCTGCCGTTCTACCTCTTCACGAACCCGGAAGCCGCGAAATCGCTCCTTCTTTTCCGCTACAACACGCTGCCGATGGCGCTGGAGCGCGCAAAAATGCTGGACTGCAAGGGCGCATGTTACCCGATTGCGACGCTTAACGGTGACGAGGCATGTCCGCTCTGGCAGCACGCCAGCCTGCAATTGCAGCCGAGCACGGCGGTGTCCTACGGCATCTGGCATTATGTCCACCTAACGGACGACAAGGCGTTTTTGTACCGCTACGGCGCGGAAATGCTGCTGCAAATTGCCCGATTCCAAGCGACGCGCGTCGGCTTCAGCGAGAAAATCGGCAAATACGGCTTCTTTGGCGTGATGGGCCCGGATGAGTTCCACATGATGGTCAACAACAACGCGTATACCAATTATATGGGGATGCGCGCCCTGCGCTACGCGGCGGATGTGCTGGATGCAATGCGGGCGGATGCGCCGGGAACTTACGCGGCACTGTGCGAAAAAGTCCAGCTTGTGCCGGATGAACCCGTGCAGTGGCGGCACATTGCCGACAACATGTACATTCCGGAAGCGCCCAATCACTTGTTTGAGCAGCACGACGGCTTTTTTGAGCTGCCGCACACGGACATCAACAGCATTCCGGTCAGCGAGTTCCCGCTCTACGACCACTGGGCATACGACCGCATCTACCGCACGGACATGATTAAGCAGCCGGACGTGCTGATGTTCCTCTACCTCTACAATTCGTCTTTTGATACCGAGACGAAGCGTATCAACTACGATTTCTACCAGCCGCGCACGATTCACGAATCCTCCCTTTCGCCTGCGATTCACTCCATTCTGGCGGCGGAGCTGGACAAGATGGATGAAGCGGTCAGCTTCTTCGGCTACGCGACGCGCCTTGATCTGGACAACTATAACCGCAATACGCGCGAGGGCTTGCACATCACGAGCATCGCGATGGCATGGGCGAACATCGTCTACGGCTTCGCAGGTCTGCGCAGCGATGACACGATGCTGCGTTTCGCCCCGCGTCTGCCGGAGCGCTGGAAGCAGCTGACCTTCTCGGTCATGTATCGCGGGCGTGTGATTGCAATCAGCATGGATGCGGATAAGACTGTCTTCCAGCTGACGCAGGGGGACAAACTGGCGGTGCAGGTGTATGGCGAGACGGTGGAATTGACGGATGAGCCAATTTCGGTGCAGCGGCAGTAAAGCTGAATACAAAACGGCGCTGGCAGGGTGAGATTCTTGCCAGCGCCTGTTTGCGTGCAGAAAAGAATTGAAATGTCAACAGTATGTGTGATACTATTTCCAAATTCACCTGCGCCATCTGCTTGCGCCTTTTCCCCGTTGGCGTCCGCTCATTCCACTTAGCGTAGCGCTGCTACGCTGCGTTTCATTCGCGTTAGCCAACGAGAAAAATTCGCGGCGCATCTTGGCGCATTCTCATTTGGAAATAGTATGAGAGCAGGGACACGCATCTGCGCAGTTCGTTATGGCGCTGCGTACTCAACCACCGTCTGAATATCCGTTTGTTTGAACAGCATACAGCCGCAGTGCCCTTTGAAAGTGGGGAAGCTGATGATTTTCAATTTTGTGTCAATCTCTGGGCTGTAATATACAATTTCCAGCGTTTCACCGAACAGCGCCGTGCGCTCGTAGACGCGCAGCCACTTTGCGTCCATATTGGGGAAAATGCTGCCGAACGAGTGGTTGATGAGCTGCTGCAGCGGCGTTTTTTCGATTTCAGCCAGTGCCTCGTTACCGTAGCGGAAGATCCAGTCCACAGCGGCACGCTCCTCGTTGAACACCATCTCGATGTCGGTAAACGCAAAGGGCGCGCTGTCATAGCTGGCATAGTGCCGCTGATATTCTTCCTGTGTGGTGGGCGCGTCGCTGTCAGACAGGCTCTGCGCAATCTGCCGCCGTCCGGCGCGCAGCTGTTCTTTGAGCTCTCGTTTTTTTCGACAGCTATAATACAGCGTTTCTCCGTTGACGAGTTCAATCTCCTTTCCAATGTCGTGGATTCCCTTGATAGATACCAGCGTGGCGCGGTCGGCGCGGATAAAGCCGCTGCCAAGCATACTTTCTAATTCATGGATGGTGGCATAGGTTTCGTAGGTTCTGCCATCGGAAAAATGGATGATCGACTGGCGGCCTGACAATTGAATATAAAGAATGTCCTCTGTCAGCAAGCTGATATGCCTGCGGTTGGAAATAACGGAAATATCGTTGAAGCTCATAGCTTTTTCCTCCACCATTATAATACCATTACAGAATACCATGTTTTCAGGTGCAATGCAAGATTCAACGCAAAGAAAAAACGCCATTCGCGCAGGATTGTACGATGTTCATGCAAGGTATGTTGCAATTCAAACAAAGTTATGCTACACTGAAAACATAAGAACAGAAAAGGACGGAAGGTGAGCAATGTCATCTTTCGTAGCACTTCCCTATGGGGAAATCTGTCTGAGTAAAGGAGGAACACCTGTGAAAAAGAAACTGCTAAGCTTACTCCTTGTGCCGACCATGCTGGCTGCCACGCTGACGGTCTGCGCCAGTGCCGAGAAAAGCAGCGACACTGCCGCCGTGTTCAATGCAGAGACGAAGCCGGCAACCCAAAGCACCATTGAGGTCAATCGGCAGGTATATGACTTCCTGAACTTTGAGGATACGTCGGAGCTTGAGAATGCAGAACGAGGTTTCATCACTGCGCCGGACACACTGAATCTCCGTGGCGAGAACGGGAGAATCGTGTGGACGCAGGACGCATATGCGTTTCTTGACAAAGACGCGCCGGATACCGCCAACCCCAGTCTGTGGCGGAATACGCAGCTAAACCACATTTACGGTCTCTTTGAGGTTACTGACGGCATCTACCAGGTGCGCGGCTATGATATTTCCAATATTACCTTCGTCCGCAGCGAACACGGATGGATCATCATGGACTGCGGCAGCAGCAAATATACCGCGGCGGAAGCGCTGAAACTCTTCCGTTCCAAGATGGGCGATGCGCGGATTGTCGCCATTGTCATCAGCCATGCGCATGTGGATCACTACGGCGGCATTGAAGGGCTGATTGCCCCCGAAGATGCTGCGGATAGCAGCCTGCCGCTTGACGAGCAGATTGCATCCGGCAAGACCGCAATTATTGTGCCGAAGGGCTTTACGGACGCGGTAATGAAGGAAAATGTCTTTGTGGGCACGGCAATGAAGCGGCGGGCGTTTTTCCAGTATGGCTCCATGCTTCCCTATGGCGAACAGGGACGCCTTTCGGTGGGCATTGGCCTGACCGCAGTGCAGACCGGTGTCGGTTATATCGCGCCGACCTTCGAGGTTGCGGATTCGATTTATGAAACAACCATTGATGGCGTAACCGCTATCTTCCAGCAAACGCCGGGAACGGAATCTCCCGCCGAAATGAATACCTATTTCCCCGACAGCAAAGCCCTCTGGATGGCGGAAAACTGCAGCGGAACCATGCACAATCTCTACACGCTGCGCGGCGCGGAGGTGCGGGATGCGAATGGCTGGGCTCGCTACATCACCGAGGCGCAGTCGCTGTTCCCCGACGCCGAGGTTGTTTTTCAGGCGCACAACTGGCCGCATTGGGGCAAGGAAACCGTCAACGAATACATGACCAACACAGCTGCCATCTATAAGTTCATCCACGATCAGACCCTCCTGTATATCAACGAAGGTTATACCTCCACGGAGATTGCCTCCATGATCCGGCTACCGGAGGAGCTGGAAAAGGTTTGGTATACCCGGCAGTATTACGGTACGCTGAAGCACAATGTCAAGGCAGTCTATCAGAAATACATGGGCTGGTACGATGCAAACCCGATTCATCTGGATGAACTGACGCCGAGCGAATATGCCAAAAAACTTGTGGAGTATCTTGGCGACACGGACAAGGTGCTTGAAATGGCACATGCCGATTATGAAAAGGGCGAATATCAGTGGGTCGCACAGATAACGAATACGCTGGTATATGCTGACCCGGAAAATAAGGAAGCGCGCTATCTGTGCGCCGATGCGCTGGAGCAGCTTGGCTATCAGGCAGAGTCGGGCGCATGGAGAAACGCTTATCTTGTGGCAGCCTTTGAGCTGCGGAATGGCACCGGCCTGTACCCGAAGGCAGCCCAACTTGGCGTTGGCACCACCGCACAGGGGATGGACGCGCAGACAATGCTGGATTACATGGGCATTATCATGGATACGGAAAAGATCCAGAATCGTTCCTTCACCATCAACCTCAAGCTGACGGATGGCGACGATTATCTGCTGAAGATCCACCATGGCGTGCTCCTGTACTATAAGGATGCGCTCTCGGATGAGGCAGACCTGACGATTTCTACCCCCCGAATCGGGATTCTTGCCATCACAAGCGGAAATCAGGAAAATATCGACAAGCTCATCACCGTTGAAAAGGGCGATAAAGCGCTGTTCCAAGCGTTTTGTGACAGTATGGCCGCTTTTGACCTGTATTTCAATATCATCGAGCCGTAAGAAAAATCGTTATAGGGAGGGAAAAAAGATGAAGAAAATCACAGTGATTCTGCTTTGCATGGCGATGCTGCTGTCCGGCTGCGCATGGAGTGTCAAGGCGGAGGCTGTCTCGTCGTCCGAAGATGTGTGGAAAACCATTGAGGAGGCTTACATTTATGCATTCCCGCTGGTGCTGATGGACGCGACGAGAACTTCCGCAACGAATACGGAGGAAGCCTCACCCGGCAAGGCGCCTGTTAATCAGTTCATGCACGGTGTGGCACTGGCCAACGCGCAGTTCAAAAACGTGGTGACGCCGAACGTGGACACCATCTATACACAGGTGTGGTATGACCTGAGCGAAGAGCCGATGATCTATGTGCATCCGGAAACAGACCGCTTCTGCAAGGTGCAGGTGCTTGACGCATGGACAAATACTGTCGCTGTCCTTGACCGGGCTGGAGTCTATGCAATCACGCGCGCAACTTGGAAGGGCGACCTGCCGGACAATGTGACCCGCATTGATGTTCCTACCGCTATGGCGTGGGCCATTACCAGAACGGTACTTTCCGGAGAGGCAGATCTTCCGAATGTGTATGCCATTCAGGCGCAGATGCAGCTTTTACCGCTTTCTGTCTACCTGAGCGGAGAGGCATATCAGCCTCCGAAGGGAAGCTATCGGGAGGAAAACAGCTATGTCCCCATCAACAAGGTGCTGTCGCTGGATCCTGTCACATTTTTCAATAAAGCCAACACGCTGATGGAGAACAATCCGCCGTCCGCCGCTGATGTGGAAATACTTGAAAAACTCGCGGCAGTTCACGTTGGCCCCGGCATGGAATTTGACGCATCTGTTTTGACCGGTGATATTCAGGCAAATTGGCGGGAAATGCTGCAAGGGCTTCGGCCGAAGCTCGCGGCAGAGGGAATGAAGTTTTCAAAACAGCTGGGGCAGTGGAGCTATTTCGGCGCGCCAATCGGAGACTTTGGTACGGAATATGCCTACCGTGCGCTGGTTGCCATTGCCGGACTTGGGGCAAATACGGTGGAAATCGCACTGTACCCCAAGACGGAAAAGGATGCCGACGGGAATCCTTTGACGGGTGAAAAGTCCTACATTCTCCACCTTGAAAGCGATCCGCAGGTGCTTGACGGCGGTTTCTGGTCGATCACTGCATATGGTGACGATGATTTCCTCATCGATAATCTGCTCGACCGCTACTGCATCAACGACCGTTCGGGTTTGAAGAGAAATGACGACGGCTCTGTGGATGTGATTTTGTCGAAGGACGCGCCGGCGGACACGACCAATTGGCTTCCGGTGGGGGACGGCGGCTTCCATCTGTTTATGCGCATCTATACGCCAGATATGGAGGCACTCAAGACGTGGACAGTGCCGACCATTACGGCGATTGACTAAAGGGAAGGCTGCCGAGGAGAGCAAATCCTCGGCAGCTTTTTCTGGGGTGCGCCCGGCATGAGCAACAACTAATACTATTTCCAAATGAGAATGCACCAAGATGCGCCGCGAAATTTTCGCTCTGGCTAACGGGCGTGGAATGCAGCGTAGCAGCGCTACGCTAAATGGAACGACCGGACGCCAGAACGGAAAAGGCGCAAGCAGATGGCGCAGGTGAAGCTGGAAATAGTATAAGCCGGGGAGGTCTTGCAGACGGGAAGTAGGAGAATCCGAAAGCCGCAGTAACAACGAACTGCAAGAAGTCAGCCGAAGCCAGGCTCGCACATGGACGCTGAAATACAGGGAGACGGGCGAATCGGGGCTGGAGGATCGCCGCGGCAAGCGCAAGCATGAGCAAGAACCGCGGAGCGAACTGGAGCAGATGCAAATCCGAATTGCGCAGTTGGAGCACCAGCTGTACATAGCAGAAATGGAGAATCATCTGCTAAAAAAACTGAAGGAAGTAGAGAGGAGAAATTTGGCTTACGGATCGGATCAATGTGAGAATCTCTAATGAATTGGACGAGCTTGTTGTACACCACGAACAAACCCTTCAATTCTTCAGGCAGTTCATACCCCGACCTATCTCCATCAGTTCGTTCAGCTGAAGATGTAGTCTGTTGCTCATTGGGCTTCTGCATGCCCACTCTAGCAGCGCGAGCCATTGCGCCTATAATCTTTTTAACGAATTCTGATGCTACGGCATCATCTACAACCTGCAGAACCTTTACAGCATCTTCCTTGGTAAGTAACTCACTGTGAATGGAGAAAAGCGCTACTTTAATACCACCCACATTTTTCAAAGGCGGATTATTTAGATTTGACTGAAAATTTACGAAACTGCTATCATTTCCTCCCCAAAACCTGGCAATCTTGTCAACAAGATAACATATCCAGTTCATGACTTTCTCTCTGTCTTCAGAGAAGGAACAGCCAGAGCAGGTTGTAGCTGTTGAGAAGCACGATGATCTGCCGATTATGCCAGGAGAATCATCTGAGGATTGCTTAGAGCCTTCAGAAGAGGTAGCTGTTCCATCTGAGATTGGACAGCCTATCCATGAAGAGAATACAGCAGATGCAGACTCAGAATCAGACGAGCAGGAAATCATGTCCGAGCTGGCCGCCCCTCCTGTCGAGGAGAAAGATAATGTCGTCTCATGTGTTCCGGAAGAAACGGCGGATGAAGGTTCTGAAAACCAGCCAAAGCTAAACAGTTGTCCTGAAACCGCTGAAGGTGGGCAAGCTGCGGGCGAAAACGATAAGTCAGAAGATTGATTCGAAAACTATCGCTCACAACATCGTCAATTTCTATCATAGCAGGGATGATGATTATCTCCTGCACCTTGAAAGGCATCAGTACCGCCAGGCTCTCCGTGGTGAGGGTTCGGAACGCGTTGATTTTCCTCGTCCCGATGGGCAGCACCGTATTCAATCCGTCCGTCTGCTGATACTTCAGCGTCGCCATCTGACACATGTGCTTTCTCGCCGTAGACAGCACCGTTTCCGTATCCAGGTCCAGCTGTTCCTTGGAGTCTGCGGTGATCACCATTGTGACCACCGCAAATATCATGCGCTGGTCACGGGTGGTCAGATCGTCCAAAAACTCTTTGGATTCCTTGCGCTGAAGCTCCATGTCGTAGGGAACCACAGCGGAGAAATTGTTGTTCTGATTCTGCCTTCTCTGCCAGCCGGTGATGTTCGTTTCCACGCCCAACAAGAGGCGCTCCACCTCACGGACGGCTTCATCGGTAGGAATGGGGATCACATCAACGGACAGCATGAGATTGCGGTTCAGCTCGGTCAGCTCCGAGAACATGCTGTCCTTGATATAGCTGGCGTAGTCCTTGAGGAAAAGCACTCTGGCATACTTCTCGCCCAGCTTGATATGATCCGCAGTACGCTCTATGCTGTCCGGGCAGATGTAGTCACGGAAATCATGCCCCAGACGCGCCTTCCGGTTCATATCAAACGAGAATGCCGCCTCATCACCGGGGCGATAAAAGTCGTGGAGAATGCGCAGCCGCTCAACGGCGTTCAAGGGCACACACTTAGAGCCCAGATTTGCGAAATGGGCGGTCAAATCCGCTCCAATTCTCGCAAAATATGCCCGTGCTTCCTCAATGTCCTTCTTGGCCACGGTAATGGTAATATACTTTTCCTGCGTAATGCCGTTTGCTCCCGTCGCCTTGTCCAAGAGCATGTCATTATACTCCTTGCGGTACTCATCCAGCCCGTCCTGCTTCATGGGCATCAGGATGGATTCCTCAAAATCAGACCTGTTCAGCCTGTGATTGTTGATGGTAATCTTCGTGGTAGCTCCGCTGTCCAAGCTGTTCAGAAGCTCCGAGTATGTCAGAAACATGCTCTCTTTGTCCTCGCGGCTCGCCACCAGATAGTTGATGTCCAAGAATCGGAAGGACTTAGAGAACTTATTCCCAACCTTAAAAATGCCATCCGGCCAGATGTTTTTGACCGGAATAAGGTCCTGCACTTTTCTCGGAACCTTAAACTTTTCCTTGTCCTGTGCAAGGATCGCTTTGATACTCTTAATCATTGTGCTTGGAAACCTCCTTTTCGTGTTCATCGATCGCGTCCTTCAACGCCTCGTAGTAGATATTCACCGGCTCGAACTTGATCTGCTTGGGCTCCAGCATTTCGCTGCGGAGCCAAGCCCACGCAAATTGCTCTGCGGTCATACCGCTGTAGTTCACAAAGCCCATTGCCGCAAAGGGCGCAGCACCGAGGATGCACATCCACGAAACCGTCTCTGTTCCAACATGAGGATTCAAAACAAAGTACAAAAGCACCGCAACGCCGACAGCCAGTATAGAAAAAACGAACTGTCTGAGGGACAGTCCGAAAAACATAGACTCGGTATAGTTCCGAATCTCTCTATTGATTTTGACCTCCAAGAGGATACCTCCTTCTGTTCCAGATAAGAAAAACGCCCTCCTTCCGGAAGGCGTCAAAGTCTTGTGTAGGGAACTTTACTGTAGAAGTAAGGAGTCAACAGTTCCCTACATGGTTCTATCGGGCGGTTTAGGTTTAGACAGAAAAAGTGCCATCGGATTTCTCCCAATGTCATTTATAGCAATTCTCAAAAATCCAGTCAATAACCATCAGCAGTAAACCAGCCGAAACAATCCTCCGGTGAAACGAGAGCAAGTGCCTCGGCGACCATCTGGGGCAAAAGTGCAGCAATGTTGCAGCCCAATTTCCGCAAAATAGCCTTCATCTTCGACCACAGCATTTCAATCAGATTCAAATCTGGGCTGTATGGCGGCAGATAGAGTGGAATCATGCCCGCTGCGCGCAGCACTTCTTCCACGCCCTTGACATGGTGTGAACGCATGTTGTCCATGACGACGATGTCGCCTTTGTGAAGCGTCGGAATGAGCACGTTTTTCAGATAGTCCAGAAAACGTTCGCCGCTTGTTCCGCCGGGATACATGGTGTAGGTGATTTGAACGTTCAAGCGGACAGATGCCAGAACAGTTTGACTTGTCGGCACATTCAGCGGTGCGCTGCCATGCACCCGCGCTTTCCCGATGGCTCGTCCGTACCTGCGTGTCATCCCGATGTTCACGCCACTTTCGTCCAGAAACACAAGTATCCAATGTTCAATCGCCAATTTTAACTCTTTCCACTTGATACGTTTTGCCTGCACATCGGGGACGCTTCCATTCTGTCGCCGAAAGCCCGACTTTTTTCACTCGAAACCCCAATGCTCGAACCACTCGGCTCATTGTTGAAATGCTGACTTTCAACCCTAACTGCGTGCGGAGTTCTTCCAAGTTAATCGTGGGATTTTTCGTAATGCACTCGGCTATCCGTGCTTTGTCTGTGCTGCTCAGCAGAACTTTCCGACCTCGCCGCCACGTTTGCAGGTCTACGCTTCCTGTTTTCCGCTTCCGCTCTTCCAAATGGTAAACGGTGTACTTGTTGACGTGGAAAATATTCGCGATTGCTTCCGTGCTGTGCGTCGCTTCGTAACCCTCTACCAACAGTTTCCATGCTTCATTGTGCAGCATTTCTATCATCTCCTATGCCTATTATACACCTGCTGTAAAGGGGTGACCGCTTTTGTGAGAAGTGCTATAGTTAAAAGTGAACAGTGAAAGTCAGCACACAGAATCAGTAAAAAAGATTGTGTGTGCTGGTCTTTATGCAAAAAAAGGTAACGGAAATAAAGCGGAAAAGGGAATCCGCGAAAAGGACTATTCAAAAGCAAGAAATTATGATACTCTATAAGTGAAGCTGACCGAAGATTTCGGGGAAAACTTACGAGAAAGCATTCTGCCAGGGCGAATAGGTGAGATGTACCTCATAAACAAGGCTTCAGCATTGGGTGGACTGACTTTGCCGCGGAAGAAACGCAGACAAACATGTACCGCATCAGAAAAAGAAACTTTGTAATCATGTTTCTTTTTCCCTTGCTGAATGACCACGGACTGTGTTGTTGCTTGGCAAAAGTTGTACATGGTGAGCTTTGCGAAAACTTCTTGGTAAATGAAGTCCACCTTTTTTGAATGAAGATGCAATAAAGTAACGGAATATTTCAGTTTGCGGAAGGACGTTTCGATGCCCCAGCGCATAGCGTATAAGTGCTTAATTTCATGAATCGGAAAAACGGATTCGTCAAGATTGGTCATAATGGTTTCGCAGGTTGTTTCAGAAATGGGGAAACGGACGATGCGGAAATGCAAATCGAAGAATTGGGTGGGGCCAGACTTTCTGGATTTGGCAGGAAGATAATCAAAGCGGCACTTAGAAGGGATGCGCTTGTAGTGATTTTTGTCTGCAAGCAAGCATTTTACTTCGTTTGTCTGTTTATTGGTAATTCTCAGGTGAAAAGGCATATCAAACGTTTGGGAACGAGGCAGGTTCAAGCCGGAAGCAATACCAGCGCGGCTATCTTTGATACGAAAGAGGAACGACCAGCCCTTTTCTTAAATATGCGCGAGGTTGTTGTAGGCTTCATAGCCTCTGTCCGCCAGCAGCAGGACGTTTTTCGCCTCAGAACGATCCACCATGGAAGTCAAAGCCGCGGATTCATCGGTCTTTCGGCTCTTCTGGATGATTGCATCGACATAGATATGCTGGCGCAAATCGTACATAGCGTTTATGTGCAGCAAATTGTAAGACTTCTGCCCGTTTGTGCCCGGATAGAAAGAGTCTGTATCCTGCGGATTGGCGGCGATTTGCAAGTCGGAACCATCGACAGCGAAAAGTCGATAGCCGTTATATGTTTTCTGTTCGCAAATACGGTCAGTAAAATGATGAAACAGCGATTCAAAAGCCGCAGGGAGAATTTTAGCTCTTTGCTGAATAAAAGCAGAAGTTGTAGGGCTTGCTGAATCCAAGTCAAAAAAGTTCATTAACTCACGGTTGAGCGTTCCGCCCTGAAAAGACAGAATGGCCTCAACCACCTTTTCAAAGGGAAGTTTGCGGTTTCGAGTATTGTCCTTTCCCGGATTTCGGGAAAACAGCTGCTTTTCCGCAGCAAGTGTCTTAATTGAATCCGCCAATGTTCGCTTGACGCGCCTGATAGTCACATATCTCACTCCTTGTAGTTTTGTGTCACATTGGACACTTTCTAACTACAAGGGCCTCTTTGCTTACTTTGGTAAGCAAAGAGGCCGCACATTTTTATCCTTTTGTCAAGTGCTTTGCAAAAAAAAATCCTCCTATGCGATTCTTCTACCCGCATAGGAGGTGGGTGGGTTAACTAAATGACATTGGGCTTTTCGCCGGGGGCTTTCAATTCCGCGAAGGCCACGTGCCCGCCAGGCATCAGGATAATGCGGTCTGGCACACCGGCAAGGCCGGGACTGACCCACTTGGGGCACAGACCATGGCGTTTTCGGACAGCTTCGACCAGTCGTTTTTCTATATCTCGCTCTCGCATTTTCAGGTTTCCTCCGTATGTGTGACGGTCGGTGACAGTCTCCCGCAAGAGTTCCTTATAGGTAAATTTCACCGTGTGTTTTTTCCCTATATGGAACTTCCCGCAGAGAGTGTAACGACCGTCACACTAGCAGCATAAGCCCACGAACTACACTGCCCTTGCGCGTCCGCTGCCGTACAAAACCCTCGTTCTCCAGCGCCGTATAGAAATCGGTCGTGGAGCGGGTATACTCGCCGTACTCCGCGCAATACTGACGGTATGCCGTATAAAGCGCCCCCGACTGTTCATTCAGTTCTTTCCCGATATCGCAGCGATCCGTCAGGAAATGTCCCAGCCAGTCATTTTCCCAGCGATATGCCTTGATGGCTTCCTGCACACATACCGGCAGGTCGATTCTGAATTCGGCCTCGATCACGCGCGCAGCGCCCTCGATCATCCATTTCAGAATCGCGCCCCCGGCATTGGTGAACAGGTAATCGGCATAGTTCTTGATGTCGCTTTTGCCATCGATCTTGGCAGCGAAAGGGATCACGATCAGACGTCGCCATGTGCCGTCGTCGATAGCGCCCACACGCGGCAGGTGGTTGGTGTACAGGATCAGCGTGTGACTCGGCTCAAAGTGGAACGGGTCTTTGTACTTTTTCTCGGCTTCGATGGGGTCAGTGGAACACAGCTGTTTGACAATGGATGTGTTCAGGCGCATACCTTCCTCAAGCTCTGACGCGATCAGCATGCGCTTGCCCTTGGCTTCGGCCATTTCCGGTTTCACATTCCGTTTGCAGCCGACCGTCAGCGCATCCGCAGAAATCTTCCCGCCGTAGCTTCCCAGCACACGAGCCAGCACGTTCCAGAATGTGCTCTTGCCGTTGCGCCCGTCGCCATACGCAATGATCAGGGTCTCGGAGAACACCCTGCCGACCAGCGCCATACCAGCGATCAGCTGAACATAGTCGATCAGTTCCGGGTTCTTGCAGAAGATCGTGTTCAGCGCGTCCTGCCAGAGCTCTGTGCCTTCGTCGCCGGGAGCGACCGCCGTGACCTTGGTAACAAAGTCTTCCGGGCAATGTTCCCGCATGGAAGTAAGGCCGCGCCGCAGGTCAAGTGTGCCTGCCGGGGTATTGAGTGCGAACGGATCTGCGTCCAGATCCTGCGGGGAGATCAGCAGCAGCGCCGGTGCCTCGTTCAGCACATAACGGATATTCTTGGATGCCCGGTAGGACATGGCGAGCTGATAATAGCACTTCGTCACGTTGTACCATGCGAAGGCCTTCTGCTGATCCTCGCTCATGGCGGCCAGCGCCTTCTTGGGAGACAGCGTTTCGACCAGCTCCGCGCTGCCGTTATCCAGAAGCACTTTCCACGCGGCTTTCATGGCTTCTTCAGCTTCAGCCAGCTGGAGGTCGGTCAGTTCATGCACGATGCGGTGAGCTCCGGGAATGTCCTCATTCCAGCAGATGCCGTCATAGCACAGATAGTCCGTGGCTCTGGAATAACGCAGGCGCTCATAGAACACATCAGCCAGCATACGGGCTTCACTCACGTCCGTATCGTCCGCAGGCCGGAAGGCGAAATCGTCCGGGGTGTCGGCGTTGTATTTCTCCGGCGGGACATAATCCGGCTGGCTTCTGATCCGCTGATAAAAGCTGCGGGCGCTGCGCCAGATCGTCGCCAGTTCCTCGTCCGGCAGCGGCGGGTCACACTTGGCGGCTTCCTGAAGGAACAGGTCGTGGGTTTGATCGGTATCGCCGTAGCGCTTGAGAATCTTGCCCGCGAACACAGACATCGTCCGGTTGCGGCTGCCCTCCTGAATCACGGCGCGGCCTTGGGGTGTGCCGTCCGGCAGATTGGCAAAGCTGTCCTCTTCGGGGTAGTAGCGCTCAAGGCACTCGTTCAGCGTGATGCTGCCGGGAAAGAAATCGACCTCCGCGTCGTCCGTGCCGAAGAAGAAGCGAGCCCCGTCCAGCGCCTGCGCGTCGAAGTACGGGAACAGCGCATTGAGCCGCGCCTTCATATCGGCATAGGCTTTCACATCGGTGGTCGGCTCAATGGCGAACAGACAATGGAATCGCGGCCTTGCGGATTTCTGATCCTTGGGCTTCATATGATGGCGACTGAAGTGAATCGCCAGCGGCACATCCGGGAAGTTGCGGCGCACATCGTCCGGGGTGATCCATTCGTGCTCATGGTCGGTATGGTCGTTATCGCAGTCCATGCCGAGACAGTCGCTCGTGATGAAGTTGCCGCCGCTGCGGTAGCTGTTCTTATACTCGGCGCATACATAATCGTGCATGACCGCTTCTCGCAGACCGGCAGCATCCGTGACCTCGTGCCGGTATGGATATAAACAGTTGCCCCGGATGCCTGTAGAATCCGAGGAGTAGATCGTAATCACTTGCTCGTAACCTCCCTCATGTCTTCATCGAAGTAACGAATTGGCATAGCGCGTTCTCCGGCCTTGGCGATTTCGCGTTCCATGCCGGGTGTGACACGGTTACCGAAAACCCAGAGCTCGACACACTTGGTCAGCATGACGTGTCCCATGAACAGGCCGAGCGCCCGTTCTGCCGGATTGCGGTCGTCCAGAAATCGGGGGGAAGTAGATGTGCGGCGCGATGGGAATGCAGCCATGACGCACGGCAAACCGGCAATAGCGGATTGCCCGGCGCTCATTGTTCAGCGGGTCATCCGCGTAAGGGCTGCAGATGAACACAATGGGGCGATAGGCCTTCATGGCGAAGGGCGGTTGTGCCGCACGCCGCTGCGCTTCGATGTTTGTGAAGGCTTCATACGCGGTCGGGTCGTAGTAGCCTTCCTTGTTGTATTTGCTGAATTTCATTCGTCAACTCCGCCTTCCATCAGGAACGCCACGGACGCACGCGTTGTGCCGAACTTACCTGTGTTTGTCATGGCATACCATTCCAGATGGCGCTTGCGCTGCTGATAATCCGGGACGACCAGCAGCAGACCGATGTCGACGGTTTGTAAAAGGTCAAGCATGGCAATCTGGTCGTCGCGGAGGTAAGGTCGGATGCTCTGTCCCTTTTCCAAGCCGTGTGCTTCCCGGAACTGTTTTGCCGACATTCCGATCACGATGCGGTTGAGCATGTCGCATTCGTTGGAGTAGTGGTAGGGCTTCGCGTCCGGGTGGAGCAGACGAATCTGCGCCGTCAGCTTCGGGAACTGTTCACGCGCCGAAACCAGTGCGCCGATGAATCGCTCCATTTCGTTGAATCGCTTGATATAAAACTCCTTGAACCGGGCTGCCTTTTTGCCGGTAAAGCCCATGACCAGCGCGGTGAAGCCGTCCCGCGTCATGGCATAACAGCGCTGCTTTCTGCCGCGCACATCGGTGTAGCTAATCGGTGCAAAATTGCACCGATTGAATTCGGCGCTGTAACCGGAATCCTCAGAGAGAATCTGGTCGATACTGCGAAGAACTTCTCTGTGCCCCTTTTCAAAGGCATCTGCTACAAAGCGACTGTCAACCAGTGCAGTATCGTTGTAGTCGGCAAACATACCGTGTTCATCCATAGGGATCAGCTGCTTCATTTTCACATGCCTCCTTTGTGCCTGGGTTTGTTGCTGGCAGCGTTCCAGCGCTTGCGGCTGCATTCCGCGCAGCAGACACCCATGCCGAACAGATCCAGCTGCCCTTCATCGTCGATGACGTCGTTCAAATCGACGGAAACCTCCTGTCCACAATCGGGGCAACGGGTGAACACGTTCTCATCGGTGATCTCGGTCAGCAAGGTTGTGCTCTCATCGAGCTGGGATTTGACATAAAACATATCGTGGAAACCTCCCTGTGCGTGATAGAGCAAAATGCCCTTCGCTTTCCTGTTCGGACAAGCGAAGGGCGAATGTGGACATGGGAGGTCAATCTTTTTTATAGAAATCGGTGGCATAGCCGTCGGCGCGAAGGTGCAAGCCCGGAGCCCACGGCGGCGTTCTGCCCATCTGCTCGCACACGGCTTCCACCGACATACAGGGATCGGCCTCGATAATCAGTTCGTCGTGGACATGTGCCACAATGGAGCAGCAGCGCAGCGTCTGCATGGCGTAGCACAGAATGTCGCGGCTGATCGCCTGCACGATATTCTCCACGAATTTCGGGCCATAGCTTTCCAGACGATCCCATTGCCGGGCTGCGTTTGTGCCCATATAGGTCGCGGCGGGGCTTCCGAATTGGTTCTCGCCGATGCGCGGCTTCACATAGGACAGCTGCCGACCGGAGGGAAGCGTGATAAACAGCATGCCGGACTGGCAGGTGAATCTGATACCGTGTGTCTCGGTGGAGGATTTCATGCGGATCACCGTCATAACCGCGTCGTCAACAGCCCACCAGAGCTTGACGATCATGGGGGTTGCTGTGCGCCAAGCGTCCACCAGCGGTTTCAGTTCTTCCTCTTGCAAGCCCATTTCGAGTGCGCCCATGGCTTTCAGGGCACCGACCGAGCCGCCGTAACCGAGTGCCAATTCTGCGATTTTTCCTTTTTGCCGCAGGTGAGCATTGATGCCGTGCTTCTCGACCGGTACACCGAACATCTGGCTTGCACTGGCGCAGTAGATATCCTTCCCGTCGGCGAACACCCGCTGCCGCCAATCCTCACCAGCCAGCCACGCGATTACGCGGGCTTCGATAGCCGAGAAGTCGGCGACGAAAAAGGTGTGGCCGGAACGAGGTACAAAAGCCGTGCGGATCAGCTGGGAAAGCGCATCCGGGGTAGAATCGCAGAGCATACGCACCGCGTCATAATCCCCGGCGCGGACGATGGCACGCGCCTGTTCCAGATCGGGCATCTTGTTCTGGGGCAGATTCTGAAGCTGAATATTCCGGCCAGCCCAGCGTCCAGTTCGAGCGCCGTAGAATTGAAAGCATCCGCGTACACGCCCATCGGCGCAGACCGTCGCTTCCATAGCCTGATATTTTTTTACGGAGCTCTTCGCCAGCTGCTGCCGGAGCACAAGCACAGACCGCAGTGGTTCCGGGGCGGTCTTGAGCAGTTCGGTTACCTGCTTTTTACCGAGCGTTTCTGTTTCCAGTCCGTTATCGGCAAGCCAGTCCTTCATCTGCTGCACGGAGTTCGGGTTATCCAGCATGGTGAGCTCTTTCAACTTGGCAGTCAGTTCCTCGCGAGAGTGTTCGTCGATGGAAATGGCGCTGCGCACCAAAGCCATGTCCACGGCGATGCCCCTGTCGTTGATCTGCTGGTCGAGGTGATATTGATCCCATACCGCATCTGGCACAGGATACTTCCGCAGCCGCTCCTGAATGCCCATTTCGGTTTCCACGTCGCGCAGGTTGTAGGCTTTGAAGGTCGACCATTTGTCAGGCGCATCAGCGGGCAAATGCCGCTGTCCGTCCTTGCCCGGAACACAGAAATATTTGATGAGGTCTTTGCCTTCCGTGAGCTTTTGCTTATCCAGCCCCAGTGCGGCTCCAACATCCTTCAGGGACAGCGGCAGACCAAGATAGGCGGACCAGACCATGGTGCAATGCCAGCCCACTGGATCGAGATAGCCCATACAGGGATCGTTAGGGGTAGAGTAGTGTTCGTTGTGAAGCGGATAGCTGTTTCGGCGCAGCCACTCAGACTGGCAGACGCGTTAAAGTTGGCGTTGAATGCCCACTTGTGTACTCGCTCATCTGACAGTGCGTCGATTATTTCGGGAGGGATCTGTTCACCCTGTGCCAGATCAACTACCTGTACCTGGCTGCCGTCGGCGCTGAAGCCAAGCAGCAGAATGTCAAAGTCGGGGCTTTCCACATAGCGATAAACCGAGGATTTTCCTAAATCGACGCTGCTGTACGTTTCCAAGTCGATGGATAGTGTTTTCATATAGAACCTCCTGCGAAAAGGGCGGCGATGAAACACCGCCGCCCCGATGTGTCACTTGTCGTTGGTTTCCTTGAGTCGGCATTTCTTGGCTCGGCGTTTCGAGATCAGATCGCAGACAAAGCCGATCTGGAGACTGAGCAGGTTTCCGATTGTCGTTCCGATGGACACGGAAAAGCACACGAGTAGCATCAGGTGTTCAAATTCCGTCATAACGCACACCTCCGTCAGGACAGGAAGTCCTCGTCATCATCCGCGAAGTCGCTCTCCGCAGAAGCCCTGCCGCCCAGAGGTTCGCCGTCACGAATCTTCTGCAGGTTGTTCAGCCCGCAGGCGATGCCGCGATTGCCGTTCGAGTTGAAGGCGTAGAAGGAGATGCTGGCGCGACCGTACACGCCGGAGTAAACCTCGCTGCGGGTCAGGATGGGATTGCAGTCCGCATCTACCACACCCGGCGCAGTGGCAGAGTTGGCGTTGACGAAGTAGCTGTTGGCGTAGGCAGGATCGTCGGGGCGTTCCGTATCGCCGTCGCGCAGGGGGTTCTTGATGGCTACCAGCGGGGGAACGACCTTCCCGTTGCCGCGCAGCTTGCTCTCGCCGTCATGATAAGCGGCATCGATGGCAGCCTTGATCTTGCGAACGGTCGCTTCGTCGGATTTGGGGATGATCAGGGAAACGGAGAATTTCGGAGTGCCGCTATTGATGCTCTTGGCGTCCCAGACGTTGCAGTAGCTCCAACGGGTGTCCTTACCGGTGATAACCTTGGTGGGATTGCTATTCTTAGCCATACAGATATACCTCCAATCAATTGTTGGCGAAGTCGTTCTTCGCGTTTGTCATTTCGGGTCTTTTGTCTCTGGCGGGGACGAGCACAGGCTTACCCTGCGGGCGCTCCACCAGATCGGAGAGTAATGTGGCAAACTGCTTCTTACCGAGCAGCTTTTCCATGGCGATAATGCCGAGCAGCTTGTGCTCGTAGGGGTCGTGGCCGGTGTCGCTGACGATCTGTGCTACGGCGGTTTCGTCGGTATACCTGCGGTTCGACCGGCCTTCGACCAGCTTCCAACCGTGGAAGCGTGTGCCGTGCAGGGCTGCGTTCAAGGCGTATTCCTTGACGTCGCCCGCCCAGCTGATCAGGTCATCCAGCTTATCGAGGATCACGGCGATCTCTTCGTCGGACAGCGTGGGCGGCAGCTTGAAATCGTGCTGTGCCATGGCAAGGTTGGCTTCTGCCCGTTTCCGGCAGGTGTTGCGCAGCTTGCAGAATCGGCACCAGCTGCCCGCGTTCAGGTCGCCTTCGCCCTTGTAGGCCAGATCAGCCAGCGGGCGAAGCGTGTTCTCTGCCCAATCCAGCAGGTCGTCCTTGGAAATCGTGTCCGTACTGATGCTGGAAAGCCGGGGCTGTTAGATCGTCATGACCACCGTGTCGATGTCGTACAGTTCGCCAAACATATCGAGCGCACCGAGGGCGTAAAGGCGCATTTGACTGTTACCTTCTGCCGAAACGGGCACCCCGGTTCCGTACTTGAAATCGACCACGTGGAGCGTACCGTCCGCAACGATGACCGCGTCGCCTGTGCCGTAGCCGTCCTTCACCCAGCGGGAGTAGTCCAGCTTCTGTTCCACCATGACGATGGGATCGGAGCAGGTTTTGCGGATTTCTTCCAACAGTTCCAACACGAAGGCCGCATAGCCGGTAGCCGCATCCTCCATGGTGCCGTCGTAATACTGAAGGCCGATGGGGGTATCCAGAGGGTTGTGTGCTTCCATGCCCAGCAGCTGCCGGAGCTTGTACTCACACAGTTCATGAGCTTCGCTGCCCTCGGCGGCGTAGATGCTGCCGTTGTCAGGAATGCGCTCGGTCAGCCTGACCGAAGGCGGGCAGTTCAACCAGCGGTGGCTGGCTGATGCTGAAAGGACAGCGTGGTTACTCATCCGCGCCAACCTCGGTTCCGATTGCCTGTGCCTCAAGAAGCAGATCCGCATAGTCGTCCGGGTTTACAGCGGAGAGCTGTGCCGCACCGTAGCGTTTGAGCAGTGCGCGTACCTGCACTCCGTAGCCCGCTGCGCTCTTGGCGGCCAGTTCGGCACGGACTTCCTCTTTGGTGATGGGCTTGGGTGCCGGTTCTTCCTTGGCGGGCTCTTCACCGGAGAACAGCTGCGTCAGGGAATCTGCCACACTGTTCAGCGCTGCCGCCGCGTTCCTAAGCTCGTCGATTGCGATTGACAGTTCGTTCATGCGGGACATGTGTGCTTCCTCCTTCCTTGTGTTGACTCTGATTGGGACTGTACTTGGCCATCTTTTCCACCTCCGTTCCGGCGCTGTAGCGTCCTTACACCTTCCTGTTCGGACAGGCCGGAACGGAATGTGGACATAGGGTCAGGAATATTCTTCGATTTTCTTTTCAAGTCGTGCAGCGGCACGCTTGACGAGCTTCAGCACACCGGAAGGGTCTTTACCCAGACGCCGGGCAAGCTCACGGGCGTTGTAACCCGCGTTGATAAAGCCGGTCAGAATTTCACGGTCGGAATCGGACAGGGCTTTGAAGGATGAAGTGTGGATAATAAAGTGTTCCTTGGTAAGGAACTCACTTTCAGGAGTCACTTCCGAAACGAGCACACTTTTTTTCGGCTTGCCGTCCGCATCTGTGGCGTCTTCACGCTGATCAAGGCTCTCTGCCTTTCTCAGCCGTTCGGCACGAGCGTCATGGTGTTCTCGATAGACACGCTTGTACTCGGTTTCAAATTCCTGATAGGCAGCCATGAAGCGTTCTGCGCGTTCGGGTTCGTAAGGGAAGAGATAAACGATGCCGTCATCAAGATCGATGAAGACCTGACCCTTGGGGCAGGGCTGCTGTGCCAACAGCCGCATAAATACTGACCTCGAAAGCAGTTTGGCAGACGTGTCGGTCTCGCAGAGGTAGTGCTTCATGGGCTTGAACTCGCGGGACAGCTTAGGGATGAAGGGAATGCGCTTTTGATTGATCATAAAAACTCTCCTTGTCGCTGTTTGTCGTTGGTGGACTGAAGCGCCAAGGAGAGAAAAGTGCAGCTCCTTCAACGCTTCATTGCGTTTCCGAAGGAGCTGACCTCATTTCGGGCATACTTTAATAAGCCCAACACGAAAATGAAATCATTCCTTCGTGGGGCTGCATTACCGTCTGCCCACGGTAAGCAGGTCTTCCAGCCGGATCGGGAAGAACCATCGAGAGCGACTCGATGAGATCAGGCTGTACAGTCGGTCAAGTGACGGGGTACATGCTCATCATAGTGATTTCTTTGATCTATTGGAAAACTCGGTGAGTCGGTGAAAAGGGCTATAATACTGGCAATTCTGGAGACTTCAATATGAAAACAGAGCATGAACTGCAACGAAAAAGGAGTCTAAAGACAAAAAATGCCGACTCGACGAGTCGGAAAAATTATAAAAAAAGAGCCCTCCAACTGTTAATGAGTTGGAAGGCTCTATCAGTACCGATTATCTTTTCTGTTTTGTTCCAAGTGGAGGATATCCATATGATTCGAGGAATGTGTTTCTATCCTCTATTGGGTGCCCTGACAATCCACCAATGCAGAATTTATATGCGCGGTGCAGGTCACTTTCATCGAAGGCGTGCGACGCAAGTTGCATGATCTTCTCGGCTGTCTGAATATCCAAGTCAAGACCACAGGAAAAGGCAACAATAGTTTCAATACTTGGGCGTGTGTCTGTACCATTGACTGCCCTGCGATAAACCACTTCGTCAAGACCGGTAAGATTGCAGAAATGCGGTGAGCTTATGCCACGCTGCTTAATGATCTCTCCCATAAGCTGCCATGCAGTTTTTTGCGGATTGGCGAGGCGATACGAACTCGTCTGTCTTTCAAATTCGTCGCGTTTCCTTTGGAGTTCCTCGGAAAGTACTATCGCAGCCTGATTTTCTTTGGGAACAAATGCCGATACTCGTTGAGCGGCATTCGCCCTATGTATGAGCACAACCGGAGCATGGGGATGGTCGAATTTAGGCGCTTCGATCCATGAAAACGACAATGTACAAGTATCGAGGTGTTCAAGCGCAAATTGCGTCAGCTCCAGTTTTCCATCATCTGTGCGGAAGACATAAGACGGATCGTTGACCACGAAGTGTTTATTGGCGTAAACGAACAGCCCTTCATCCATCAACCTGCGCAGTTCGGTATTTGTGCTGTAAACGAAGAAAGCATCTTCTTCCTCGATATCGTGGTGCGGCTTGTTCAGGGATTCAAATGGAGAAATAGCCTTTGCTTCGGTGAATCCCACCTCCTGCATACGAATAAGCACCGATTGTTTCGAGACGGCGTAGAAAGCTGCCAATTCCTCCGCAACCAGATCCATGAGCAAAGGGTTTTGAGTATCTTTTTCTTCCGTGATCCGATACTTGCTATATACCTCGGCAACCTTCATTTTGAAGGTAGAGAGGGGCATCAGAATACGAGGTGCCAAGCTGTTGGCCTGCCACTCCATCCGCTGTTCATCTGTCCACGGCATGTTTTCCTCTGGATAGACAGCATTTGAGGGACACCGGCATGCCACAAAACGTTCTTTCCGCAGAATATGCTTAATCGCGGCGTACATCCTGTGTTTATACCAGTGGAAGACTTCGTGGGCGATGGTGTTGTTAACGCATCCGAGATTACGTTCCCAAAATGTATAGGCATCGATCAGTATCGTTCCACGACTAACCTCGACCTTACTTTTGCTGCACTTGAAGAAATCGTAGAGTTCAACATCCCCAGCAGAAAAACAAATTTCACCAAAGATGCTGAAATCGTCTGTCAGGCATCTGCCCTGAACGATGGTAAGCCCCATGCTTTCGGCAATAGCCGAAATAGGGACACACATCGGCTTTTCCAATGCTTCGGGGCAGAACTGTTTCAGAAAGGTCTCCGCTTCCTGTTCCAGTTCTTCCTTTTTGATGTAAGGGACAATGTTGGATGAAAAGGTTCCTTTTGCTGCTTTTCGATGACCGCGCTCATAGGGGGCAATGTTCGTTATTCTCAAGTGCTCAAGCCGGTCTGTGATCTTCGCTTCGCAGGATATCGTCAGCCACTGCATGGTATCCGTATTCCCGCAGCGCCATTCAGTTTCTTCGATCAGGTTTATAGCACAACTTGCAACAGCATCGAAAGACAGGATGTCTTCCACAATGTGGATGTTGCAGGTGAATTCGATTGCCATGTTCTCCAAATAGGCAGATGTCGGATATTTGATTCTGGCTCTGGATAAATCCAGCGCATAAGGGTGTTCAGATATATACCGAGCAGCTTCTTCCCAAATCGATTGGAAGCACACTTCGTAGATAAACTGTTCCAATTCATTCTGATAATTGCCCACAGCGTTTTCCTTTCATTGGCATCTCGTCGGAGTTTGGCATACAGACTGACATATCTATTATAGCGCACGCTGTCTGTTATTTCAATTGATGTAAGAGAAAATTCGTGCATTTGCAAAGTAAATCTCTTGATATACGTCCCATTTGGTGGTATACTAATACATGTGGAACTATATTTTCCCTTATCGTACTTAGAGGTGACGTTCGTGGATATCAGCTACAAGAAATTATGGAAGCTACTCATCGACAAGGACATGAAGAAAAAAGACCTGCAAGTGTCCGCCGGGATTAGTTGGGCTTCGGTAACAAAGCTTTCAAAAGGCGAGCCTGTAAGCATGGATGTGCTGATTAAGGTTTGCAAAGCGTTGGACTGTAACATCGGAGATATTGTCGACTTTATTCCTGAAGACCAGTAAAGGAGAAAGTATGGCCAGCAGCAATAATAATGAAACGATCAGCCGGGCAAGCCTGCATACACAGAAAAAGTTTGAGCTGATTGAAAAATACATCATGCCGTGGGCGCAGAAACTGATGAATAATGCCAGCTGCAAGGGCTTGGTCTTTATTGACTGCATGTGCAATAGCGGTCTTTACCATGATGAGAATGGCGAAACGATAGAAGGAACGCCTCTCAGAGTAGCACGAATCTTACGCGACATTGCTGGTCAATATCCTTTTAAACAGGTATATCTGTATTTCAACGACCGGGATGCAGCAAAGACGGCTTTATTGAGTGAAAAGGTTCCTAAGGAAACGGCGAACTTCCACATCGAAATAACCTGCAAAGATGCAAGTGAGCTGCTCAAAACCATCGGCCCCAAGCTGGATCAGCCTAATCTCCACTATTTTTTGCTTTATGATCCTTATGACGCGAGCATTGATTGGGAAGCACTGCTTCCTTTCTTCCGCTACTGGGGCGAAGTTATGATCAACCACATGGTGTCTGATCCTATTCGCGCTATCAGTCAGGTCAAGAAAGAAAGTACCATGCAGAAATATGAAGGAACATATAGGGTTTCGGATTTCGAGCAATTGGTTCCCTTTGGAAGCGATAAGGCCGCCTATGAAAAACGGGTTCTTCAGATCATTAACGCACTGAAGGGGCAGCGTAGATACTATGTAGCAGCGTATCCGTTCTATAACACACAGAATTCTCAAATGTATAGTCTGATCCACTGCACGAGTAATCCTGTTGGATTTGAACTGTACAAGAAAACTGCATGGCAGACCTTTGGCGATCATTCATCCAATAAGAACACCCATGGTAATGAAAATCAGCTGATGCTTAATTTTGACGGTTCTGGCACAATCACAACTATGACGGATGAGTCCTGTTTTAACGTCCGTGATATTGCCAAGTATATTCAATACCGTTTCAAAGGTAAGCGTGATGTACCGCTTGAGGAAGTCTATCGTTCGCTTGAATCGCACCCCATTTTCCCGGCAGATGGGTATCGCTCTCAGATAAAAGATTACCTAAAGACGGACTTTGGTGCGGAAATTAATGTTATTAAGAACCCTGTTACAGGCAAACGAGAAACACGGGTATCATTCTCGGAAGGAAAGATTAATTATGAGTGACGTTGCGGGATATGTACAGCGTAAGTCTATGCTGTACCAAACCGGCGTAGAGTATGGCGACTATACGATGAACTTTGTCCAAGGCTGCTCTCACGGCTGCAAATTTCCATGCTATGCTTTTATGATGAAGAAACGCTTTGGACAGATAAAAACATATGAGGAATGGTGTCATCCGTATTTGGTCTCCAATACGCTGGAACTGCTCGATAAGGAGATCCCGCGTTTGAAAGCTAAGATCAAGTCCGTGCAGCTTTGCTTTTCGACCGATCCCTTTATGTATGGGTATCCAGAGATCGAAGCAATGGCGATGGCATCCATCAGAAAGCTCAATGCTGCAGGAATTAAGTGCACAACGCTAACAAAGGGTATTTTGCCAGCGAGCTTGGCACAGTTGTCACCTGAAAATGAATATGGTATCACCCTAATTTCGCTGGACGAAGAGTATCGGAAAAGAATGGAGCCCGGTGCGGCTTCTTACAGCGAAAGACTGTCGGCTCTACGAAACCTACATGACTCGGGGTGTAAGACGTGGGTCAGCATCGAGCCATATCCGACCCCCAACTTGATCGAACAGTCGCTGGCCGCTTTGCTGGACGCCGTTGGTTTTGTAGACAAAATCATCTTCGGACGCACCAATTACAGTAAAGAAGTAACTGCCTATAACGGGCACAAGGACTTTTATAATAAAACCGCTGCAGAAGTGATTCAATATTGTGAACAGCGCCATATTGCCTATCACATCAAAGACGGCACGATTACAGACTGAGGAGGATATACTAATGGACGCCCATATGCTCAATACAATCGCAAATTTCATCTGGGGTATCGCCGATGACTGCCTGCGCGATGTTTATGTGCGTGGTAAGTACCGCGATGTCATTCTGCCCATGACTGTAATCCGCCGTCTGGACGCTGTGCTGGAGGATACCAAGCCACAGGTGCTCGAAATGAAAAAGACGCTGGATACCGCAGGGATTACCAACCAGTGGGGCGCACTTTGTAATGTTGCCGGTCAGGCTTTCTGCAACGCTTCTCCTTTCTGCCTGCGCGATCTGACCAGCCGTCCGACGGCACAGAAGCTGAAGGTAGACTTCGAGGCATACCTTGATGGTTTCTCCCCGAACGTGCAGGAGATTCTGGAAAAGTTCAAGTTCCGCAATCAGATCGATACGATGATTGAGGCCGATATTCTCGGTGCAGTCATTCAGAAATTTGTCAGCAAGGATATCAATCTGAGCCCGAAGCAAAACGGAAACCTGCCCGGTTTGGATAACCATGCCATGGGCACGATCTTCGAGGAGCTTGTCCGTCGTTTCAATGAAGCAAACAACGAGGAAGCCGGTGAGCACTGGACTCCCCGCGATGTCGTTGAATTGATGGCTGATCTCGTTTTTGCTCCTGTGGCAGACAAGATTATGGACGCGACGTATTCCTGCTATGACGGAGCTTGCGGCACGGGTGGCATGCTAACTGTCGCACAAGACAGACTTCAGAAGATCGCGGCACAGACCGGTAAAAAAGTCTCCATCCATCTGTTTGGACAGGAGCTTCAGCCGGAAACCTACGCTATCGCAAAGGCCGACATGATGCTCAAGGGTGACGGCGAAGAAGCTATGCATATTGCGTTCGGTTCTACGCTGTCGAGCGATCAGCATGCTACTCGTTCCTTTGATTTCATGCTGGCGAATCCGCCTTACGGCAAGAGCTGGAAGACCGATGCCGACAAGATGGCTTCCGGCAAAAAGAAGGAGATTCTGGATACACGTTTCAATGCTTATCTGTCCGACGGCGAGCCACTACAGATGATCCCGCGTTCTTCTGATGGTCAGTTGCTGTTCCTGCTCAACAACATCAGCAAAATGAAGCAGGATACGCCGCTGGGCAGCCGCATTGTCGAGGTACACAACGGCTCCA
>OLQU01000243.1_pt1 | contig 50298 bp, 41 predicted proteins | sample 1672271 | NCBI WGS metagenome assembly OLQU01 (sample SAMEA3136666, study PRJEB25190) | human gut metagenome | biome: human gut; feature: human-associated habitat; material: faeces | place: Austria | collected 2013 | reverse complement strand
CTCAGAGCAGGAAGATTCATACGGAGCCGGAATGGGCATGGTCTCTGGCGGACCAGGCACATAAGCTCGGCATTCCGGTGTTTATGAAGGAAGACCTTGTCCCTATCATAGGGGATGAAAATATGATTCAGGAAATGCCGGAGGAATTCAACAAAGTGTTGGAGGTGCAGAGATCATGGCAGAAGTAATCGATGGAATCCTCATTCGTGAGGTGGAAACAAAGAACATCATGACCAAGTCCAGTCTGCCGGTAGGCGGTTACTCGGTCAATCCTTATGTAGGCTGTACACATGCCTGCAAGTATTGCTATGCTTCTTTTATGAAGCGCTTTACCGGGCACAAGGAGGAATGGGGCACTTTCCTTGATGTGAAGCATTGGCCGGAAATTAAAAATCCGAAGAAATATGCCGGACAGCGGGTGGTCATCGGTTCTGTGACAGATGGCTACAATCCACAGGAGGAGCAATTCGGGAATACCAGAAAACTTCTGGAGCAGCTGATCGGCAGTGACGCAGATATTCTGATCTGCACAAAGTCTGATCTTGTGGTAAGGGATATTGATCTTCTGAAGAAGCTTGGACGAGTAACCGTTTCATGGTCGATCAACACACTGGATGAAAATTTCAAGAACGATATGGACTCTGCTTCGAGCATTGAGCGGCGCATCGCTGCTATGAAGCAGGTATATGACGCAGGGATCCGTACAGTCTGTTTCGTATCCCCGGTATTCCCCGGTATCACGGACTTTGAAGCCATCTTTGAGCGGGTAAAGGATCAGTGCGATCTGTTCTGGCTCGAAAACCTCAATCTTCGGGGCGGTTTCAAAAAGACGATCATGGATTATATCGCCGGAAAATATCCTGACCTTGTACCGCTTTACGATGAGATCTATAACAAGCATAACCGCAGCTACTTTGAAGCGCTTGAAGCAAAAGCTGAGGAAATGGCTAAGAAGTATGATTGTCCCTTTGTGGATAATGAAATGCCTTATGGCAGAGTCCCGCAGGGACATCCGGTGATCGTGGATTATTTCTATCATGAGGAAATCCGAGGGACAGAGAATACCGGAAAAAGAAATCGTTAACAGTAATTTTGCGGAGAGGAACAGAATGGACACAACGCTACAAGATACTCTTTTTTCTTTGACCGGCATCAAGCTGTCTATCCGCTGTATGAGTGCTTTCAGGAAAAGCTGCTTGCCAGATTCCCTGAAAGCCGAATCAAAGTGCAAAAATCCCAAATTTCATACTGCAATCGCCACCATTATGCCTGTGTGTCCTTCTTGAAGGTAAAAAAGAAATCAGAACTGCCCGAAGACTATTTTGTGCTGACGCTGGGACTGTCCGCACCGCTGGAATCTGACCGGGTGGCGGCAAAAACCGAGCCGTATCCGGGACGGTGGACAACACATTTTGTCATCAGCAGTCCATCCGATTTGGACGAGAAATTATTTGATTGGATCGAACTGGCATACAGTTTTGCTCAGGAAAAATGATGCAGTACAATTCTAAGGCAATACCGCACGAATGAGTTGGTGCGATGGCGAATGCATTTTTTGTCAGATGCGATTGCAGAAATCGAAGGTTTACTGGAGGTAAATCGAGATTTCTGCAAGAAGCAGATGGCAGAAAAGGCATCGCCAGCGCTGCCGACGAATTGTGCGGTAGTGCCCTAAGGTAACACCGCACAAATGAGGTGGTCGGCTAACGTATGGATTTTTCGTCAGATGCAAATGCAAATTTCGAAGGTTTATTGGCGGTACATCGAGGAATTTGCATGCCGCAGATGGCGGAAAAGACATCGCCAGACGCGCCGCCGAATTGCACGGTGGCGCCTTTATCAAACTGCCGTTTGTGTCAGGTTTTTTTACACCGGCCGCGGTTTGTTTATTGTATTCCGGGGAAAATCGGGGTATCATACAGACACGAAGCGAGATGAAGAGCGCTTCGGATGAACAACAATTTTTCTCCACTGCGTCTGATTGAAGGAGGACGAACTTATGTATTATTCCAGCGGTAACTATGAAGCCTTTGCCCATCCCAAGAAGCCGGAAGGCGTTGACCACAAGAGCGCCTATATTGTCGGCGCAGGTCTGGCATCCCTGACGGCGGCATGCTATCTGGTGCGCGACGGTCAGATGAAGGGCGAGCACATCCACATTTTCGAGAAAGACCCGGTGTCCGGTGGCGCGTGCGACGGCCGGAAGTATGATGTCGGCTACATGATGCGCGGCGGCCGCGAAATGGACAACCACTTCGAGGTCATGTGGGATTTGCTCCGCTCCATCCCGTCCATTGAGACCGAAGGCGCAAGCGTGCTGGACGAGTATTACTGGCTGAACAAAGAAGACCCGAACTTCTCCCTGTGCCGCGCGACCGAAAAACAGGGGCAGGATGCCCACACGGACGGCAAGTTCGCCATCTCCGATAAGGGCGCGATGGAAATCATGCACCTTTTCTTCACGCCGGATGAGCAGCTGTATGACAAGCGTATCACCGATGTTTTCGACGACGAGGTGTTTTCCTCCAACTTCTGGATGTACTGGCGCACGATGTTCGCCTTCGAGAACTGGCACAGCGCGCTGGAAATGAAGCTCTATATCAAGCGATTCATCCACCACATCGGCGGTCTGCCGGACTTCAAGGCATTGCGCTTCACCCGCTATAACCAGTATGAATCCATCATCCTGCCGATGGAGAAGTACTTGAAGGAGCATGGCGTGCAGTTCCACTACGCCACCAAGGTGACCGACGTCCGCTTCGACGTCACCGCGACGCGCAAGCAGGCTTCCTCCATCACCGTGGAGCATGATGGGCAGACCGACGTGATCGACCTGACCGAAAACGACCTGCTGTTCATCACCAACGGCGGCTGCGTCGAAAGCAGCACCTACGGCAGCCAGAACACTCCCGCGCCCTTTGACCCGGAACTGAAGCCCGGCAACGGCTGGGATCTGTGGAAGAAGATTGCCGCGCAGGACGCTTCGTTCGGCCGTCCGGAAAAGTTCTGCTACGATCCGGAGCAGAGCAACTGGATGAGCGCAACCGTCACCACGCTGGACGACAAGATTCCGCAGTATATCCAGAAGATCTGCAAGCGCGACCCCTTCTCCGGCCATACCGTCACCGGCGGCATCGTGACCGTGAAGGACTCCAGCTGGCTGATGTCCTGGACGCTGAACCGTCAGCAGCAGTTCCGCGATCAGCCGAAGAATCAGCTGTGCGTGTGGGTGTACGGTCTGTTCTCCGATAAGCCCGGCGACTATGTGAAGAAGCCCATGCGTGACTGCACCGGCAAGGAAATCTGCATGGAGTGGCTGTACCACATGGGCGTGCCGGAAAGCGAAATCGAGGAGCTGGCGGAGCACAGTGCGAACACGGTGCCTGTCATGATGCCTTACATCACGGCGTTCTTCATGCCGCGCGCCGCGGGCGACCGTCCGGACGTTGTGCCGGAAGGGGCTGTGAACTTCGCGTTCCTCGGTCAGTTCGCAGAGGTGCCGCGTGACACCATCTTCACCACGGAGTACTCCATGCGTACCGCGATGGTTGCCGTGTACACGCTGCTGAACGTTGACCGCGGCGTTCCGGAGGTCTGGGGCAGCACCTACGACATCCGCGATTTGCTGAACGCGACGGTGCAGTTGCGCGACGGCAAGAAGATTACCGACTTGGATCTGCCGCTGATGGAGCGCTTGGCGCTGAAGGAAGTGCTGAAGAAGATTTCCGGCACGGACATCGAGAAGCTGCTCAAGGAATATCACTGCATCTAAGGGATTTGCCCCCGCTGTCTGGATTGGCAGCGGGGGATTTTTGTATTACAGGGGCGTGACCCCCCTGCATGATAAGCACAAATCTATGCGAAAATCAGATTCCCGAAAAAATCCGCAAAAAAATAAATTTTTTTTGAAAAGCAAGCAGGAAAATTGCAAAATACGTCGAATATAAATACTGTCAGAGTTTTTGACGCTGACCCAATGCGGGAATGGCGGAATTGGCAGACGCGCTAGATTCAGGTTCTAGTGAGGGCTAACTTCATGCAGGTTCAAGTCCTGTTTCCCGCACCACAGAACCCTTGATTTTTCAAGGGTTCTACTTCTTTTTTGCGGCCTTCCACACCACCCATGCAGTAATAGTACAAAACGACTATCGATTGATTTCACACAAAAAGTTTAAAAATGGAAGATCTTGCAGGAGGCCAGTTGAAAATGCCGAAATTATCTATTGAAACCTTTGCCCGAATACTGAAGATATCGTAACAAAAAGGGCAGTATGTCTTATAGAGGATTATAGGCGTATGATACTATGCCAATGTCCCGCTTGGTGAAATGATTACGGAGGTTGATTGTACCAATGGCGACGCAGATAAGGTGATTGGTCTCAGCAGTTGGTTGTACCATATGATTGTAAACAGCCTTGATTTAGCCTGAATCGGTATTGCCGATATGACAGCAATAATCGGGAGTGATGGTTTTGATTCGCATAGCGATTGTTGAAGACGAGCCAACCGAAAGAGATAGAATCAAAGTATACCTGGAAGAGATCGCGCAGGAAGATCAGACACAGTTTGATATCGAGCAATATTCATCCGGCATGGCATTTGTAATGAGAGGGATGAAGGATTACGATCTTGTGCTGATGGATATTGATATGCCAAACCTGAATGGCATTGAAACAGCAAAAGCGCTGAGAAAGGTCGACCAATCCGCGACTCTTATTTTTGTGACCAATATGGCGCAGTATGCGATTTCGGGGTATGAGGTAAATGCAATCGACTTTATTCTGAAGCCGGTGAATCGCTACAGCTTTGCCATCAAGATCAAACGGGCGATTTCCAGAACAGCAAAGAAAAATGATAATGCCATCCAGATCAAGATGGACGGTACCATTTTTCTGGTCCATATGTATCAAATCATGTATCTTGAAGTCGACGGGCATTATGTGATTTTCCATACAACACAGGGTGACTATAAGGAGTATACTACGCTCAAGCTGGCTCAGAAAAGGATTAACAGCAGCCATTTTGTCCAATGTAATCAAAGCTTTTTGATCAATATGAAGTATATTGAATCCGTATCCCGTGAATCAGTAACAGTGGGTGGAACGATCATTTACATTTCAAGAAAAATGAAAACAGAATTCATGAATGCGGTCCTGGACTTCTTGGGAGGGATGAATCCATGAGTTTAACACATCGTATCATTTTTGCTTTTGAAATATTGCTGGCAGAACTGATCTTTCTGCTGCCTTGTGAAAAAAGGAACGGGTTTGCTTTCCGACTTTTAGGAGGCACATTGATCACCACATTGGCATCATATCTGTTCATCTTCATGATACCTGGTGTGCCGGTGCCAGCTTTACAGTTTTTTCGGTTAATCCTGGTATTTTTTGTATCAATAGGGTCCATGTTTTTTTGCTTCAGGTTGCCGCTGCGTACAGTGGCTGCCGCTTGTGCTGCTGGATATGCACTGGAGCACATGACCTTCCATATGGTAAAGATATTGGCAATGACCACGCCGGTTATGCAGCAATCGTTATGGGGACTACCGCGCTGGGAAGCGATGGAGTATGTGTTTTTTCCGCCGCTTTACTTGTTATGGGCGGTGACGATCGGCGTATATTCGGCCCGAAATCAGTGCTTCCGTCAGACCGACCGTCGCCTCACGCTGATCTTTTTCAGCATCTTGCTGACCACCATCGGTTTTACACGCATTGCTGATGCACTTGGCGAAAATGCCTCTGTGACCGTTAGCCTGTATGCGGTGGCATGCTGTATCATGGCCTTGACGGTGCAGCTGATCCTGTTTCACGAAATGAATCTGAAGGTGGAAAACGATACGATCCATATGCTGTGGCGGGAGGATCATCGCCAATACGAGCTGAACAAAAAGACCATTGAGACCATGAACATCAAGCATCACGATTTGAAGCATCGCCTGTCGGAGATCAATGCCATGTTGAGTACAGAGGACATTCACTCCATCGAAGAAGCCGTGGGCATCTATGGCAGCAGGATCAAGGCAGGTCATGAAGCGCTGGATGTGCTGCTGACCCAGCGCAGCCTCATCTGCAATGCTGAAGGGATCATGCTGACCTATACGGGCAATGGTGCAGATTTTTCCTTCATGAGCACAACGGAGGCATACTCCCTCTTCGGCAATGCGATTGACAACGCAATCGAAGCCGTGCGCAAAGTGAACGATCCTCAGAAAAAAGTGATCGACATCGTGACCGAATGCAAAGGCGATATGCGGACGATCATGGTGACGAATTACTATGAGGAAAAACCACGTTTTTTCCAGGGCTTGCCCATGACCTCCAAGAAGGAGGAGGAAGGTTTTCATGGATTCGGTATGAAGAGCATGAAGACCCTGGCGGAGAAGTACCATGGCTCGATCAATGTCCGCCTGAAGGATGATCTGTTTGTGCTGTCAATCGTGCTGTTTGTGGATCATGCAAAGGAAGCGGGCTGACGCTAAGCAGTAAATAGCCACATATGCTGAAAAATGGACCTGATATGCTGTATCGGGTCTGTTTTTTTGTAGGTAATGGTATGCTTTTGCCAGCGCCCGCATAGATCGCGGGAGAAAGGATGGTTTTCATGGTCAAAAAAACAGGGTTGTACAGGGTACTCACGTTTGTTACGGCATTCCTGGTCGCTGTTTCAGCGATTCTGGGTACGATGCTGGAAACATTCCGCGCCCAGGTGGACGAAACGCTGGGCACCAAGAGCCAGATGGTCGTTACCGCCGAGGACGGCCAGACCTGGTCAGCCTTCACGCCGCCTGCGGAGCTGCTGAAGGCCAACGGTCATCTGGATACGCACAAGACCATCGATCATTTCATCAGCTTTGGCCGCGAACTGGCTGCTTCCGGCACCGTGCTGCTGAAGAACAACAACGATGTGCTGCCTTTGAAGGAGGGCAGCAGCATCACGCTGCTGGGTATGCGCGGTACCTATCCCATCCTGGCATCCGGCCAGGGCATGCCCATCGTGGGCCCGGTGATCACGCTGGAGGATGCGCTGAGCAAGAACCAGGCCGATTTCAGCGATCCTGACCGCAATGTATGGCGCAACAACATCAAGCCGGATTATTCCACGCTGGAAACCTTCACCTTTGATGGCGGCAATATGAAGGTCAATCCTACGCCCATCGCCGCCTATCTGGAATATAACAAGCAGTTCACCGGTTATGCTGCCTACAACTATATTCCTGCCATGATGGGCTTCCTGAACCACGACAGCCACTTCGATGATCCTTCCATCCAGGAACTGGAAGGCTACAAGCCTGATTTCGAGGAGAGCTTTGCCCAATATCAGGATGCTGCCATCGTCGTGGTGGGCCGTCCCAGCAGTGAGAACGGCGACTATCAGGTCGGCGGCGTAGTCGAAGGCCGTGGCAACAGCGAACCGTTGGAGCTGACCACCAACGAACGAGACATCATCCGCATGGCGACTGAAAACTTTGAGAAGGTCATCGTACTGGTGAACTGCGCCAATACGATGGAGATCAAGGAATTGCAGGATAACGAGAAGATCGACGCCATCGTGTGGATCGGCCATCCCGGCGCATTCGGCATGCTGGGCGTTGTGGACGTGCTGACCGGTAAGGTCAATCCTTCCGCCGGCCTGCCGGATACCTATGTGGCCAAGAACCTCTCTGCGCCTGCCATGACCAACTTTGGCGACTATACCTTTGAAAACTTTGACACCAGCGAAGATCCTACCCAGTCGATCATCCGTAAGTCCAGCAAGGCTTATGTGATCGAGCCCGAAAGCATCTACGTTGGTTACCGCTATTATGAAACCCGCTACAATGACGTGGTGTTCGGCCAGGGCAATGCTGACAGCAAGGTCGGTGCGGTTGCCTCCGCTGGCAACTGGCGCTACAACGAAGAAGTGGTCTATCCCTTCGGCTATGGCCTGAGCTATACCACCTTCGCCCAGGAACTGGTCGGCGAGCCTGTCATCAACCGCGCCGGTCATAACTTCACCATGGATTTCACCGTGAAGGTGACCAACACCGGCAAGGTGGCCGGTAAGTCCAACATTCAGCTGTATGCGCAGGCCCCCTACATCCAGGGCGGTGTGGAGAAGTCGGCTGTGCAGCTGGCTGCCTATGGTATCACCGGTGTGATTGCTCCCGGTGCTTCCGAAACCAAGGTCATCCATGTGGATATGCAGGATGTGGCCAGCTACGACATGAACCACAAGAATGCGGACGGTACGCAGGGCACCTGGATCCTGGATGCTGGTGAGTATTACTTCACCGTGGCCGGCAATGTGCATGCTGCCCTGAACAATATCCTGACCAAGCAAGGCAAGACAGTGGCCAACAGCAACGGCCTGATGGATGCTGACGGCAATGTGAAGGCTGTGTATCAGTATCACTACGCAGGCGTCAATGGCGGAGTGGACGATATCACCTTTGCTGTGACCAAGAGCAATGTCAGTGTGTCCAACCACCTCGAATATGCAGACTGGAACTACTATGAGCCCGGCAAGGTGACGCAGCTGTCCCGCAGCGACTGGTCCGGCACCTGGCCTGTGGAATACAAGAACATGAAGGCTCCCGCTTCTATGCTGGCTGATCTGAATGGTCAGTATTACGAAGTGAAGAAGAACGACGATACCTCCAAGATCGTCTTCGGCGCGAAGAACGGTCTGAAGTTCTATGACCTGGCCTTCACGGAGTATGACGATCCGGCCTGGAAGGACCTGATCGACCAGATGACCATTGAAGAGTGCATGGGTCTGGTGGCTTACGGCGGCAATGAGTTCCGTGATATTCCCTCCATCGGCTTTGTCCGCGGTATGTTCACCGAGAACTCCGGCAACGGTATGCAGTCCGAGATTGGCGATTCCCGCGTGCAGTCTCCCTGGAAGGTCGAGGAGAACGACAACAATTACCACTACTACCTGGAGATCTATGCCACTGCTCCTACCATTGCTGCTTCCTTTGACCCGGATCTGCAATTCCGCATGGGCGAAGAGGTCGGTCTGCAGGCCCTGATCGTTGGTCTGCCCATCCTGTGGGGCCCCGGTCTGAATACCCATCGTTCTCCCTACAATGGCCGCAGCGGCGACTATTACTCCGAGGATCCTGTGCTGACCGGCTGCGTGGGTATGGAGTTTGCCATCGGCGCATTCAAGTATGGTCTGCTGGCTTCGCCCAAGCACTTCGCCTTTAACGACCAGGAAACCAACCGCAGCGGTATCGCACCTTTCATGACCGAACAGCGTGCTCGTGAGATTGAGCTGCGTGCCTTCCAGATCCCCATGGAAGCCAACAAGTACAATGACCATGCTCCTGATTACTGGACCGGCAACGCCGACCATGATTTCGGTATGCGCGGTATGATGACCTCCTTCAGCAAGATCGGTGCTGTGGAGTGCACTGCCAGCCGAGGGCTGATCAAGGACATCGCTAAGAACGAATGGGGCTTCCAGGGCTACATCGTGACGGATATCGGCGATGATACGGACCTGTTTGCCAGCGTGGTCAATGCTGGCGCGACCGGCTATGACCTGCGCGGTCGTTTCGCTGAGTCCGGTTTCCCGAACCATACCAATGACGGTGAAGCCATCTCCGTGGCCATGTTCTCCGGTGACGCCAATATCCTGACCGCTCTGAAGGAAGCTGCCCATAACACCATTTGGGCTTTCTGCCAGACTAACCTGATGAATGCCTTTAACGCATCCACCTCCTATAAGTCCCTGACCACCTGGTGGCGTGTGGCTTATACCGCAGCGATCTCCGTAACCAGCCTGCTGTTTGTGATCTCTGCCGCCATGTACACCCTTTCCGTCATCAAAAGCAAGAAGGAGAAGAATTGATATGTTGAAGAAACAGAAAGCTTCTTTCTATGTGTTCGCAGCAGCAGTGGTGAGTGCCTTGATTTCTCTGATCCTGTTCCTGGTAAGCAACAAGACCATGGGCTATCCGATCATAGGCAGTACCACAGCGATCATCTGCACGGCAGCAGCGATGGTGATCGGCGTTGGCGCTCTGTTCGCCCAGATGAAGAATATGAACGAACTGTTGGTGTCTGCACTGCGCATTGCGACCCTGGCCCTGATGGCCGTGGCATTAACGGTGACGCTGGCTGACCGTGCCGTAGTCGCCGGTGGTCTGTTTACCTGGAACAGTCTGGATACCTTTGCCTGGTCGGCCTTCTATACCGGCGTGGCTTGTATGGTGTTCCAGGTGCTGACCGTGTTGCTGACCGTCGTGTCCGGCTGCATGAAGCAGAACAGCAGCAAGTAAGCCAAATCACTGTCTTTTATTCCGACCCTTTACTCTGAGACCTATGGAATCAGTAACCTCCTTCTCACCCTGATCATCAGGTGTTCATTGCTTTCATAGTTCTCATAGCCGGAGCCCCTGACACATAGCGCGATGTGTCAGGGGCATTTTCTTGTAAATGGCATCATCGGTAATTTTGTCATCCTGATCCAGCAGATGTGCAGGCACAGCACCTGCTGGATACGATGATTCCTCAGATGGCGAGGCTGGTGTGACTGAAGAGCTGAAAATGAAGGATCAGCTGCGGTGGGATGGGTTGATGATTGCCATTAAGGTGCAAGTCGAGGAGATTATCTGGAACGAGATTATTTATTGGTAATATGAAGGCGGTTGGTGTATTATTCACCAGCCGCTTTCTTCAACTCTCGTGCATCAGATCTCTTCGTTTGTCCATTGTCTTTTGTTGTGATAACGTATCTATGTCTGAAAGGCTAAATTTCATATTTTACAAAATACCCTTGACATAGTTGCGCACTATGTCAAGGGACGGCTATCAGGACGGTTTCATACGACAGGTTGAGGAGGACACCTGCCCCATGACCCATAACTTACGCGATGGAAAAGCTAACAAAGGATGCAGTATCGTTCCCGATATAGGTGAAATACAGCGGCTTTATACCTGCTTCAATTTTCATACCGGTTTGTCCGTTGACCGGAACGACTGCTATTTGTTTTTCACCATCTGAAACCTCAAATGCACCAGTCCCCGTTCCCGTCAGGGAAATCGTGCACTCGCTGCCATCAAAGGCGAAATACTTGAAGCCTGCTGTTGCACCATGACGCATATTGGCTATGTATTGATCTCCGTCTGATTCTCGATCCTTGCCGGTTTGAGTAAAATACGGATGCGCTGCGAGCCTCTTTTTTACATTGGCACCATCGACCCGGTCTGTTGCGTGTCCCTCTGCCCAAAGATTACAAGCAATACGCGCTTCATAAGTACCTTTTCCGCACAAGGGGCCTCCATTCAGACCACAGGAAGTCACTTCGGCCTGAAGAAACCCGCCGTCCGCCGTTCTCTTCAGCTTCTCGGCGCAGGCCTGCCGGGCATAGCTGCTGCGGTTGGTCTGACGATGATAGAAGATGTACCAGTCATCCCCGATGTTCAAAAGGCCACCATGGGTGTTGCCTAAATAATTGTTGGCGTGCTGCTCGTCAGTATTGCCGTTCATGTACAGGTCGCCCAAATCTACCAGCACCCCGCCATAGGTGAAACCGCCATCTGGGCGATCAGACATCGCATAGCACAGTTCATGGTTGTTTTCGCCTGAATATACGAAGCAATACCTGCCATCCACCTTGCGGATGGAGCTGGCTTCAAAGAACGCATGTCCCGGGAAAGCACCAGGTTTGCCCTTGGTGGGGAAAAGGACCTTGGGCTCCGTCCGAATCGTCACCATATCGGGCTCCAGCTCCATCACCACGCCGCCATCATTGCGCAGATCATGCCAACGGGATGCGACAAATGGCACCTTGGTGGCAAAGCCGGAATACAGCCAGACCTTACCATCATCGTCTGTCAACACACCAGGATCAAACGGGAACTGTTCTCCACTCTTTTTTCCCCAGGTTTTTCCGTTTGCATGATGTACTTTGCCATAGAACTGATACTTTCCCGCAGGCGTATCGCACACGGCCACACCGATTTCACCGAGAAAATCGAAGGCATAATACAAGTAATAGCGGCCATCGGGCCCCTTTGTCACATCCGGCGCATAGAGACTGCGGATGCCCAGCTTGTTGCCTGGATCCTGCCTGCGTTGATAGATGACGCCTTCATATCGCCATGTACGCAGATCATCCACTGGTGCAGACCAGCATACGTAATCATTCACGCAGAAAATGGGCGCTCCAAAGGCATCGTGGCTGCCATACACATACACACGATCACCAAACACATGCGGTTCGCCATCGGGCACATATTCCCAACTGGGCAGATATGGATTGAATGCTTGCATGACGTTCTTCTCCTTCAATCGTAATATTGAAATAAATTTACGGAAAAAAATGAAGTCAATATTATGGTGCTTTTGTTTCTCTTTTTACCAATCAATTTTATCACACGGTATGGCCTGAATCAAGCATATGATGGTTTGGAGACAAAATGCGGCCTGCCGGAGGAGCGTTTTCCGACAGACCGCAAGGATCATTCCGACTTACTTGGCAGCACCCCAGAAAGCAGCTGCATCAGCCAGCCAGGCTTCTTCATTCTCGAAAGCAACAGCACCGTCATCCGTTACAGTCGTGGAGCGGACATACTGACCGCCGTCAGCGAAACCCAGGCAGAAGTTCAGGCCGAAGGTGAACGCGCCATCCTCCTCAACCAGGTCATAGGTGTAATCCACAGTACGCACATCGCCATGGGTCACAGTGCCTTCCACCGTTGCACCTTCATAGCTGTAGCAGGTGAAAGCCAGGAAGATCTCCTCATCATCCATGTTGGTCCAATAGCCATAGTAGTAGAAGCGGACACCGTCAGCATCGATGGACTGGGCCATACGGGCGAAGCCGTCCTCGTACAGGTCGATCTTCACAGACACATTCTGCTTGCTGGTCTCATCGCTGACACCGGCGAACTGGTAAGCGACGGTCTTGGTGGAAACATCCTCCTGGGCATACTGTTCAGGCGCATACTCCTGCCACACCTCATAGTCAACAGTGGGCGTCTTGTACTCAGCCAGAGCAGTCAGGCAGGTGCAGGTCAGGGTCAGAACAGTCACCAGAGCAATCAGGATACGGAACAGGTTTTTCATGAGATATTCCTCCTTTTCTTTATTCAACACCTGATGGTGTTTGAACCAACGCTTTATTTGGCCTTTCTGCCGGAAGCTGCCATGGCGGCAATGCTTAGCACAAGAGCCAGGACGATCGTTGCACAATCCAGCAAGAAGAAAACAGACAATCCGGTATTCATAACATCACCTGTGAGATAGAAAGCCACATAGCTGGCACGTCCCGCCGCAAATGCCGCAGAAGCGGAAGCCAATGCTGCAAAGGTCAGCAGTGTGGGAACATGGAAGATGTCTTTCCAGCATGATACTGCCCCCAATGCGATCGCTGCGATCAGCAAACCGGTAACCAGCGGGACATTTTCCGTGCTTTCAAAGGACGATGCCGTCAGCACTCTGAAAAAGATCAGCGAAAGAACAGTCAGTACCAACGTGAACAGACTCAAGGCAGAGACTTTGTTTTTCATCATCTTACGCATGTTTCTTGTTTTCCTTTCTGTTAACGCTGATCAGGTACAGAGCACCAAACAAAAGTGCAGACATACCGGATACGATCTGCAAAGAAAGCAATGCCGGCTGCCACCAGGGCGTAATGATCTCGATCCGGTCATTCGCAGACTGGCCGTTCATGGCAGAGCTATTGACGAAGGCATACAGAATGTGATGGGCTGCCTCACGCATGGCAACACGCAGTACCGGGTCGCTCTGGAACATACTGAGGGACAGCGTTGTGTTGACATAGGAACCGCTGTCTGCATCAAAGGTACCGTTGTTCATCATGGTGGAAGTACCGGCAGCAATAATGGCATTACCATCGTAAAGGCCAGCGGTGGGAGAATTCAGGTCCGTGATGACAAAGCAGTTGCTGCCCCATTCCTTGCGCAGCACAGTGGTCATCAGGTCATATTCCGCCGCAGTGCCGATAACACCCAGTCGATTGTAAGAACCCATCAAGCCCATTGCGCCGCCATAGGTCATAAGACCTTCAAAGCCACGCAGCATATTCTCGCGCAGATCCTGCTCGGTCACAAATGTTGCAACACCAATGCGGTTCTGCTCCTGATCGTTGGCAGCAAAATGCTTTACCACCATGACCAGGCCCTTCGTCCATCCGCCCTTGACCTGCTCTGCACCGATCAGGCTGTTCAGCACAGCGTCAGCGGAATAATACTCCGTGGCACGGCCGCCATAGGGAACGCGGTGCATATTGGTACCGGGGCCATAGAGGAAGCTGGCGCCGCAGTACAGACTGTCTTCGCCCATCATGACGCCTTCTGCATAGGCAAGTTCCTTATTGAAAGTAGCAGCCAAAGTAGGCTCCGAAGCATAGAAACTTGCATCCATAGGCACCAGGTCGACCTTCTCCTCAGTGATACCATCGCTGACCATATAGGAAGAGCCAATGGGGGTACGTTCCGTATCGGACCGACTGTAAAGATACGGGATATTCAGGCCGGTCGGAGAGTCACCACCCAGGGAAGAAACAAAGGACAGAGACGGAACAGCGCTGATTGTATAGCGTCCATTGGCCACAACATGAACGATCTCTTCCGCACTCATGTTGTCGAGCAGGACATCCCAGTATTCGTCATCATAAGCGCGGCCGCGCATCATGACCGCGGAAAGAACCTTGCTTCCGTCACCCGTCTTGACATCGCGGACCTGGATTCGGGAGGCTGAATCGTTATACACGCCATTTTCATATTTCTTTTTGTCGTTGAGGGCGGATTTCAGCATGTCAGAGGCAGTCAGCTCGATCGTCTTGGGCCAGGTACCTTCCCAATCGTTACGGGACAGATAGGTGATGTGGTCCTTTTCATCCAGCCAGTAGTTGATATCTGCATCCGCAAAGCTGGCCTTGATCTCTTCACCGGTATACAGAGAATGGGCATAGGTCGTCACATCTGTCTGTTCCTGTTTCCAGGAGTAAGTCAGCGCAGCACTGCCGTCAGAGATCGCTCCTTTGGCAGTCAGGATGTTGCGGACAGCATCATGTGCATTCTCACCAACAGAGAGATAGTAGGTGCCTTCCTCCATGATGTAGGTGCCATACCCATGGGTATCAAAGGATGCCAACCACTGCATTGGCAGCGTGACCGTTACAGTCTCGGAAGCACCGGGAGCAAGCTCCGCAGTCTTTTCAAAACCCATCAGCTGTACGGAGGATTTCTCAATCAGCTTTTCCTTGTCGTAATCGGTATATGGCGACTGTCCATATACCTGCACGACTTCTTTGCCTGCCACATCACCGGTATTGGTTACCTTGACCTGCACAGCAGCGGTATGCTCCTGCTCATCGAAGGTTACGCCCAGCAGCTCCTGGGTGAAAGTGGTATAGCTAAGGCCAAAGCCAAAGGGATACAGGACATCCTTTTCCCAGGACCAGCCGCCGGAAGATGCATTGCCCTGATTGAGTACGCTGTCCTCATAGCGGGTCTCAAAATATTTGTAGTCCTTGTAGATGCTCTCTGCATAGACCACATAGGTCTTCGCCTGAGAGGCCATGATCTTGGACGCATTGGTATACGTATGATCGCCATAGTTCTGGCTGGCAGCGGAAACATGGGACTCGGTTGCCACCGTTTCCACTGTGCGCCCGGAGGGAGATGCTTTTCCAGTGATCACATCCGCAAGGCCATAAGCACCGCGATAGCCTGCATTGCCCAGGTGGAGGATCGCATCGATCTCAGGGTCAGACTGCAAGGCAGCAACCTCAGGATAGAAGTCACCGCTGAGCAGAACGATGACCCGTTCCGAGGCAGCCTTTGCTTGATCGATCAGTGCCAGTTCGTCAGAGGTCAGGATCAGTCCTCCCTCCGGCATATCTGCGCCTTCACCCGCAGAACGGCCAATAACGACCAGTGCCGCATCGGCTGAGACACCTTCGGTCATGACCTGCAAGCCATCATAAGCCAGCGCCTGCTCAACCGTGGTAGCATTGGCCAGATCAGCCGCATTCATGCTGCCGCCGCCATGGGCAAGCGCCTGCATGAACTTGCTGCCGCCCAGTACCAGGATGGAACCTTGCTTCATCGGTAGCGCCAGATGCTCATTTTTCAGCAGAATCGTACCTTCCTGACCGATCTGCCGGATCAGGGCTGCCTTCGCCTGGTACTCTTCTTCAAGAGATCTGTATGCAGACTTGAAGTACTGCGTATCTTCATTTTCTGCACCGCTGACCTTGACCATTCTGCTGGTCTCAATGCCCAGGGTGGTATTGATCAGCGCAGCGTAAGTGTTTGCCACGCTGCTGCCTGCTACCGAAAATGCGGTCAGCAGGACAAACACGACTGTCAGTGTACGCCACAGACCAGTCTTCCTTCTCTTCATGTTCCTTCCTCCTCTTGCATGCCACTGATGGCTTGTGTGACACCATCATAGCCGAAAGATACAAAACCGCAAGAGAAAACGCCCAACCTTATCGGTTGAGCGCATAAATTGATGAGATTCATGCTGGGATAGGCAGCAGCAGCTTCAGCGAGAAAACCTGCTGATCTGTGCTGATTGCCATTTCACCTTTATACTTTTTTACAAGGTATTGCATACTTTTCACACCATAGCCGTGATAGATCCTGTCCTCCTTGGTGGTGTCAGGCAAGCCATTCTCCAACTGAAGCAGTTCTCCCTGATAATAATTTTCAACACAGATGGAGGCCATGCCCATTGCACCGACAACCGTCATCGTAATAATACGCATTTCCGGATTCTCGACCTGACGTACTGCCTCAATTGCATTGTCCAGCGCATTTCCGAACAGCGAGTAAATGTCAGGCTTTCCCATAAAAGCCAACTGCTGTCCATCTGCCACGCAATTCAGGCGTATTCTTTCTTTCTGACAGATCAATCCTTTCTCCGACAGCAACAGATTCAGCACATCATTCCCGGTATCTACACGCGAATCGTACACATCAATCAGTTCCTTGATGCTGTCGATCTCGCGCCGGGTACTGTCATCCTGCTGAACCGAGATCAGACGAAGCAGATGCCGCATGTCGTGGCATTTCAGATTCAGCATTCTCACGGTCTCCTGGGAGAGTGCCAACTGCTTGCGTTCCTGATTCCACATTTCCTGAATGACCGCTGCATCGTGCTTCATCTCATCCATTTTGAAGATGTTCTGCAGGATCACAAGTGCGCCTGCACAAGCTGCCAGATCATAGAAATCAATAATTGCCTGTTGAATGGGAACAACGCTATCCTTGTTTACTCTCCACAAAGCAGTCAGCAGGATCGTACAGACCAGGATCATACCGCTGACCGTTAGTGTCTTGGGATTTGCCATGTGTTTTGCGGTTTCATGATCGATTCTGCGTGTGAAAAGAAATACCATGCAGGTAACAGCCGCTGCAATCACCAGAAGATACAGCATATGATCAGCTGCACCATCGTTGATGCCGGTCAGGAGCCTTGCTATATCAAGGATTCGATAAAAACTATGCTGTGCGGCATACGCGGCAGAACCACAGTAAAGGGCTGCCAGCGGTCCACAATCAAAGCACAGCCAAGCTCCTGCGATTCCAAAGCCGAACAGTACCAGATACCTCAATATATACAATGGCACAACAGCAGCCAGCGCACTGTTCCATTGACAAGCGAAACCGAGACTGACAGCAACGAGCGGTATGACACGAACGATAAAGTTTTTCCGCTTTGGCAAGTGGATCAGCATAGGAATCAAAAACAAGAAATACTCTGCCAGAAACTCATACAGCGGAAAATGGTCGATCCACCAATTGATCATCGTCACAGGTTTTTTCCCTCCCCAAGCCAGATATTCATCTCCTGCATAAATGCTTTTTTCTTGGGATGACTAATCTGGATCGACTCCCCGTTGATCAAACGAATATCATAACCAAATATCGCCTGAATGCCGCGAGGATTGACCAGATAGCAGCTGTTGCATCGCAGAAAACTGCTGCCTCGAAGATCGGCTTCCAGTTCCGACAGGGAACCTGTCGCTTGAAACACTTCCTTCGTAGTATGGTAAGTCAGCATATGACGATTCACTTCGATATACAGAATTGATCGGATCGGCAATCTGACAATCCCTTGTTTCATGTTCAATGTTACACATTCTTCCGTCCTGGTTTGCAGAATGCCGATGCATTTCCTGATCCGCAGCAAAAAGTCATAATAGCTGACTGGCTTCAGAATGAATCCGGCCGCATTCACATCATAGCCCTTTACTGCGTATTGCGCCATGTTGGTCACAAACACCAGCAACACACTGCTGTCCTTTTTTCGCAGTGCCGCAGCTGCATCCATACCGTTCATCCCAGGCATTTGGATATCCAGAAGGATCAAATCAAAATCCGCTCTGTAATGTTCAACGAACACACCGGCATTGTTGAACACAGTCACCTGGTAACGGTTTTCTGAAGCTTCTTCTGAAAAATATCGAGCAATATAGTTCTCTAACAGGTCACTATCCTTATTTTCATCTTCCACAATAGCAATCCGAAAGAGCATAAGTTTCACCTCCGTGATCAGGAAATCAAGACAGTAGAATAGTACAATAGACAGATTTGTTTGTCAATTCAATATCCGCCGCCACAAATTCGGTATCTCCCGGATAATACACATCTGACCTCCATAGGTTCCTCCTTCTCCTTATTTCAGCAGCGCCATCTGTTTGCGGTAGCAAGGGACAAAGTAGGCAATCTCCGCAATCGCAGTAATGGTCCAGGAAAAGATATAAAGCAGATACAGCGACATGATGGTTTGGAAGTGGGCAAACACAGTGAAGATCCAAATCAGACGGAAAACGCACGAGCCCAGGATGACCAGGATCGTAGGCACGACGCTGCGGCCCAGGCCGCGGGAGGCGGCAATGGTGCAGTCCATAAAGGCAGAGAAGCCATAGCTCAAGCCCATGATCGTCAGGCGAACCAGGCCCTTTTGGGCAACCTGCGGGTCGGTGGTAAACAGCGACAGGAATTGAGGACCAAAGGCCACCAGCGCCACGCCTATCATCAGACCAGCGCCAAAGGAGTATGCGAGACTGACATAGTAGCTCTTCAGCACGCGCTCCTTTTTCCCAGCGCCATAGTTCTGGCTCATAAAGCTGGAGCATGCGGTGTAGAAGGCGGCCATCACGTCATAGACCAGGCCATCAGCATTGGCTGCGGCAGCATTGCCCTCTACCATGATCGCATCAAACGAATTGACGCCCGTCTGCACGAACAGATTGGCCAGCTGAAAGATGGCATTCTGCGCGCCGGAAAACAGGCCCAGCGGCAGGATCATCCGCACCTTGCTGCCAGTAAGTCTCAGTTCGCTCATCCGCACAGAGGTGATGCTGTCGCTGCGCATCATGAATCGCAGGATCAGCGCCGCCGACAGGTACTGCGACACGACGCTTGCGATCGCCACCCCGGTCACACCCAGCTGGCACACCACCACAAAGAACAGATTCAGCACCACGTTCAGCACACCGGCGGCGGACAGGAAAATCAAGGGATGCCGCGTATCACCGTCTGCGCTGAGCACTGCATTGCCGAAGTTGTATGCGCCCAATGCGGGCATGCCGAGAAAATAGATATGCAGGTATCGTTCGGCGCCGCCGATCAGCTCCGGCTTGGTATGCATGGCGGTCATGATGGCATGCGTGCCGCCCACGCCGACCGCAGCCAATGCCAGGCCGACCAGCAGACACAGAATCAGCGACGTGTGAACCGATTCGCACACATCCTTCTCCTGCCTGGCGCCCAGAAAACGTGCCACCGTCACGTTCACACCGCTGCCCATACCGATCACGATGCCGATGAATAATGTGACCAGGATCGTGGTGGAACCCACCGCGCCGAGCGCTTCAGGGCCTGCGAACCTGCCCGCCACTGCAATGTCTGCCATATTGAACAGCACCTGCAGCACATTTGAGATCATCAGCGGGATGCTGAAGGCCATGATCTGCCGGGCCAGCGGTCCATCGGCCATGGTCATCTGTTTTGATGCCATGTAATCCCATCCTTTTCGGTCCGCTTTGGCGAACCCTATGCATTATAGCACATTCTGCGCAGAATTGAAACGATTCATATCGTTTTGCATGCTTATTCCTCCACTTTGAAGTACTGCATGCGGTTACTTCTTCGCGCATAATTGTCTTTATGACCAGCAGAAAGTATGCCAGATGGCACACCCACACCACGCCCTGCACAATACGTCCAGCGTTTGCCTTATTCATCATAATGAAGCCACAGTCATCCGCTCCGTTCTGGCGAACCAATGGTTTATCTTCCGTACCGATCCGGCATTATCTTCTTATTCTCTTTGATATACTCCCTTTTCACAACCTCCAGCCTACGAACATCCTCCTTCATTTCGCGCAGATCGATATCCAGCACCATGCGTTCCGTGTTCAGATACTTCAACGCTTTCTGCCAGCCCTTGTAGTCAATGGTTTCACCGCTGTCCTGCCATCGCTGTAATGCTTCCTCTGCCTCGCGATACTTGCGCAGTTCAAACGCATACTGCTTTTCAAAGGCGGGACGCTTCTGCTCCGGCAGCTTCTCCCATGCCTTGTAATAGCGCTGATACTTCTTTCGCTCTTCATAGGCAGTGATCCGAGCGCTCAGCTCGATGGACAGATCATAGTTTTCCTTTCGCTTGCTGCGCAGCTCATAAAACCTGGTGTTGACCTTCTTCACTGCGGCAGCATAGGAGGCAGCATCGGTGATTTCGTACTGCTTCATGATCACCAGCAGGCCAGAAGCGTCACGCAGGCGATGATCGTGCTTGTTCTCCGGCTTGCCTGCATTGAAGATTTGACTGGCCAGTATGAAGCGCAGATTCGGATCGGACACGTCCTTGCCCTGGGCAATCAGCTCCTCGTCCAACTTCTTTTCATACATCGCGTAGGTGTTCAGTTTCGTCAGACGAGCTTCCAACTGATCCAGCAGCTTGTTCTGTGCGCGAATGTCTCGGTTCAGATCGCCTACTTCTGTGCGGATGCCTCGCTTCTCCATGGCACGGGCATCGGGGCCTTCGTGCTTCATAGGGATGCGTTCAACACCCTGACGGGCATAACTCCGGTGATCGACAAAGCCCTGCGTAAAACCAGCTTCACGCAGGGCATCATTGATATGATCGGCAATGGCAGCACGCCACAGTTCGGCGTTTCCGCGATTGTCCCAGTCCACATAGTTTTCTTTGTGAGTTTTCCAACGGCCTTTCTGCTTTGCCGGGATGCGATTGCCGTCAGCATCCAGATTGTACACCAGCTTGCTTTTGGGTGCCCACCGTCCATCCTCCTGGATAGCACGCATGGTGAGCATGATATGCACATGAGGATTGCCGTCCTTCTTGTCATGGACGCCAAAGTCGGCGCACATCCCCTTGCTCACAAACAGGTCTTGCACGATCTTTCGGGCCAGAGCAATGTTCTGCTCATGACTCAGTTCCGCCGGTAAGGCAATCTCGAATACGCGGGCAAGCTGAGCGTTGCGATCCGTCTCGTTCCATTCAACGCTGTTCCAGAGCGTAGCTCTGTCCATGTACTGCGGCGGTGCGTTGGCAGGCAGCATGATCTCCGAGTGGATGATGTGCTGCTTGCGGGTGTAATCGTGTGTGGTTCCATCCCATGTGTTTTCAAGACGTGTGCCGCTGATATAGGCTGCGGATGCTACGGCGCTGCGGCCTTTGTTGCGCGACACGATCTTGATGGGACAATGGAAGAAATTCATTGGACCTCCTATTTATGGCTCCCGCAGGAGCATCGTTACCTGGGGTATGGGGCTTGCCCCATCGCGGACGAAGTCCGCAACAGGCCCCGCAGGGCGCACGACATACGTTGCCCATGGCAATGTATGTATAAGTGCGCATTTCTCTCCCCGAAATGAACCCAGGACGCCCCAGGTTGCCCCGGAACATCCCCGTCGTAGTCACCGGCCAGCAGCCAGCTCCTGCATAAATGCAGAGAACTGTGCACTGTCCATCGCAATGGTCTGCGGAAAGTATGCCTCCATGATGGCTCCGTGTTCGCAGAGCCGGTGATTGCGTGCCTTCCGCTTCTTCTCGTTTTCACGGTTCTCCTGGAGGATCTGCCGGTGTTTGGCCTGCACTTCCTTCAGGGCTTCTTCGTCCTTCGGCATGTTTGCCATAATGGCGTCAAGATCAAGTTTCATATGGTCTCCTGTTCTGCACCAAAATGATGAGAAAAGCCCTGTTTTCGCACCATTTTGGTGTAATATTTTCTTGGTGTTGGAAATGAAAATCACCACTGTGGTGCGCAAATGGGGTATTCCGCACCAAAGTGGTGATAGTTGTTAGCTGCCCATGAAGTCAAAATCCATGACGCTGCTGCTGAAATCGGGTATATCGTCATCGGATGGCGCTGCTGCTTTCAGGGGTGGATCAATTGGGACTGGCCTGGCAGTGGATGCAGTAGAAGAAACAGTAGATCCGGCGGCATATCCTGCGAGATAGGCAGGCAGCATCTGCTGGAACTTGTCAGCTACTGCGTCAGCGGTGTGTGCTGCCAACCGTTCCTCATCCTGCGCAGACAGGTGCAGCTGGTCACGTTCATAGGCATTGATCGCGTCCACAACGATACGGTTGAAGGACAGATGCGTCTGACGCTGAATGTCGTTCAGCTTCTGCCAGGCGGCACGTTCATCGGCAAAACGCTCATCAAGCCGCATGGTAAAACGATGCTCACTCATCGATTCGCACGCTCCCTGCTCCACAGCATGCCGAGCGTCATGTACTCATAGCCCTTGGCAGAGGCATGCAGGTCATCAATAAAGATAACAGACTCCTTATCGTAGACACCGAAGTTCTTCACCAGGCATCCGCCGCCGCCCATGATGTACAGCGGCATCATACGGGAATCGTAGCCATGCGCACGCAGGGAATCAAACAGCCCGGTCACATAACCACACACAATACTGCGGAGCTGATCCAGGTATTCCTGACGGAGACGAGCGTGTCCGGTGCGCAGATAGTTCTCAATGGTTTGCTCCGGCAGGTCGATGCCATACTTGTCCATCATCTGCTTCTTCGCGGTCAGCACGCACTGATTGACGCCAAGCACTTCGGTCCAGCAATGCTTTTCATCAGGCCTGCCGTTCTGCAGCTGCATAATGTTCATGGTGCCGTTGCCGATGTCAGCCATCATGACCGTACCGGCGAAACCGGTGAAGCCATTGTTCCGCTTGTCATCGTCGATGATGCGCACCATGGCGGCGTAGCCCTGCGGGAAGATGCTGCAATCCACAAAGCTGATTCGATACAGCACATCGTTGAAGACATAGGCGACCTCGCGCTTACGCATCATGTACTGGCGATAGTCTTCACGCTGCCGACCCGTCCAGGTGGTGGGCAGACCAAGAGCAAGATGCACCTTTGCCTCAGTCAGCCCGTTGTACTTCAGTTCACAAGCGATGGATGCCAGGGTGAGGATATAGAACTCCTCATCGGAGGTCTTGTCGGGGTTATAGGCCTTGTGACCTTCACCGATACGATACCAGGTATCGTTCATTTCCAGAATGTCGCCGTCAAAGATGGGCTTGTGATCCATGGCGGTCAGGCCGGTGGGGAAAATGGTGGAAGCCGACTTCATGTTTCCAAAGCCAGCATCCACCCCAATGATCTTGTAATCCAGATAGTTTCGCATAGATAGTCTCCTTCAAATATGTATTTGCCTTCGTGACCTCCGGGGCGGGATGTAATGTATATGATCAGGCAGCGCTATTATCGTCGGATGCAGTATGGTTGTGATCATCTGCGTCCTCTGCCAGCAGATTGTTGCGGATCAGCTCAATCAGCCGATCCTCATAAGTGACCTTCGCGTCGGGATCGCAGTAGACGTCCACGTCATAATGCGTATAGCCGAGGCGGCGGGAAAAAGAATAATTCGGGGTCCTCTGGTTAGGCATAGGGAATCCTTTCTCTATCAGTTTGGTATCAGCAGCGCATACCAAAGCGCTTTATTTGGAAACGAGGGAATCAAAAAACGATCCCTGTCCGGTATAGGAACCGATAGGAATCGTCATCAACGATATTCAGTTGTCATTTCGCTTCTTTCCTTTTTCACACTCCTTTGCCAGACGGGCTTCCTTCCGTTTGTTGCGTTCATGGATACGCCGATGCTTCAAGGCAGCCTCCCTTGCTTCTTCCTCCGGCGTAAGCTGGATAGGATTGGACGGGACAGAGAAAGAACCGATGAAGTTGAAATGCACTTCGATCTTTCGGGTGCGTTCACCATCTTTGTCCCGAACGGTTTCATGCACGATGACACGATCAATGAAGGCAAGCAGGTCTTGATCTGAAAACTCTGTCTGGTTTCGGTATTGATGTACCAGCTGTAGAAAACGATCGGCATGATTGCTTTCCGTCTGTAGAAGCTCCAGCTGTCGTTCATATTCGCTATGCTGTGCTTCGACCAAGGTAAGCTCGTTTTCATATTCAGCCGAAAGAGCGTCGTATCTGCTTTCCGGGATTCGCTCCAGCGCATAATCCTCATACAGCTTTTTCAGCAGCCGATTCAGTTCTCCCTTCCGCCGATCTGTGTCTGCGATATGCTTCTTCAGCTGCTTGGCAGCGTCCGAAGGCTTATCCGTCTGATGCAGACGGTGGAGAAACGCTGCTTCATCCTCTGTGGCGTACTGAATGATCGCATGGACAGCATCGGAGGCCAGCGCTCGGAGTGCAATGCCGCTGAATCCGTTCTTGACACACTCGACCTTACCAGAGTTCATTGCATTGTTATGGGTGGAGCATGAGAAGCTATCATACTGCTTTGTGCCGTTCTTCAGCTTGGTTGTCTGATAAACGCAATGCATCGGCGCTCCACATTCGGCGCAATACAGCTTATCCTTCCAGGGTGATGTGATCGGTGCGGGGCGTGACACCTTCCTGCGGTTCAGGGTCTCATGTGCCTTATCCCATGTGGCAGGATCAATGATCGCTTCATGAGTGCCGACAAAGGTCACGCGCTGATCTTCGGCGGTTTCACGGCGCTTGCCTTTGTATGAATCCTTACTCGTTTTGAAGTTCACCGTCTCACCGAGATACTCTCTTGCGTTGAGCAAAGACATGACAGAGCCGCGTGACCATTCGTAGGGCGAGTTCTTCTTGCTGATCCCCATGGTGCGATTGCCCTTGCCCTGCTGGGCGAAGTACCATGCAGGGGTAACACGCTGTTCCTCGCGCAGGGTGGCCGCGATCCTGTGAGGATTCATGCCATCTGCCGCCAGCTGGAAGATACGGCGGACAGTATCCGCAGGGATCGGATCAACGAACCATTTCTGCGGGTCTTTGGGATCATGGGTATAGCCAAAGTTCGGCGTAACGCTCAAATGCTTGCCGGATTTGCCCTTGGCATGAAAACCGATCTTTACCTTGCGTGACTGATCGTGCAGATACATCTCGTTGAACACATTGAGGATCGGCGCAAACTCATTGCTGTCGCTGCGCTGATTATCCACATTGCTGTCAATGGCGATGAAATGAACACCCTGTTTGCCGAAGTATATTTCAGAGTAGAAACCGGTTTGCAGATAGTCGCGTCCGACGCGGCTCATGTCCTTTACGATCACAGTGTCGATCTTCCCGGCTTCTACATCTGCTATCAGCTGTTTCCATGCAGGCCGGTCAAAGTTCGCGCCGCTCCATCCGTCGTCTGTGTAGTCATGGCAATTGGTATAACCATGGTCATCCGCATACCTGCGGAGATAGGTCTTCTGGTGCGCGATGGATACGGAATCGCCGTAATGATCGTCATCACGGGAGAGGCGTTCATACAGCGCGGTCCATTTCGTTTTGCTCAACGGCGTCATGCTGCTTTTCCTCCTGGTACTGTTTTTCAGCGGCTACCTTGGCCTTATGTCTTGCATAGCGTATCTTGCTCGCTTCGCGCTTCTTGCGCAGAGCTTCTGCAGCGGCTGCTTCTTCTGCGGACAGTTCGGGCTTCGGCACCTGGAAGCTGCCGATAAAGCGGAGAATGATCTCGACCCTGATATGCCGTTCGCCATTGATCTTCTGCGGTGCATGGACGAGGATCTTGTCCACAAACTCATAGATCATGGGCGTGGTCAGTTCTTCTTCGTCAATGTACTTCTTTGCCAGGGCAATGAACGCTTCGATGTTTTCAGTGCTTGCTTCATAGGAATCCAGGTCGTGCTGTTCATTCTCGATCAGGGTTAGCAGCTGCGCCTGCTCTGCTTCGTAATCGGCAAGCAATTCATCAAAGCGCTTCTCAGAGATCTTTTCCATCGCATAGGCCTCGTACAGCTTTTTGATCAGCACGTTCAGCTCTTCGCAACGCTTTTTCGCTTTTTTGAGGCTTGCTTTCAGCTTTTTGGCGTTCTCGGTATGACGCAGCTGACAGGCGTCGCGTACCTTGCGCTCAAATTCTGCTTCGTTTTCAATCGCATACTTGCTTGCGCTGCGGATGGCGTCATGCAGAAGCGTGCGGATATTCCTGGTGCTGATGGAGTGACTGACGCAGGTCTGCGTTTCCCTGATTCTGGATTGCATATAGGTCGAGCAGTTGTAGATGTCAACCTTGAAAAGACCATCCTTCTTTTCGCCGCAGCGATGATTGTACATCCTCGCGCCGCATTCGGCACAGTACATCAAGCCGGTCAATGGATTGGCTTCGCCCAACGTGTCAGTACGCTTTTTGCTGCGCAGCGCCCGTTGCGCCAGCTCCCATTCCTCCTTGGTGACGATGGCTTCATGTGTGTCCTCAAAGATCACCCATTCCTCCGGTGGTTTCGCACGGCGTTCATCCTTGAAGAAGCGCTTGCCGCTGCGGAAGTTGACCGTGTGTCCCATGTATTCGGGATGGGTCAGAATCCTGGTTACGGTTGCACCGCTCCAGTCATGTGAGCGTGAGGAATCGACATAATCCTTCCGCATCCCATAGTCATGCTGGGAAAAATGATGACCGGGGTTGTCCACACGTTCCTTCGTCAGAATCCGGGCGATCTCGTAGGGACCGTGCCCGTTGCAGGCCAAATCATAGATCCGGCGTACAACCATCGCGGCTTCATCGTCGATCAGCCAATGACCTTTCTGCTCCGGGTCTTTCCGGTAACCATAGATACAGCCGTTGTTGGTGGGCAAACCGGCATGTCCCTTCTGCTGATAGGCTGCGGTCATTTTGCGGGACTGGTCGCGCAGGTACCATTCGTTCATCACGTTCAGGATCGGGACAAACTCGCCGCTTTCGGGATTGATGTTGTCTACGCCATTGGCTATGGCGATGAATCGCACATCGAATTTGCGGAACATGATCTCGGTGTAGAAGCCGGTCTCCAGATAGTTTCTGCCGATACGGCTCATGTCTTTGGCAATCACTGCGCCAACCTTGCCAGCCTCAATGTCTGCGATCAGCTGTTTCCAGCCGGGACGATTGAAGTCCTTGCCGGAGTAGCCGTCATCCGTATAGTGCTGGCAGTTGGTGAAGCCATGCTCGGCAGCGTAGTTCAGCAGATATGACTTCTGATTGGTGATGGAATTGGATTCGCCCTGTAATTCATCATCGCGGGACAGCCTTTCGTATAGAGCCGTGATCATCGGCTCGGTATTGGTAGTCAATGTGTTTTTACCTCCTGGGGGTAGATTAACTTTTTGTCCCTTCACTGATAGGAGAAAAACGCCTCGATTTCGGAACTGTTTTTGGAAAAAGTTTTGAAAACCCGAAAGTTTTTTCTGTGCTTTCACTTATAGGAGAAATTCGGGCATTTTATTCAACATTTTTGAAGAGGAAATTTTGAAAACCTCAAAGTTTTTTCAGCCTTCATAGTATAGGGCATGAGAAGGCCCGAATGTTTCCATCGTTTGAAACTTTTTTCAAATTTTCTTCGCTATCGGATGTCGTATGATTATACGAAGGAAAAATGAGAAAAGCCCCAAATGTGCGCATTTTGCAATATTGCATCGTGGAAGGCATCCAGAATTGCAAAATCGCAACAGCAGCGAAACGAGTTTCTACCTATTATAATGTAAAACCAGGAGCATCTGCCAGCGCCATTGGGAAGGTAATGCCGCAGATCGCTCCTGGTGTCCCGGAACATCAGGCGTAGATCAGTTCATCCAGGATGGTTTCCTCGACGCGATGCTTGATGCTGTTCATGCGGGCTACCCATCCCAGCTGATCGACAGCCTTGAGCTGCTCGGTCACGCCCTCCTGCTCCTTCATCAGCGGGATCATATGATCCAGGCGTTCATTGGCAGTGCGGTCGATCTCGTGCAGATGCTCCATCAGCTTACCGGTCAGCAGCAGGCGGTTGAACAGGATGGGGCGATGCTCTTTGAGGTAATTCATGCGCATCATGCCGTACTTGCCCAGGGGCTGTTGTTCTTCCTCGGTCAATCCCAGGTCAGGCAGCAGGTAGTCGCCGCAACGATGGTAGGTCAGCTTCATGGCAATGTCTCCTTTCGCAATCAAAAACAGTAGTTAGGATGGTCGGTGAACAAAGCGTTAGTTTGTTCCTTTACATTCTAACTACTGGATGTGATGCCTGTCGATGTGTGTCGCAACGACGTAGGCGAATTGACCGTCGGTCATCCGGGAGGCCAGCTCTTTTCCGATCTCGTTTGCTTCCTCCGGGGTGATCTCTTCGGGCTCGAATGCTTGCCGGACGTGATAGACCAAAACCTCGTTTTCGTTTTCTCGTCCGGTGTTGTTAAGATATTCTTGTCTATACAGCATGAATTCATTAACCGCCGTTTCCGGCATGCAGGCGTGTGATGAAATCAGCGCGCCGCCGTCGGTCTTTGCCGGATTCATGATGTAATTCAGCTGTGCTGCCACGCACTGCTTCGGCGTTTTTCCTTTGTTGACGTGAACGGTCAAAATCGTTGTGGTCGCCATGGCTCCTCCTGTTTTTGTGCATAAGAAAGCGGCGATCTGCAAGCTGCAAACCGCCGCGATCGTAAATGATGATCCCTGCTTATCGTCTTATCCGATCCAGGCTGGTGAGAATTTTGTCCAGCGTATCCTGTAACTGCTTTTGTCTTTCCACAATTTCATCCACCTCAGTTTCATAAATTGATCCACCTTCATGCAGCCGCCGGGCGATTTGATTTACGTTGTTGGACATACTACCCATGAGGTGCACAGCATTTGTCAGTTCCGGCAGATCCAAACGCAGAATCAATCCTCCCAGAACGATGCGCCGGATGAACGCGGATTGATTCTTGATTCCAGCCAACTCCATCTTTTTTTGAATCATCGCGTCCTCCTCCGGCGTAGCTTTGAAGCTGTAGTGAATGGTCCGTTTCTGGTTTTCGTTCATGCGCTTCCTCCTTTTCTGGTATCCGAAGGGTAAAAGAAAAGCACCAGGCGGCTTGGCCTGATGCTTTCGTCCTTCTTTGACAGCTTACAGTATAACATAAAAAGGGGCAGGTGTTAAGATGGCACGGGGACGACATTGGACGACAATTTCACGATGTGGGGACGACAATTTGTGTCTAGCTTTACATCGTACATGATAGCACATCTTGACCTCGGCGTCTTGCGACATTATGCGACATCATACGACATCATGTGACTTTTTTGCATATCCGTCATATCCGTGAAAATCACAAGATGCGTTGCTGGGGTGAGTTCATCCTTTCCGTGTTGCATTTTTCCATGATACATGATACCAATTTTTCACCACGACATCAAGACGACATCGGGGCGACATTGGACGACATTTACACGACATTGGACGACACATTTTTTCATATGAACTTTGCAATTGTCTTATAGAGGCGCGCCTGCTAACCTTTTCAACACTGCTATATGATATTCAGCCATGCTGATCATTATACTTCAGATCCAGACAAAAGGGGGCTGTTGCACAACCCCGTTGGAGAGGACAGAGTGGGATTGGTATCTTGCGGCGGGAAAGCTGGGGCTTATCAACAGTATCTCAAAGGCATGGGTGGATACCGGCATGAAGGAAACGCCGGAGGAGATGATCGATTTTCTGATGTCCTTCATCACCAAGCTTTGATGGATATAGCCTTTATTTCCATTGCTCTCTTCGGCTGCCTTCCTTGCTGATGATCACAGGGCCAACAGTATCTCAACTGTCCCGCAGATACTCAGAAACTGCTTCCAGAAAGTTGCAGGAAAACGCCTGAAAGCAACAAAACCCCCTGCCGGGGAAAGCGGCAGAGGGCGGAAAGCCTTGATATACAAGGGTTCTCAGCGCTTGGATAATCAAACAAGGGATTTTCTCACAGCGTCACAGATGGCAAAAAGCCAGCAATTTCAAGGGATACAGGTCGCTGAGACACACGCGTCAGGAAGCTGGAAACCCACTTTGCTCCCTACTTGTTGCCTACGCATGGCAGCCCAGGGCTATGCAGGGCGACAGGTAGGGAGTTCGGCTTTCGTCCAAATCGTTTATCGCAACAAACGCTACATCAAAGATTTCGGCTAACTCTCTTCCGATCAAGGCGATTTGATTTCATCACCTTGCTGCTTTTACACACTTCTTCAGCACAACCAGTCCGGCGATCAGCAGCACCGGAAAGAGGGTAGCAACAAGGAGTCCCGTCTTGAGATTGCCGTCTGCCATGCTGGACACACTGCCCACCAGCGACGGCCCGATGGAGCCGCCCAGGTCACCCGCCAGCGCCAGCAGGGCAAACATCACCGTACCGCCTTTGGGGCATTTCTGAGCAGAGATGCTGAGCGTACCCGGCCACATGATACCCACCGAGATGCCGCACAGCGCGCAGCCCATCAATCCCAGCACAGGGGACGAGGACAGAGACGCCAGCAGGTAGCATACGATGCACAGTGCGCCACAGCCCAGCATGGTCTTGGTCAGATCCAGCTTCTCGCTCATCTTGCCGTAGAACACGCGGGAGATGCCCATCAGCACAGCAAACAGGCAGGGGCCAGCCAGATCGCCGATGGTCTTGGAAACGCCCATGGCGGACTCGGTGAAGGCCGAGGCCCATTGCGCCATGGAGATCTCCGATGCGCCGGAGCAGACCATCAGCAGCGCCATCAGCCAGAACAGAGGCATACGGAACAGCTGACTCATCTTCATGCCCTCGCCGTCTTCGGTGAGCCGTTCGATGGGGCATTTGAGGAAGTTGAAGGTGTTCACAAAGGGCAGCACTGCCCACAGGATCGCCAAAATCCGCCAGTTCTCCACGCCAAATACCGCGAAGAACACGGCGGAACCAAGAATCACACCCACCATACCCCAGCAGTAGAAGGAGTGCAGCAGGCTCATCACGCCGTCCTTGTTATCAAAGGGACAGGCCTCGACAATGGGGCTGATGAGCACCTCGATCAGTCCTGCGCCCATGGCGTAAAGCACCACAGCGATCAGGATACCGGTGAAGGGGTCGGGCAGCACTTCCGGCAGCACAGCCAACAGCGCCAGACCCACGGCGGACAGCACCTGCGAACAGACCACGCAGGTACGGTAGCCGATCCTGTCCACAAACTTGGTGGCGGCAAAGTCGATCAGCAGCTGCGTCATGAAGAAGGCCATGGGGATCAGAGCGACCTTCTCCAGCGGGATGCTGTAGCTGTCTTTGAAGGTCAGGAACAGAAGCGGCGCAAAGTTGGCGGTGATGGCTTGGGTGATGAACCCCAGGTAGCAGGCCAACAGGGTTTTACGGTATTTCGATTGGGCAGTCATGGATATTCCTTTCGGGGCAGCTTATTTGATCCGTTCGTTGGCTCGGCTGGGCGCATATCCGTAATGCTTGCGGAATTGACGGCTGAAGTAATTCACCGAGTTGAAGCCGCAGGCATGGCTGATTTCCTGCAGGGTGCGGGTCGTATCATGCAGCATGCCATGCGCCTTTTGCAAACGGTGCTGGATCAGCGCATCCACCGGCGAACAGCCCATGTAGGCCTGAAAGCATCGCCCGGCCTCGCTGCGGCTGATGCTGGCAGCCCCGGCGATGTCAGTTAAAGTGACTTCCTCCGCGTAATGCGCCTGGATAAAGGCCAGCATCTGCTGAACGCGCACCTGTGTATTCAATTGAACACGGGTGGCTTCCGTCCGGGGCAGATCATCAAAGTGCATGGCAAGGTACTCAAAGATACTGCTGAGATGGCGCTGCACCGCCATTTCGTAGCAGCGCGGCTTCTCACGAAGAAGGTGGTAGATGTCCCGGATCAGCGTATTGACCGGCACATGCTCGCTCTGGTCATGCCGTAACACCACGTAGGGCAGCGCGTGGTCATCAATGATGGGCTGGATATACTGGGCATAGATGGTGCTGGTCTCCGGTGCGATCAGCGAACCGAAGAACACGATGTTGGGCATCGGGTCAGGGGTATCGCCGGACAGCTGCCGAATGCTGTGGAGCATGTTGCCGCCCACAAGGATGCTGTCTCCGGGTTGCAGCATGATGCGCTCCTGCCCCACCTGATACTCCAGCACACCGGACACCGCCGTGGCGATCTCAAACTCCGGGTGCCAGTGCAGCGGCCCCGCCTGATTCGGCAGCAGGGCCAGCTCATCCTGGAAATAGCTGATCGGGAATGCGGACGCATCGTGGGCCATCTTCTCCCGCAGCTGATGATCCAATATGATGGACATGGTGCCTCCTGTGTGCTGCGCTGAACGGTTTACTTGCCCGCACGGATGTTCTTCACGGTGATGGGCTGGATGGACAGCTGCTCGTACACGCGAAGGCCGCCGTTGCCCACAGGGGCCTGAGCTAGCAGACCGACCTTCACCACCCGCTCCACGGGCAGATGGAAGTAGCGCATCATGTAGAAATTTTCGCCGTCCACAGAGTAATGGAACGCAAAGTTGTTCCCCACGCGGCACACCTGGAGCCATGCGGTGTTGCCTTCCAGATTGCAGCCATTGGCGTCGTCGGAATCACCCTTGGTGACCACGCTCACCGCCGCATGGGTGCCGAAGTCCGTCAGCTCGTAGCAGCACTTGGCCCAGCAGGTTTCGTCCTTCATCACCATGACAGAGGCGGAATCGTAGGTATCCTTGAAATCGTGGGACACCTTGACCCGCAGCACAAAATCGCCTTCCACCTCGGTGTAGTAGTAGGGCGCATTGCAAAGGGACTCCGGCAGGATGCCTTCTTCACATTCATCGATGCTGCCGCGGAAGAAGTCGGTCTGCCCGGGAGCCATGATCTCGATGCGGTCGTCGGTCAGTTTGATTTCGCTTTCGTTCAGCCACTGAAAATTCATGTTGTGCACCTCCAGAATGATATTTATAGATATTATATCGCCACATTTCTTTCACAGCAAGCCATTATAGCACCGGATAGAAGCACAATTTACCCAACCTCAAGTATATTAACATGGTACAATGGGATACAACGCAACAATAATAGTGTGCTATATCACCCACAGGCGAAACGCACCTGTGGGTGATACTACAGTTCTACTTCTGGTGTTAACTGTAATGCTCCTTACCCTTCCGATTCATCATAACAGCTCACAGCTATTTGAATGACACCAATCGGCAGAAGCATCTGTCGGAAATTTTCTGTATTCAGGACATCGCTGCAGAAAATCCGTTGAATCTCGTCCGCTTATGCCGATAAAGTGAACACATCTCCATTCATCGCCCTTGGACAGCAGCTGACATACCGTTGCTTTGTGCTGCATCTGTCTCATCCCAGCTGCCCTTTCGCGTCAGGAACACCCCGCCGATCCCAGCGGTCAGCGGTGCTGCGGCAATCAGGCCGAAGGAATCCACCAGCGTACGAAGACATTATGAAACTAAGCTTCACTTCATCACTTTGACGAAGCGGAACATCTCATCCGGCCCCTCATCAGGATCGTGTCCTTCCATGTCGGGCATCTCATGCTCCGGAGCAAAATACTCACACCAGAACTGATCGATCTGAAACCCGCACTTGTTCACATAGAAATGAATGTTACGTTTCTCGAAGTAGGGCGTACACGTCTCCCACACCACCGTTTCAGGATGAAGCGCCTCCACTGCCTGCCATGCACCGTAGCCAATGCCTTTGCTGTGCTCATCGGGGATCGTAAACAGGATTTCCAACTCGTTGTGGTGGGTTTCTTTGTCGATCCTCAAAATGACGCCGCCGACCTTTTTGCCATTCACAACAATGCGGTAGGTTTCACGGTCCGGTGCGTCAATGCAACGCTCGATGGTCTTGCGGGATATGATCTCGCCCTCGAAATTGATGTGGTCATCACGCTTGCCGAACTCCTGCAATGCGCCGTATTTGAACGCCCACTGGTTATCCAGGATAAATTGCTCACGGTCATCTGAGGCGAGGGGAACGAGGGTAACTTTCGTATTTTTCATTGTGAACCTCCTGCAAAAATATAGCCTGGGCTATTGCTCAACAATAACCCAAGCTCACTTGGACACCTAATCCGGCATTTCGGTGCTACGGCACACTGCCTCCGGTGACAAGTTCATTATACGCCTTTTCTCCTGAGAAAGCAATAGGGCAGGGTGATTCAGCGGACCCGCCAGCAGCGCGGTCTGTCCCAGCTGCAGCTAAGCGAGAAGCGGGACGTCAGCTGCGGCAAGAGCAAGCGTTTTGAAACCGGCAGCAGGAGTTCACTGCACGCCCATCGGGCAAGTCCTGTCTTGCAAGGCTTGTCCGATGGGAGTTGCTTTTGTTTGCTTATTTGACCGCCACGGCCACCACAGAACAAGGCGGCAGCTTCACCTGCAGTTTACCATTTTCCACCTGTGCTGTCCACGGCTGGATCGTCACGTCCTCCGGATGATCGAAATCATTGAAGGCATGCGTATCCGCCGTCAGGATCCGTGCCTGCGCCTCATGGGCGTCAAAATGGCAAAGATCGCAGTCGATCTGCACTTTCTCCGTCAGGGAGCAGTTGGCGAGGGTCAGGGTCATCACGCCCTCCTTGATGGAGACCGAACTGGATACCATAGGCGCTTTATGGGCTTCGTCTGCCTTGTCCGCATCGGTGTAGCAGTATACCGCTGTGCCGCCCTGATGCTCCTTGTACAGGTCAAACACATGGTAGGTGGGTGTCTTGACCAGCTGCTCGCCGTCTGTGAGCAGAATGGACTGCAGCACGTTCACCGTTTGGGCAAGGTTGGCCATCATCACACGCCTGGCATGGCGGTTGAAGATATTCAGGTGGATGGCTGCCACCAGGGCGTCGCGCATGGCGTTTTGCTGGTAAAGGAAGCCGGGATTGGTGCCGGGCTCCACCTGATGCCAGCAGCCCCACTCGCCGATGATCAAGCCGATCCGGTTCTCCGGGTCGTAGTGGTTCATGATCTCCGTGTGGCGGGTCAGCAGCTCATCGCAGAAGAAGGCGCTGTCCATGGTGGCATAGTGGAGCGCGTCGTCAAAATCCGTGGCAGAGTCCATCTGCGGATGGATGGGCATGGTGTAGTAGTGCAGGTCGATGCCCCCGGCCAGCGGATAGCCGCCCCAGCCCTTCGAGAGGGACTTCATCATCGTTTCCATCCAGCCGTAATCTGCAGAGGAGGGACCGCAGGCAATGCGGCACAGCCGGTTGCCGTTATGGTCACGGCAGAATGTGCCGAATCTGCGGAACTCCGCAGCGTAGGTCTCTGCGCTCATTTCGCCGCCGCAGCCCCAGTTTTCATTGCCCACACCCAGGAATTCCACCCTCCAGGGCTCGTCCTGGCCGTTGGCCCTGCGGGCTTCAGCCATGGGCGTCCCTACAGCGGTCATGTATTCCACCCACTCTGCCATTTCCTGCACGGTGCCGGAGCCCACGTTGCCGTTGATATAGGGCTTTGCACCGATTTGACGGCACAGCTCCATATATTCATGAGTACCGAAGGAGTTGTCCTCGATCACGCCGCCCCAGTTGATGTTCACCATCTTTTTTCGGCTTTCCCGGGGGCCGATACCGTCCTGCCAGTGATACTCCTCGGCAAAGCAGCCGCCCGGCCAGCGGATGGTTGGCACGCGGATCTGCCGGAAGGCCTCGGCCACGTCCTTGCGGATGCCCTTTTCGTTGGGGATGGGGCTGTCCTCGCCCACGAAGATGCCGCCATAGATGCAGCGGCCAAGATGCTCGGCAAAATGGCCGTAGATCTCCGGACGGATGGTGGCAATCACATCCTTTGCGTTGACCAGCATGGCAATATGCTTCATCGGGATACCTCCTTGACTGATGTTCTGTACGTTCATTGTATCAGCTTGACAGACGCAAAACAATGATTTATCCTATGTGCATACTGATGAATCCTATGAAGGAGGGGCCGGCCATGCTGCACCTGCATGCCATTGGTATGGACATCCATCATCACGGGGCTTTCAGCATTCAGCGTCCCCACGGTTCCGGCGACTGGCTACTGGTGATCTTCAAGACGGATGCTCTGCTGACATTGGACGGCAGAGAACTCCCCGCTGCCCCAGGCAGCGCTGTGCTGTTTAAGCCCGGACAGCAGCAAATGTACCGGTCTGTTACCGGGGCATACATCAATCATTTTCTTCACTTCATCGGAGACGAGGCTGACGATTTGTCCGCACTGCCCTGCGGAAGGCTGCTGACACTCAGCAATTTGCGGGAAGTAGAGGAATTGATGCAATTGCTGTGCCGGGAGCAGGTTTCACCCTCCGAACAAAAGGACACATGTGTCAATCTGCTGCTGCAATTGCTGTTGATCAAGCTGTCCGATGGATGCACCAGCCGCAAGCCGACGGCGCATGGTGCTCACGTCGCGCAAATGAACATGCTGCGGGCCGACCTGTATGCCAATCCCGGGAAATACGCCTCCGTGACTGAGATGGCGTCTGCCACAGGGCTGAGCCTGTCGTATTTCCACCAGCTGTACCGGGAGCGGTTTGGCGTCAGCTGCTATGAGGATCTGCTGGCTGCTCGCATGAATGCCGCCCGGTACTATCTGCAGCATACTGAACTGACTGTCCGAGAGATTGCAGCCCTGTGCGGTTATGAGAACGATGTGGTGTTCATGCGGCTGTTCAAAGGTCGCTTGGGTGTGACGCCTACGGAGTACAGGGGGCATATGTAAAACAGCAGCCAATGCTCCGGGACTTCCGCTTGAAACGTCAAAGCATCCACGATATCTGTCTCCTTTGGTTGAATCTCCACCAACAGGTTTGCTTGGCAGTTTGAACAGGTGCTTGTGGCATTCGTTCACTTATCTAACGTTGCAGCAGGGCAAAAGGTTTTTGGCATATCTGCTTTTTGACAAAGAAGCTGAAGTTCAAGTCAACCCATGCTGCGCAGAAACGAAAAGCGAGCCTGTCAGACTTGGAACATCTGACAGGCTCGCCCGGCTAATCAGTTATCCCTTAGGTGGGAACGGATCGTTACCGTAGGAATCCTTTGCGCGAATCTGACCATTAGGCCGGTGAATGATCCGCTCGGAGCCCTGGTTGATCGCGATGCTGCGAGCAATAGCTGCAGCCTCACGCTGAGTGGTAGTACGCACAGTAGCTCGAGTGTTGCCGGCACCTTTCACTTGCCAGCCACCATTCGGGTGCGGGGTTACATGCTGATTCTTACCCATCTGTACCACCTCACTTCAAACGAGTAACACGACCACAATGAGGGCAGCGGGAGGGGTTCGTCAGCGGAATGATCTTCCGCCCACACCGACAGATGTAAAAGGTATACTTGATCTTCATGATATCACTTCTTTCTAATATAGAATGTGGAAATGCGATCTATGATTATCACATCAATATCAGAAAGCCTGCGTTTTTTCCCTTTCTGGACACAAATTTCGTATTGCAAACAGACACAGGGTGTGATACAATGTCATTGTCGTGTGGCAAAGTACACAGGTCTGTGCTTTTGTCGTCCCGCAGGCACCGAGCTGCAACTCGGTGTTTTTTCTTTTTGGTCTTAATGTGTTGTTGTAAAGAAGATATCCGGATTGCACCCCAAGGCACCCTCCAGAATCTTATTCGCAAGATTTACCTGTGCTCGTGATGTTTTTAGTTCGCTCATGCGGTGCATTGTGCTTCTCCCATAAGAATCCTTGCAGGTTACCCATACTTGATCTCTTCGGAAGTCACCATCCAGCAGTAGCGGTTGGTGTGACGTGCAAATCAACTGCGCATGATGCGGATTGCTCTCCTCGTTGGTAAACAAGCGGATGATTTCCTTGGCCAAAGAAAGGTGGAGACCATTCTCTAGTTCATCAATGACCATGATTCCACCAGCTTCAAGGACGTCGAAGAGGTACGGTAAAGCCGTGAATAACTTTACGGTGCCTAACGACTCGTCGGCAAAGAACGAAATGGGGGGGCGATCAGCAATCGTCTCCTTTCCATCTTCATACACCGCATGAATCGTCTCAACGCCTACAGTAGTTTTAGTCGCGATGATTTCCCTGTTCTCAAAGTCATCATCATCGATGTCGATCTTCTGGTGCGCTACCTCTTCTTCAGAGTAAGAGATGTTCATGTCCCGCAACGTCGGATCTGCTTTTTTCAGGATCTGCACATACTTATCGATTCGCTCGCGCGAAAAAGATTCTGCTGATCCTGTGGGCTTAAGCCGTGCTGCTGTCATGCTGACCACTTGGATCTCTTTGATTGCTGCAACAATCTTGGAAGCGAGTGGGTTGTTCAGCAGAGCTGCTACTGGCAGGCACAGCGCCTCTTCCTTAACTACATGCTTAGTATTCTCGAACCCCCGCAGGTCAGAATACAATGCAATGTCCTTGAAGGCTGGAGATGTTCTTACAATCAGTTTTTCTGTCCTCAACCTTTTCTTGGTCAAGGTTTCAGAGAGCACGGTCTTGCCATGAATAGAAAAACTGTAGTTGTAGGTGATCCCGCCAAGAATGATCTCAATAGCGAACCTGGTTGGGCGGTTCGCGTACTGCAGGTCGAACGCAAATGAACGCACTGCAGCATCGATGCCCTTGAATTGAGGAAGGGCTAAAAACTGCGGGGAGCTCATTGCGGTCAACGGGGACCAATCCAAGAGACGCTGAATCTCACGAATGATCTTGCAAAAGAAAGTCTTACCGGAGCCATTGGCTCCGTATAAGAAGGTAACTTTGTTGAAGGCGGAATCGCCAACAACGAATGAGTTGTCAAGGTGCTCCTTCTTGCTGAGGTCGGTCTGAGTGGTGAACACAACCTCGTCTGCAAAAGAAGCGAAATTTTCAACGGACAAGGATTTCAAAATTGCGTTATCCATCGTCTTCGCCCCTTTCCTCCTAAATCTTATCATAATGACCCGCTTTTGTCAAGAACTTATTTTTGTTTTTTCGACCATTTGATCGAAAAGGCGCTTATAACTCATTTCATCCTCTGTATAGTCGATATTTCCTGCCTTAAGGACAGATTTGTGCCTCGTAATTCAGTTCACTCTGTATCGTAGAGCATTGCGTTAGCAAAATATTATTTCCTCCATCACAATCTCCTTCGCCCTGGCGGCGATGTTATTCATCCTGCCAACCCATGCCATCTGGTCGCGACCCTTCAACTCCTCAGTCACGCCTTCAGCCTCTTTCATCTGCTCGATGATCAGCTCGTAGCGATCTTGTGCCTGCTGATCCAGCTCGGCCAGCTCAATGTAAAACTGACCGCTCAGCACAAGCCGGGAGAAGTATACCGGGCGATGCTCCTTCAGATAGTCACGGCGCATACGACCCCAGTGTCCAATCGGACGGTCTGCTGCGGGGTAGGTGAACATGGGCAAGTAGTAGTCACCAACCTTTTTGTAGGGGATTTCCATGGGCTGCATTTCATTGTTGTTCATCGTACTGCTCCTTTCTGTCGATGGGTAATCGGTTCGCGTGGGGGAAGGCTTTGGCTCAGCAGCTGGCTGAGCTGTTCCTGCTCAAGGACATGACTGATGTGATCGAACTGCTCTGCCTTGGGGCGCAGTTGTTGGATTGCCTCTTCAGCACGTTCAGCCCGGCGCTTCCAAATGCCGACTTCATGTGCTTTAGAACGTTCCAGCATATCGCATTTGTCGGTCAGCACGATGTTTTTGCGGAACAGGCTGTGCACCCATTTCAGCAGCTTTTTGACCAGCGGCATGGCTTTCTTCTCGCGATAAGAACGGGCGGTCTCAAACGCACCAGCTTCCGGCAGCACCTTATCCGGGTCATCAGGATAACGCCTGACAAGCTCCTCCAGCTTTTCCACCTGTGGCGCCAGGCGTTCCAGCCTGGCCTCTGCTTTGCGGACATCCTTCTTCGCCTGTGCTTTGTCAACATCCAGCTGTGCGACCTCGGCGGAGGTGGCGCCCTGTGCTTCCTGGATCTCCGCCAGCCGCTGCTGCTCCTGCTGCACCTTGAACTGCGTAACCGTCAGGTGCTCCTCCGTACTGCCGCGTTGGCCACGCTCGACGTCATCGTAGCCAGCAGCGCGCATATGATCATAGAATTGATCTTGCAGGACACTGTAGGAGGGGCGAAGGATCGGCTTGCCATTCTTCGATAGCAGCGGCTGACCATTCGCATCCAGGGAGGGCTGCGACGCCCATTTCTTGCAGCGGCTGACCTGCATGATTGTCTCCTTGACTGTACCGCGCAGCGCCGGATCCTTGCAGCGTTTCGACCAGAGGATCTGCTTCTCCACCACCGGCACATACACGATGTGCATATGGTAGTGGTACACATCCTGGCCAAGTGCGACAGACATGGCACGGTTACGCTCATCGGCATGCATGACGGCTGACAGGATGTACTGCTCGCCGCCGATGATTTCCGCTGCGGCCTTGTAAGCATCCGCATAAAATCGCTTTGCAAATTCATAGCCGCCGTGGTTGAAGAAGTATGCGGAGTTGACGCTTGCTGAACTGAGGCGCACGACGGGCAGCCTTCAGGCCGTACTCTGTCAAAAATGCAAACCGTCTGAATGCGAAGGAATATTCATACAAAGCGAGAAAGGAGGAGGCGTTCGGGGAGAAAGTGTGGGGGGATGTCAGGTTGTAATATGCCGTACATCTGATACGTTCACATGGAATCATGGGATGATGACGATATTACTCTTGCATATGTGAAGGAAATTCGCTATAATCTATTTATCACTAAGCAAAGAAGGAATGTGAATGAGTACGGGTGTATCCTATAAAAAACTATTCAAGCTGATGATCGACCGGGATATGAAGAAAAAGGATCTGCAGCAGATAGCCGGACTGAGCCCCGCGACCATCACCAAGTTGGGGAACAACAGCTATGTCAGTATGGAGGTGCTGGTCAGAATCTGCCGGGCGCTCAGAGTGGACGTCGGCGACATGATGGAAATTGTACAGGAGGAACCGGCCAAATGACGAATCTTCGCAAACTGGAGACAGAGCTCTGGGAGTCCGCTGATCTGCTTCGAGCTGAATCGAAGCTGACGAGTCAGGAGTATTGCATGCCCGTGCTGGGGCTGATCTTTCTGCGTTATGCGTACAGCCGTTTTCGGTATGTGGAGGGGGAGATTCTGAAGAATCGCCCTGTCCGCAACGGACGCGTTATGCCGGTGGAGCCCATCGACTTTCAGCAGAAGAGCGCGCTCTTTCTGCCCGAGGAGGCGCGGTATGAGTATCTGCTGAATCTCCCAGATGATGCCAACGTCGGCGAGAAGGTCAACCGTGCCATGGAGCTGGTGGAGCAGCAAAGTCAACAGCTGCAGGGTGTGCTGCCCAAGACGTACACCTCCTTCAAGAACGATCTGCTGCGGGAGCTGCTGCGTATCTTCAACAATAGCGCACTCAATGACATTCAGGATGACATCATCGGTCGCATCTATGAGTACTTCCTCAACAAGTTTGCGCCGGCGGTCGCCTCGGATGATGGCGTGTTCTTCACGCCCAAATCGCTGGTGCGGATGATTGTGAATATCATCGAGCCGAAGCGTGGAACGGTGCTGGATCCGGCCTGTGGCAGCGGCGGCATGTTCGTTTCTTCAGCCGATTTCATCGCGCAATATGGCGCAAACGCCAACATGACCATGACCTTCTATGGGCAGGAGAAGGTGGAGTACAACGCCAGACTGTGCCTGATGAACATGGCGGTGCATGGCCTGAACGCAAAGATTGTGTCGGGCGATGCCGCCAACAGCTTCTACAACGATCACTTCGCGCTTGAGGGCAAGTGTGACTTTGTGATGGCAAATCCTCCCTTCAATGTGGACAAGGTCAAGAGCGAGAGCACGCAAATTGCCGGGCGTCTGCCCTTTGGCATGCCGGGGGTGAATGCTGCCAAGGAGGTTTCCAATGCCAACTATCTTTGGATCAGCTACTTCTACAGCTATCTGAACGAGCGTGGTCGCGCCGGTTTTGTGATGGCGGCATCCGCTACGGACAGCAGCGGGCGCGACCGGGAGATTCGCCGTCAGCTGGTGCAGACGGGCGCGGTGGACGTGATGCTTTCCGTGGGCACCAACTTCTTTTACACCAAGAGCCTGCCCTGCACGCTGTGGTTCTTCGACAAAGGAAAGAAGCTCGAGCTGCGCGACAAGGTGCTGTTCATCGACAGCCGGAATTATTACACGGCGGTGGATCGCACGCTGAACGAGTGGAGCCCGTGGCAGATGAAGAATCTGAACGCCATCGTATGGCTGCACCGGGGCGAGGTGGAGAAATACAGGGCGCTGGTGGATGAATACCGCGTGGCATTGGCGCTGACGCCGGAGGACACCTTTGCCAGATGTTCAGAGCAGCTGGAAAGCGACATAGCCAGCGCCACCGCCGAGAGCAAGGAAGCCGTTGCTGCCGCGGGACGCCGGGACAAAAAGCGTGTACAGGCGCAGTATGACGAAACGATTGCCACCCTGCAGGATAAGCTGACGATGGTGAAGGAGGCCCTGTGGCTGACGGACAGGTTCGGCGAGGGCGAATACCGCGACATTCCCGGCCTGTGCAGGGCAGCCACGCTGCAGGAGATCGAGGAAAAGAACTGGAGCCTGACCCCCGGCGCGTATGTGGGCGTGGAGGAGCAGAAAGCCGATGATGTGGATTTTGCCGAGCGCATGAAGGCCATCCACGCGGAGCTGCTGGCGCTGCAAAAGCAGAGTGATGAGCTGATGGCGACCATCTCGAAGAATTGGGAGGGGATGGGGCTGTGAAGTGGGAAAAATGTACCCTTTCGAGCGTGATTACGGTAAAAAAAGGAGATTACATAACCCGAAAAGAAGCAATTCCGGGGCCATATCCAGTAATTCTTGGTGGTCAAGAACCTGCCTATTACATCAATCAATATAATCATTCAGGGAAAGCAATTGTTATTTCAAGAAGCGGGGCATCTGCTGGATATGTATCAATTTGGAATGAACCAATATTTGTTACAGATGGTTTCCTTATTGAACCTAAAGAAAACATTCCTTTTGAGTTCCTATATTATCTATTAAAAAGCAAACAAACCGAACTAACAGGCTTACAACGAGGTGCAGCTATTCCTCATGTCACCCCCAGTATTATCAATGCTGTGGAGGTTCTTCTCCCTGATCTTCCCACCCAGCACCGCATCGCTTCCATCCTCTCCGCCTACGACGACCTGATTGAAAACAACCGCCGCCAAATCAAGCTGCTGGAAGAAGCGGCGCAGCGGCTGTACAGGGAGTGGTTCGTGGAGCTGCGGTTCCCGGGACATGAGAACGTGAAGATTGTGGATGGAGTGCCGGAGGGGTGGCAAGTAGTGTTCCTTGGAGATGTTATAGAATTTGATCCTAAGGTACCTCTAACTAAAGACCGTATGAAACAGTCTGTTCCGATGGCTGCACTTAGCGCATCGTCTATGGTATTAGATCAATCTTTGATCGAAAATACCATGTCCAATTCTGGAAGTAAATTCAAAAACGGGGATTCTCTGTTGGCACGCATTACGCCTTGCCTCGAGAATGGAAAAACTGCTTTTGTGGATTGTCTCGACTGTGACGAAGGTGCTGTCGGCTCAACAGAATTCATTGTTATGCGATCAAAGAATCTGAATCCGTATATGGTATATTGTATTGCTCGCAGTGATTGTTTCCGAACCGAGGCAATCAATAGCATGACTGGCTCTGACGGGCGGCAGCGCGCACAAAAGGATAAATTGAAAGCGCTGTCGTATATATTGCCTCCAAAGTCATTGATTGATCGGTTTGAGCAATTCGCACAGCCGTGCTTTGATAAAATCAGAGTGCTTAACAGACAAAATGGTTTTCTTGTGAAGGCAAGAGATAAGTTACTTCCCAAACTGATGAGCGGAGAGATGGAGGAATGAGATATGAAGGAAGCCTATAACTGGAAGTCATTGTTTATTGCTGCTGTGCTGGTGGTCTTGGGAATTGGTCTCATTGTGGTAAATGCGTATATTTCTGTTATCCCATGGAAAGACATTTGTATGGGTGTTGGTTGTTCACTCATTGCTTCAGCTATTGTTATAGCAGCTCATGATTTTGTGATATACAAGGTTAGGATATCAGCATTGGATGAGTGGGGAATTGACAAAATATACGCTACTCGTGCAGAGAAGAACAGTGATTCTGACCCAAGCCTTGATAAAGCCAAATACTGCGTAGATGGAATAGCCTTTGGGCTTTCGAGTTTTCGAACCAAATATAGTAAAAAGGTTGAGCGTTGCTTGCGAAAAGGAGTCAATTTCCGGTTTTTGGTTATGAATCCGCAAAGCGAATATCTTACGGCACGAGAAAAAGAAGAAAACTCATCAATTCGCCAAAGTATAGAGGATTTGATTAAGTGGGCGGATAGGTTGAATGCTGATAAAAACAATAAAGGGAAGATAATTGTGAAGGGGTACAATGCTATGACACTTGATTTCTACTGGCGAGTAGATGATGATATATATGTTGGCCCTTATTGGTATCAATACAAAAGTTCAGATACAATAACGTATCGTTTTTCATCTAAAGGAAAAGCCTTCACAATCTATACAGACTACTTTGAAAAATTATGGGAGAACAAAGAACTGGCTACTCCGCTAACCCAGATTTCGCAATTTTCCTACAGGAAACGGCAGCACTCTTAATAGCTATCCTGAGATCTGAGGTGAGGTAACATAATATGAGCTACGACTATTCCGAAAACGTCCTTGTTCAGGGCGCCGCAGGCGACCTGCTCCACAACGAGCTGGGCTGGGAGCTGGTCTATGCCTACAAGGCGGAAACACTGGGCGCATCCGGTACCCTGGGCCGCACCGACTACCACGAGGTGTTGCTCACCAAGTACCTGCGCCCGGCTCTGTTTCGCCTGAACAGCTGGATGACGGATGGGTACGCGGATAGTATCATCAGAACCCTGCTGGAGACATCCTCCTCCGCCACGCCCCTGCAGACCAACGAGGCCAAGTATCGCCTCATCACGGACGGCGTGCCGGTGGACTTTCGCCTGCCGGATGGCAGCGTCGAAAAGCGTCTGGCCCGTGTCATTGATTTTGATCACCCCGCCAACGACCACTTTCTCGCCGTGAAGGAGCTGATGGTGGAGGGCCCGCTGTATCACCGCCGGGCAGACATCATTGGCTTTGTGAACGGCATCCCGCTGCTTTTCATCGAGCTGAAAAAGATGGGCGTGGATGTGCGTCAGGCCTATGACAGCAACTACAGGGACTATCAGCACGCGGTGCCCCAGCTGTTCTGGTTCAATGCCTTTGTGATGCTCTCCAACGGGGTGGATTCCAAGGTCGGTACCCTCGGCAGCAAGTATGAATTCTTCAACGAGTGGAAGCGCCTGAAGGAAGACGATGAGGGCGCAGTCAGCCTGGAAACCATGCTGCGTGGTATCTGCAAACAGGAGAATTTCCTTGACCTGCTGGAAAACTTTATCCTCTTCGATCATTCCGGCGGTCGTACGGCGAAGATTATGGCCCGCAATCATCAGTATCTCGGCGTGAACGAGGCTGTGGAAGCGTACCGAAACCGCAAACTGCGCGATGGACGACTGGGTGTTTTCTGGCATACGCAGGGCAGCGGCAAGAGCTATTCCATGGTGTTTCTGGCCCAGAAAATTCGTCGCAAATTCTCCGGCAGTCCGACTATTGTGGTGCTGACCGACCGGGATGAGCTGAACAACCAAATAAGCGATACCTTTGAAAGCTGCGGCTGCCTCGGCGGTGTCACAGCGAACGCCTTTATTCCCACCAGTGCCGCACGTCTGGTGGATATGCTGAAGGGCAACCCCAGCTACATTTTCACGCTGATTCAGAAATTCAATCGCGATGACCTGCCGCCTATCCAGCCGGATCATGACATCATCATCATGAGCGACGAGGCCCACCGCACACAAAACGGTATCTTTGCCGACAACATGATGAAGCTGCTGCCCACTGCAAACCGCATCGGCTTTACCGGCACGCCGCTGTTTGCCTATGACAACATCACCGAGCGCACCTTCGGCGGGTACATCTCCATATATGATTTCAAGCGTGCCGTGGAGGACGGCGCCACCGTGCCCCTGTACTATGTAAACCGGGCCGACACGCTGGAAATCACAAACCCGCAGATTTCCGAGGAACTGACGGATTTACTCGACAGCGAAGCCATGGACAGTGAACAGGCACAGAAACTGGAAGGCGAGCTGGCAAAGGACATCCATATTCTCACGGCTGAAAAGCGACTGCGCGCCATCGCGAAGGATTTTGTGGCGCACTACACCGAAATGTGGACCACGGGCAAGGCTATGTTCGTGTGCATCAACAAGGTGACCTGCGTCCGTATGTACAACTTCGTGCAGGAATACTGGCAGCAGGCAATAACGGCACTGGAAGCCTCGCTGCAGGGTGCTACCCAGCAGGAAAGCCAGGAAATCCAGCGCAAGCTGACCTGGATGAAGGAAACGGAAATGGCTGTGGTGATCAGTCAAGAGCAGAACGAGTGGAAAATCTTTGAAAACTGGGGACTTGATATTACACCCCATCGCCAGAAGATGGAAAAGCGAAAGCTGGACAAGGAATTCAAGGACGACAGCAATCCGTTCCGCGTGGTGTTTGTGTGTGCCATGTGGATGACTGGTTTTGATGTCAAGAGCCTGAGCTGTCTGTATCTGGACAAGCCATTGAAGGCTCACACCCTGATGCAGACCATCGCCCGTGCCAACCGTGTCTGTGATGGAAAGACGAACGGTTTGGTCATTGACTACATTGGCGTGGTGAAGGCGCTGCGTCAAGCGCTGGCGGACTATACCTCCGGCGGGCGTGCGAATGTGGATCCCACACCTGACATTGAGCAGCTGTATGCAAAAATCCGTGAAACCATTGCGTCCATTCGTCAGATGATGTCCGATAATGATTTCAATCTGGATACCATCATCCGGAGCGAGGGCTTTGCACGGATGGCCCAGGTACAGAACGGTGCGGATGCCCTTTCGGGCAAGGATGATGTCCGGAAGAGATTTGGCATCATGGCGCGCGAGCTGTTCCGCATGTTCAAGTATGTAGAGCGTGGTCAACTGGATGATGAACGCGCCGCCAGGGATGCCATCAGCGCTGTTTACGATACAATGCACAAGCGTGTCGCCCGTGCGGACAACTCCGCGCTGATGAAGCGGATCAACGACATTGTCAGTGAATCCATTGAGGTCACAGCCGGTGCAAAGGATGACAGCAAACGCTTCGATCTCAGCAGCATTGACTTCGAGCGGCTGCGCATGGAGTTTGCTAGGCGACAGCAGCAGAATCTGATTCTGCGTGATTTGCAGACGCTGCTGGAAGAGCGTCTCGCGGAAATGCTTGCCGTCAATCCGACGCGAATCGACTTTTACGAGCGGTATCAGACTATCGTGGAGGCCTATAACCAGGAGCAGGATCGTGCAGCCATTGAAAAGACCTTTGCCGATCTGATGAAGCTCGCCAGCGATTTGGACGATGAAACAGAGCGTTGGGTGCGCGAGGGCTTTGATAATGAGGATCAGTTGGCACTGTTTGACCTGCTGAAGAAGGATTCATTGTCCAAGGAGGACATCAAAACACTGAAGGCATCTGCCAGGGAACTGCTTGATGCCATCCGAAGGTCAATCGCTGATATGGATAACTGGCGTGAGAAAGAAAGCACCCGCGCTGCAGTACAGTCCGCCATCCGGAATGTGCTATGGAACAGCCTGCCTCAGAGCTACTCTGACACGGAAATGAAGACTTGTCGGCAGAAAGTGTACACATTTGTCATGGATCACTATCCTGCAACACGCTATGCGTATTCTTAATATTTGTGTGATAGAGCAAGCTGATGGTAGGGCGTTGCCTTGCATACCACCATAAGCGGATTGTGCTGTGATCCGTTGCTTTCAAGGGCCGCAGCCCACACGGGGTCATCCAATAGGGGCGCGCAGCATCCCTGTTGGCACACGGGGCTGTTGCACAACCCCTTTGCTGCATCATGCTGTATATCAAGCTTCACTGATACTGGCTTTGCTCCGGCTTCACCATTGACTTCACCACCGACTTGACCACCGACTTGACCACTAACTTGACCACTTGTCGCAGGTGAAGTCCCGGGACCGACCTTTGTCCTGAACGTGTTTTTCTGAGCTGACCACGAAAAAGCCGCCCCTGAAGAGGCGGCGATACGAACTCAGTTAAAAACCAATTCATCAAGTACGATTTCTTCAACCCGATGCCGGATGCCGTTCATCTGAGAAATCCACACCAACTGGTCAGAAGCTTTCAGCTTTTCATTGATGCCTTCAGCTTCAGCCATCTGGGCGATCATCCTTTTCATCCGACCCCGGCAGACCTGGTCAGTTTCTGCCAAATGCTCATACAACTTGCCGGACAGAATCAGACGAGTGTATAGGCCGGGACGATGCTCTTCCAGGTAAGCTTTCCGCATCCGGCCATAGTGGCCAATGGCCTGGTTGAGAGTCTCAGGGCGTTCCAGATCAGGGAAATAATAGTCTCCTTGAAGCGTATAATGAATGCCGTTTTCAGTGATTTCCTTTTTCAGATTTGTCATGGTGATGACCTCCTTCGATTCGTTACTTGATCAGTGTACTTGCTTCCGTACCCGTCAAACAGCGCATCTCAGCAGATCATCTCCGGGTGTTGGTTTCCACCCCAACCACCACCCCAATCAGGGTTTTATCAGAGTGTATGTTATTTACTGTAATTGTGCAAATTGGTTTCAAAATTGAACCGTATTATACATAATCGCACACTATTTACAGCCGTCTCCGACTTACAAGCTTCTCAAATCGTGAAGGATGAACATCTGCGTCAGTCCATCCATTTGCGGTGTTGCGGAATTGAACTTTTTTTGCTACAATATAATAGGAGTTGTTGTACAGATTTTTCAATGAGGAGGGATCACCTTTGAGAGAAGCATTCAGGCGCATTGGCGCGATGATACTGGCTCTGTGTCTGCTGGTGTCCATGCTGTCCGTGGCTGTGCTGGCCGAAGACGGTACCGATATCACTGGTACAATTCAATTCACCGTCAGCGGCTACAGCGGTGTGTATGACGGCGAGGCGCATTCGATTTCGGTGAACGTCACCTCGCCGGAGGGCGCAAGCGTGAGCTACGCCTATCCCACAGAAGGCGAGTACGGCAGCCAGAACCCCGCATTCACCAATGCAGGCGAATATAAGGTTGCCTATATGATCGCAAAGGAATCCTACGCAACCCAAACCGACATCGCGACCGTGGCCATCGAACGAGCGGACGTGAGCGACGCGGTGGAATCCACTCTGAAGAGCAGCTTTACCTATGATGGAAAATCCGTGAAGTTTGCGCCCTTCCACGAAGGCATTGAGTCGTGGGAGATGGCCTACTTCGCTGCCGATGGGACATCGCTGAGTGATGCGCCCAGCGATCCAGGCAGCTACAGCGTCAAGATCATCGGCTCTGGCGCCAACTACTACGCGCATGTCTTCCATTCGTTTACCATCGACGAGCCGGAGAAGGAAATCGAATACAGCGTCGAGGGCTTTGACGTTGATTACGACGGCAAGCCCCATTCGATCTCGCTGACTGTCAGTACGGAGGGCGTAACAGTCAGCTACGCCACATCGTATGAAGGGCCGTACGGCGAAACAAACCCCTCGTTCACCGAAGCCGGTATGTACGTTGTTTACTACAGGCTTGAAAGGCAGGGCTACAAATCCGAAGAAGGCTCTGTAACCGTGGAGATCCATGCGATTGACATCAGCGACGATGTCAAAGCCACGCTTCCGGGCAGCTTCACCTGCACCGGAGCACCTGTGCAGTTCAATCTTCCCACCGACAAGATTCAGGAGTGGTCGGTTGAATACTATCAGGGCGATCTCTGTCTGGAGAGCGCACCCAGCGTGCCGGGCAGCTACACCGCTACCATCAGCGGCGAGAGCGGCAACTATCGCGCATCTATCAGCCACAGCTTCACCATCGTCGAAGCGGAGGCCCTCCCGGTCATCCAGTATTCCGTCAGCAGCTACAGCGGCTACTATGACGGCAAAGCGCACACCATTGCGCTGAACATCGCCACCGAGGGCG
>OLQU01000236.1_pt1 | contig 50829 bp, 56 predicted proteins | sample 1672271 | NCBI WGS metagenome assembly OLQU01 (sample SAMEA3136666, study PRJEB25190) | human gut metagenome | biome: human gut; feature: human-associated habitat; material: faeces | place: Austria | collected 2013 | reverse complement strand
GCGACAAGCAGGAAACTATCGAAATCCTCGTCATCAAGCAGGACGAGAAACCCATTCGCAAAACCATCCCCAACACCCTCGAAGCGAAACAGCATGAGGTAGGCGGCTACATCGAACCATTCGGACTCAAAAACGGGGCGACCATCTACTGCAATGAGGAAGGCAAACTCGGCAGGTGGACGCTCAACCGCGCAATCCGCGCCTACGACCTCGAAGACGGGGCTGATTCAAGAATCGTGGAAATGATGGCGGGCACGTTCTTCATTTCAGGGTTCGACCCTGAAAGCGGAGAGGACGCCAGTCTTACGGAGGAACAGTTCGACCACTGGGACAAGCGGTTCCACTCGCCGGAAATCCTCGTGCAGAACGCCAATAATGAGCTGTTGGCCGTTCCTGTTCCCATCAAGTAGTTCGTAATTCTAGGGGATAGGGGATAATCCTATCCCCTTAACTTTTTCAAGGAAAAGACGATGACCAAATACTTTACTTCCGATACCCACTTCGCCCACCCGTTCGTGGCCGCATTGCGGGGATATGCGAAAACTGGATTCACGTCGGACAACACCATCAAACAACAGGCCAACGAAGCGCACATGCAGGTCAAGGACTGCGTCAACTGGTACCAGCATGACATTGACGTGACCGACCATATCAACGAAATGGTAGGGGAGAACGACGAACTCTACATTCTGGGCGACCTATGCAGCGGAGGCGCGTGGAGTCTTCAACAGGCCATCATGCATGTCAAAAGCTTGCGCTGTCCTCGCAATAACCGGCATCTGATTCTCGGCAACCATGACGACGTGCTGTACGGGAAGAGCAAGGGCTTCAAGGAGCTGACCGAAGCGTTCGGTGAAATCGGGCGTATCGGCATGACGGACATCACGGACGGCGAAACCGTCATGCCCGTGTTTCTCTGCCACTTCCAATGGCGTGGGGACTTCGACCTTCCCGCTTTGGATGGGGTGGCGGCTAATTGGGCAAAGCCGGAGCTTAGACAGTATGCCATTCCGCAAGTGGGGGAGGATATGCGGTTGTTGCACGGTCATACCCATGCGGGCATGCCGCACGAGTTCGAGAATCGTAACGAAATCAACGTGGGATTGGATGCTTGGGGCATGAGTCCGGTATCCGAGGTTGAACTGGTCCGCATGTTCCGGGAGGGATGAGCCTGAGTGTTTTTTGAAACGTCCGTTTTTTTCGTCGTATGGATTGGCGGGCGTTTTTTTGTGTGCGTTACGTTTTGCTTTTTGCCCAAACATCAGCTATACTGGAACTGTCCACACAAACACGTCTTAGATTAAAGGAGAAAAATGAACAGCTACCAGAAACAATACGCAGACGCTTTACGTATGGCGATTAAACGCAAGACGAAAAAGGATGCCGACGAATGGCTCGACCGGCAGAAGGTGCCCGACGGAAAGACGCGAATCGCCATGAAAAAAGCGTACATCGAAGGCCGTCTCTCCAATCTGACAGACGAATCCATAGTCTCCCTCTACGAGATTATGGATAGCATCTACATGTCTGACCGGACGGAATGCCGTGGGGAAGAATCCACCGAGGAAATACTGGAAAAACTGTACGACGTTCAGGTTAAATAACTCAGACAGACAGAACGAAAGAAAAGAATACAATGACCACTTTGACTATTCTTAGAGGATTGCCCGGCTCGGGAAAGAGCACTTGGGCGCGGAAGCATGTCGATTCGAATACGGTAATCGTCAGCTTGGACGGTTTGCGTGAAATGATGGCGGGAGGCCGTCAGGCATGGCATGAAACCATGAATCCACAGTTGAACAGGATTCTCGTCCGTCAGGCGCATGCCATCATCAGCGACCTGCTCGCCAAAGGTGTGAACGTCATCAGCGACTCCCAGCATGTCAACCCGCGTTTCTGCGTGGACGAGGTGCAGATTGCCGTCCGCCACAAGGCGCATGTTGAGACTTTCACATTCAACACGCCGTTGGACGTTCTGCTGGAACGCAACCAGACCCGTTCGGAAAACGACCGTGTGCCGGAGGAATATCTGCGCACCCAGTATGAGACTTGGCATGAAAACCTTGACCATGAAAGCCGTTGGGTCAACATCCATGTAAGGAAGGTTGACGGAACCTACCATATGAATCCGTCCGGAGACCTTGCGCTGGTGGACGTGGGATTGCTGTGGAACGACAAGACCCGTGTTCCCGACAATGCCGAGTTTGGTTATACCGCCGTACCGGCAAAGGGACGTGATTTGACCGGTGTCATCCAGTTGGATATGCCGCCGCTCAAAGACGGTAGGAAGTGGACTCTCGACCGTTACTTGAAGTGGTTGGAACAGGGCGCACATAAGACCAATGACGGGTTTGCCGACTTCTCCACAGATGGAAGGAACCTGCTCGAACTCATGCGAGATTCCGACAACGTAAACGTCCGTCCAGTCAAGGGCGAGAACGACGTATACGCTTGCAATTTCAGCCGTGACGCGTTCAGGAACCAGCGTTGGGACGAATATTCCAGCAAGGCTCGCGGACTGTTCCTCGACGGGAACGGCAATGTCGTGGCACGCGGCTTCGAGAAGTTCTTCAATCTTGGGGAGAACGAGCAGACCACCCGCGAGAACATCGACAAGCGTCTCAAGTTCCCAGTGCGCGTGGAACGCAAGGAGAACGGGTTCCTCGGCTTGGTGTCCGCACGCGGAGACGGTTCGTGGCGTTTCTGGTCGAAGAGCGGACAGACCGACTACTCGTATCTCATCCAACGGCTCTTCAAGGAGACTTTGGACATCGGTCAGGAACAGGCGTTGTGGAACATCGCCCATGATGCCAACGTCACCTTGGCTTTCGAGGTAATCGACCAAGAGTCCGACCGTCATATCATCAAGTATGATACGTCGCAGCTCGTGTTCCTGCACGCCATCAAGAACACCGTTGACTTCCATATCGACCATGATGCCGACGATTTGATTGATACGGATAGATTCTTTGCCCGTCCCGAAGTTCTGGCCGTTTTCCAGACTGAGGAACAGCGTGAGAGCCTGTGGCACATGTTGGACGAGGAACGCCGCTGGTCTGACCGTGAGGGCGTTGTGGTGTATGACGCCGACGGGTACATGTTCAAATTGAAGTCGGACTATTATCTTGAGGTCAAGAGTCTTCGCAACCTGTTGGAACGTGCCATCCTGCACGATAGGCCGATTCCCGCCGACGACCATTCAGAACGTGCGGAACTGGCACGTTGGGTGCTGTTCCATGCGAACATGAATCGTCTTGTCTACACTCGTAAGGCGTTTAACGAGCGTGGAGTGGACATGGAATATGTTGGCGACTTGCTGAGCAGGGGATGTATGCTGTAGCTCTTCTACCGATTCGGGGGACTTAACAAGATTGTTCACCCTATCTAATGGGCTGATGAAAGGACAAAATCATGACACCGAAAGAAGCTAAAAACTATGTTGCCAGAACATTGGAACGCGACCAGCCATATGAGAGACTGTTACGACAAGTCGTACTGGAAGGCGAGCTGACTCACGACCGTACCGGAGTGGGAACGTTGTCCACGTTCGGCACGCGTATGGAATTCAACCTGCAAGACGGTTTCCCACTCGTAACCACGAAAAAAGTGTTCCTGCGTGGCATCATCGCGGAACTGTTGTGGTTCATCGCCGGAGACAACAAGGTCAGCACTCTACAAAAGCAGAACGTCCACATCTGGGATGAATGGGTGTTGCCGGACGGAACCATTGGCAAAGGGTATCCCATCCAATGGCGTTCATGGCCTAAAACCGACGGCACCACGGTAGACCAATTGTCAAACGCGCTCGACCTTATCCGACATAACCCGTCCAGCCGTCGAATCATCGTATCCGCATGGAACACGGGAGAATTGGACGAAATGGCATTACCGCCATGCCACGCCCTGTTCCAATTCCACGTGCGCGGAGACGGTTTTCTGGATTGCCAACTGTATCAGCGTTCCGCCGACATGTTCCTTGGAGTGCCGTTCAACATCGCGTCCTACTCGCTGTTGACCATGATGATGGCCCAACAGGCCGGATTGGAGCCGGGACGGTTCATCTGGGTCGGCGGCGACACGCACGTGTATCTGAACCATCTGGAACAGGTGTGCGAACAATTGTCGCGCGAGCCACGCCCGTGGCCGCATATGGAAATCGACAAGGCGGACAGCCTGTTCGACTACAAGCCGGACATGTTCCATCTCATCGACTACGACCCGTGGCCGTCAATCAAAGCTCCCGTAGCCGTCTGATGAGGTTTTAGCCCGCAAACCCGGTATTTCAATGCCGGGTTAGGGCGTACCGAAGTTTACATATGGTAGCGAATGTGCTACGATTATTCCCATGAGCGCAAGCGATGAACGGTTCACACATGGTAGGACTTCGGTATACAATCTGAACTACCACATCATCTGGTGTACGAAATACCGTCGCAAGGTGCTTAAGAACGGAATCGACTCGGATTTGAAGACGATTCTCAGGGAGATAGCCGACGAGCACGGCTACCGCATTCCCCGCATGGAGGTCGGCTTGGACGACCACATCCACCTGTTCGTGTCGGCTCCGCCGAAAATCAGCGTGAGCAGCATCGTCAAACAGTTGAAGGGCACATCCAGTCTCCGACTGTTCGCCATGCACCCCGAACTGAAAAGCCAATACTGGAAACGCAAGGGCGAACGGAGCCTGTGGTCGCCCAGTTATTTCGCGGAAAGCATCGGCTCGGTCAACGAGCAGGCGGTGGCCAAATACATCGACGACCAACGGTCGAAGGAGCGTGAATCACAATGACCATGCGCAAGGTGGCGCAGCGCATACCGTTCACGCCGTCCAAGACCCAAGCCTCATTGTTGGAACAGTGCTTCGGTGACAGGCGTTTCGCCTACAACCAGCAGGTCGAGGCGTTCAACACGTACGACAAAGAGACGAACCCGAAACCCGCGTATCCGAACGTGACCGGCATGAAGAATGCGAACGAATGGCTCAAGGACAGTCCAATCCCGTCGAACGCGTTGAGCAACGCCATCATGGACTTCCGCAAAGCCCAGTCGGCGTACTTCCGCAAAGCCCAGTACGAGAAGCATCGTCCCCGTTTCGCCTCAAGGAACGACAACATCCAATCGTTCCGCAATACCATGCCGATACGCCGTATGGACGGCAACCGGTACCCGTTGTCCAAGAAGCTTGGCTCGGTGCGCATCCGCAAACGCGACCGGCTACGCTATCCAATCGAGAGCCTGTCCAGCTGGACGGTGAAACGCGAGAACCGGACGTACTATCTCGTGCTCCTGTTCGACGTGGACATCCAGCCGAAAACACGGGCCGAGAGCCGTATCGGCATCGACTTGGGTGTCAAGAATCTCCTCACGCTGTCCACAGGCGAGAAAATCGACTATCCGAACCGGCTACGCCGATTGGAGAAGGACGTTAAACGAGAGCAGCGCAAACTGTCCCACAGAACGAAAGGGTCGAACAACTACCACAGACAGAAGGCAATCGTAGCCAAGGCGTACGCCAAGCTCCGCCACTACCGCGATAACTTCCAGCACCAACTGTCCCACAGGCTGATAGAAGAGAACCAATTCATCGGCATGGAGACCCTGATGGTACGGAACATGACGCGGAAGGCATGCAAGAGGCTGGACGCCGAAGGCAGACCCATGCGCAACGGCCAGTCGCGCAAACGCGCGATGAACCGTTCCATACTCCGCGACGGGTGGAGCGGCCTCGTGGACAAGCTCTCCTACAAGGCGGAATGGTATGGTCGCACCCTCGTCCAAGTGGACAGGTTCTACCCGAGTTCCAAACTCTGCCACGACTGCGGGCACAAGTACAAGGGATTGCGGCTGTCCGAACGCGAATGGACCTGCGAAAACTGCCATATCCGGCACGACAGGGACGTGAACGCCGCGTTGAACATCCGCGACGAGGCATTGCGGCTCAGCCGGGAACAAGCATGACGAAAGAAGAGGAACCGGCCGACAACCGGGGATAGCCCGCTAAAAATGGGAAGCCTCTGGATTCAGGCGTATCGTCTGAATCCAAGCAAGCCCAGTTCGCAGGAATCCCGTGGTTTCAACCACGGGAGTGTCAATTTGCCGAGGGTTCCCCGCCTCTATCGGACGGAGGAGAATGCCGCACCACTGCATTCGGGTCTTTTGGTTTCCTGTCCCAAAATCCCCGCAGAACGGTTTTTAACTGACGTTTCAAGGTATCTTAGGAAAGGAAACATCTAAGGAATCCGATTGGAGTAAGTGGTATGAGAATGCTTCATAGAGCGGGGGCAACGCTGTCCGCCTTTATCGCCGCAACGCTAATCCTAGCGGGGGGGGGGTATCTCCTCGGCCAATGCCGAAGAAGTCCCCGCCACACAATCTACCGATAATGGGGTTTCCCAGCAAAGCTGGAATCCGCCAAGCGACGCGACCATACATGATTCGCTTACAGGCGATGATGCGAAAATCACCGACGTATCCACAGTCTCGAAGACCACGGGAACAGCACCATTCGACAAAGACGACAATCCCGGAGACGATTCAAGCGTTGATAACAGCATCGTCCGCTCCTACGATTCCCTGAACTACACCATCTCCTACACCATGGCGTCGAAGAACAGTAAAGATTACTACAAGGACGCCAGAATCAAATTCAAATTCTCCATGCCGTTCGATACAGGCGTGGCTGAGTTCTCCACCAAGGAAATGCTTTGGATGGACACAGCCGCAGGATACGGATACAAGGTAGGATATGAGGATGTCAAAGGTGCTAAATACCAGACGTTGACATGCTGGCGTCACGTCAATGGGACAAAGGATAATCCGACCGTCGTTCCGGGCATGGCTACCGTCAATCTGCCCATCAACGTGTATGGCGCACCTAATGGAACCAAGATTCAGCCGACCGTCCAAGCCAGTATGGAACACAATACTGATAGCGAGGCAGTCACCAAACAGTTGGGAACCGTCACCGTCAGCGCCGCGCCACGATGGAACATCGAATTGGCGAGCTTGAAACGAATCCAATCCGGCACATACGATTTCGGGGAGTCTGAGGACGGTGACGCCATAAACAAGACGGCGGGCAAAGTGACCGGAGTCCTCTCCCATCTGACCATCAACGTGGCGAACACCTCCACCGACCATGCGAAAGGCATCAAAGGCTTGGAGGCCACTAATGAGCCGGTCACGTTCGACGTTAAAATCTCAAACCAGTGGAGGAGGCAAGGCGCTTCCACGCCTATAGCCAACCAGCCGAATTCTTTGCAGCCATTGGCTTGGAGCATCGCCAACGGCAGCCTCAGCTGGATGGCAATATTCCACAAATACCCGTCGGACAGAAGCAATACGAAAGAAGCCGAAACTTTCAACTCCCACAAGAAAAACGACTATGCCAGCGAATGGAAAATGACGCAGGAAACCAAAAACGGCTACATCATCCTGCATCTCACCGTATCCCATCTAGACCAACATTACAACCCCAACAACAAAGACCAGCAGAACGGCATCCTCAATTGGGCGTCCGCAGGCATCGACCTCGTGAATCCCACTAAAATCAACAATAAGAATCTGGCCGACCAGTACGGAAGTGACCTGAACCTTCAACAGGATGTTTGGGATATGAACCTTCAAGCATCCAGTGTCAGTGGCATTAAAGCCAAATCGGCGCCGTCGGACTCTTCCAATCAGTCGATAATCTCAGATGATGAGACTGGGGTGAGTATTCCTCTTTACGTGTCCGGAATGAACTCCGAATATAATCAAGCTATAGAGTATGGGTGCGCCGGATGGAAATGGCAGAGCAGTCAGACAAAGGACTCCTCCTGTATACTGTTCCAGCAAAAAGGTTCCAGTGTTAACGATGGTTCCGACATTGCCGTGCGCGGACAAAAAGTCATGCTGGCCTCCCACATAAGCTACTCTCAAAACAAAACCAATCTGCCCGTCATCAGAACCCGACTCATGAAAATCGATTCAACAGTGCTTGAACCCTATGAGAACGCTTCCACATGGAATTGGTCTGCTTTCGGTGACGGAAAGAACATCTTCTCCGAAAGCACCTTGGCTTATGGTGTCAAAAAAGACGGGAAAGCATGGTCTTCCGACACTGAACAAGCCAAAGCCGGAATCAGCGACCTGAACTATTACAATTCCATCAGCGAGGCAAAGAAACACGGCGAAATCGTAGCCATTCTCGCCACGTCATACAATGCCGCACCATATAACTCGACTTGGATGGAAGGCAACGAAGGTATTGGACGTGATTTTTTCGGACTGGACGTCCAAGTCAAAACCGGACGTGAAATCATCAACAAGACCGCCCAATATACTGTGCAAAGCCTCATGTGGACACGTAAAGACTTGGCCGCAAAAGCCGGTCTCGACGCCGACAACGCATCCAATAAGGATTGGGCCAATTGGATTAGCAAAAACAAACTTGACCCGGCAGAACTCGTCAAACAAGTCGCTCCGACCGGACGAGTGGACAGCACCCCATATCAGAAGGCAAAATGGGATGACGTCCAAGGATATGTGGGCGGAGACACAGCCGACAGGCATTACGGTGACAGCCTCCACATCGTGGCGGAAATCGCCCAAGTCTCCAAAAGCACAGACCAAAGCGACGGGAACAAAGGCTCCAAACAAACCTACGACATCGACAACGGACAACGCTACGTGGACTGGAAACTGGATTTAAACATGGTATCCAACCTGTATGGGCGGGATACCGTCGATACCAAAACGGATATGACGGTCACCGACACACTCCCGTCAAAACTCCATTATCTTCCATCGACCGCATATTTGGGCGGAGACTACAAGGAGAACACTCCAAGTCAGGGAAGCGTAGCCAATGGCACGAGAATCGAACCGAACGCCACACTCAACGCAGACGGAACCACCACTCTTGTCTGGCATTTGGACAATATCGACACGTCCAAACAGTATACAATCCACTATTCGACCAGCATCGGTGACGCAACCGACCCGGACAATGATGTGGTTAACGCGGAACAGTTGACGAACAAGGTTTCCGTTTCCACTTATCGTTCTCCAGTCAGACCGAAAATGGATTTGACACATTCCGAGTACACCATCAAAATCAGTCGTTTGGAACTGACCACTTTGGCTATCAAGGCTGACCCGTTGGTAAATGAGGTCAACTCGGCATTGCATTGGAAGAGTATCAAAACCAACAATCTCGAAACACCGTTGTCCAATCCGATAGCCACGGCCATCATGCCGAACACCGCCAACACACTCAGCTCCTATCATGGCGACTGGGTTTTGGCAGGCATCCACATTAGCCCTCGAAACGGCTCCCAACTTGGAGACGGGCATCTTGTCTACTCCACCGACAGCAAATACCTGACCGCAGACCCAAGCAACATCAAAACCACTGACGTAAAAGATTGGAAGACACTACCGTTCGACAGTACGACAGGCATAGCCGCCATCCCGCAAAACCTGCATCCAACAGCTTGGGCATGGGTGGGAGACAAACCACTGCCGGGAGGGTCAAGCCTCATGTTCGACATCACCATCCAACCTTCCAACAACCGTCCCGCCGACCTGTACAGCATCCGTTGGGGAGACGGATACAACAAAACCGACGCCGACGTCACCGTAGTCCAACGAGTCGTTTCAGGCATCGTATGGTACGACAAGGACGGAAACGGCATCCGCGAGGATACCGACGCGCTCGCCTCCAATGTGACCGTCACTCTGACCGATTCCAACGGAACCCCCGTTTTGGGATACGATGGAAAACCATTGGCCGACACGACGGGCAAAGACGGAACCTACCGTATCGTCGGCATTCCCGCCGGTAGCGGATATCAGGTTCGGTTCTCTCCCGGCAGAAGAGATTCTTGGTTGAAATTGAAGGTCACGGCCAAGAACGCCAAAGGCTCGACAAAAGCGACCAACAGTGCCGCAGACCCGATTTCGGATACTTCCGGCATGAAAGGCGCTTACATCAATCTGAACGACTTCCCATCACCCTCTCAGATGGCAAGCCCGGTATATGAGGATGTGTACGAGAATTGCGGCATCATCCGCGTTGTGATGCCGTACTTGGAAACTCCCATAGCATCCATGCCGTTTACGGGAGGCCGATTGTTGTTGGTTCTTGCCGCCATCTCCAGTCTGTCGCTTGTTGTCGGCCTCGTCTTGTTGAGGCCGCAAAAGACGGGTAGGAAGCATTAATCCTTCCCGATAGGAAGAGGGTTATCGGATTGCTTTCGACATCTAAAGCCGGAGGCAATCCGTTTTTCGCACATCGACCGGCTTGGAGGAAGCTAATCCGAGGCTGGATTTCTCGGCATGTCTACAACCACGGCGCACCCGTCCGACTGCATGAACCCGTACACGCGGTCTTCCGTCCACAGGTGGAGCTGTTCGGAATGGAACGCCACGTTCGGGTCATCGAACCGGCATTTCCACTGTTCCACGGTTCCCGTCACTTGGACGATGTCTTTTGGCTTGTTGCCGTTGCCTCGCAGTGCCGCTTTCATGTCACCGGCAAGAGTGCATTCCGTACCGTAGCGGATTGTTTTCACCACATCCTCGTTGCGTGGGTTCGGTTCCGGCTCGTCTTCGGCGGGAATGTATGCGACGTAGAGAAGGAAATTACCGTCATCGTCCTGACGGATTTCAGTCGAGAAAACACCCTCCGGATATTCTTCCGAATCGACCAGTGAGCGGACGCGGAACGAGGAGTATTGATGATTGCCGTCCTGCGTGTCGATACGACGCATGATGTTACGGATTGTCCGTTGACTATCGGACTTGGCGATGAGCGTGTATTTGCGGGGATTGCGTTGGCAGGTTTCTGACTGAGTCCAATATTTCACCGCATATTTTGGTCTTCGGATTTCCCTATGCCCGGGCAGATGTTCCAAATCATATACGGGGTGTGTTTCAATATCGGCCATGTTCGCTCCTTCGTTGGATGATTGCATTGAGTTTGCAACCGATTTTGTTCAAGGTTGTTTAGTTTTATGTTAGAGGTTGAGAACGGGGTTGTTGCGAGGTTTGCGGGAAGTTGGTAAAAAGTTCCGAAAAAGAATGGGGGCGGTTGGACACTGAAAAGTGCCTAGCCACCCCATCCTCCTAGAGAGTGTTTAGCTCTTTAGCAGATTGTTCTTTTTCTCGTTCTATTCCTTCTGCCTAAGTGTTTCCCGTCCAGTGTTTGTTTCCTTTTCTTTCGGGCTAATAAGCGGGTCGGGGTTTCCATCCTTGTCGAATAATGGGAACCGTTTGCCGCTCGGATTGTTCTTCCAAGGTATGAGTGACAGGCTTCCGTCTGGATTGCGGTAGACATCGCCTTCGGTTTGTTCACCATCTCGAATGCATGTGATGTACGGCGTTTCGGAAGGCACTTCAACAGTTACAATTAACTCTTTGCCGTCTAGACCTTTCCTATGGGACTTGTATCTGATTGTCTGATAGCCGTAGTCGAAATCGTCCAACGGGATGACCTCGTCCATGTGGCCGTCCCTGAGAACGTTCGACGGCTTGCAAGGGTGGAAATCATACGTCTCGTACACCCTCTTCCACTTACGATGCCGTTTTGACAATCTATGGCCTATTCGGGCGAACCAGACGATAATGTTCGGCAAGTACGCGGTACGGTTTGGATTATCTTTTGACTTGACGGCCCACTCACTGCACCATGGGCAATACCATGCGCTCCTATGGAACAGGTCAACGAGAAGACAGTAGGCTAGACAGAGGAATGGTAGGGTCAGCACTCCAAGAACGTATATGAGGATTGCGGGCATGGTTTTTCCTTAGTTTGGAAGCTGCGAGTGCCGATATTTACGGGCGTCCGGCATGGGAAGAAAGTGTGGGTTGGCTTCCTGAATCACACGTTTACGACGGTATTCCTTCGACGTCGGGATACCATAGGCTATTGCCATGGCGTCCCGTGCTTTTTTCTTGACGGCGGTTCGGTAGACTTCTGATACTGCTGGGTAGATGTGTGCGATTTTCATTTTGTCTCCTTTTGTCGGGTGGGTTCCAGCCCTTGTTTTGTGTGGACAATTCCAGTATGCATTAATGGGTGGACAAAAGAGAAACAAGAATCCTACTTCTGATATCTACTGGCCCTCTGCCCATTGGCCTCTATCATCGCATACAACATTTCACTCGCAGGACGGTGACGGTAACTGGCACTCCCGTTATTGGACAGGTCATACAGTTTTTGCAATCTATCACCCTTGGGAGTGGGCACAAGAACTTGGTTGATATTCCGAGGAAGGCGCAACATCTCATGCAATTGTTCCGCCAGTTCACGGGTCGTGACCAAAAAATTCTCGTCCCCGTAGAAAGTCAGCCCGTTGCCCGACTCAAAATCCGCCAAACACGATTTGACTTCATAGCATGAGAAAATACCAAGCTCCACACTAATCGGCTCTACCGCATAATTCGGCGTATACGGCTTGAATCCGACATAATCTATACGACGCCAATTGGGGGTACCCCGGTCGAAACTAACCTCCCGCGCCCAATATGAGGTACGGGAGTCCAAACGCTTCTCCACCAATGCGGACAACATGGCGGTGGTTTCAGCGCGGTTCACTGCGCGTCCTTAAGGATATGGAACCATTCGACGGATTGTCCTCCGGATTCGACGTGCAGAAGTTTCCCACAATCCGGATAGTCGCACTCCGGCTGGTAGAAGATGTGTCGCTTGTATCCCATTATTTTCTCCTTTAGAGTTTTTCTGCGATTTTTGGGTGTCCGATACGGGCATCATACCGGTAAGTGTTGGGGTGATAGATTCTACGGAGTAGGACGGCGTGACGGGTCTTCTTGTCAGTGGTTTTCCAAGTGGCTTGGATTGTATGACCGTTATCGTTTTCGATTACCGCGTCCGATACTTGCTCCTTCATGCCGTTCGGCGTGTGATTGCATCCCAACGGGCAATATTCGAAGCTCACATGTTGTCCTTGCCGGATTTCCAACGGGTACATAACTTGTCCGACGAAAACTCTGATTTCAGCCAATTGTATTTTCTCCAATCGTTCCTATTCCCGCATATTCGGGAACTCTACTAGTAGGGCTTCATGCAGTACCGTATATGCCCGTTTCAGAAACTGTTCCTGAATGCAGGGCATCTGCTGTTCCCACAAGTCAAGTACTTCACGTTTCGTCGGATTGTTTTCAGCCCAGTTCGTATCCGTTCGGAATAATGCGAGCGCGCATTTTTCGACAAGTTCGTTGGGGAGTGGGTTGTCGGGCGTGGCTTTTTCCAATACGTTGAGAATGGTGGGGATGCATGGTTCGTATATTGGGTACATGTATCCTTCACCCCAAGTGTGCCAGTCTTTTGGCGTATTGTCGGGTAGATGATATGAGCCGGCCGGAATGGGGTTGCGCATGGTGTCGAGGTGGCTTGTGCAGAAGTGTCTGACGCTGACCATTCTCCCGTGTACGCCGTATTTGACGAGGGTTAGCCATTGGTCGTTCCACCAGTCGTCGCACGGTTTGCCGCAATCGGGGTAGTCGCATTTGATTCGGTGTGATAGGAAATTTTCGTAGCTCATGATGTTTCACGGATTCCTGTATGAGTGTGTTCATTTTGTTTCTGTTTCTGTTTTGCTTGCGTGCTCCCAGTCGCAGGATAGTCCGCCTTTCCTATAGTCGGACATTACCGCGCATGTGACGTGCCGTCCGTCGTGCAGCGTGAGTTCGCATTCACCGATACCGCCACTATCAACGGCGGAGTTTCTGGTGTCGTAGTCGGCGCAGCCGGTGACGGTCTTCTCCGACTGGGATGCCGGTGTGGTGTCCGTTTCCTGTTCCGATTCGTCGGACGCTTCGTCGCATCCGGCGCACATCAGGCAGGCCGGAACCAGCAGTAATGCCAATAGTCTTCTCAATCTCGCTCCTTGTTTCGCGCGTAGGGGTCGTCTATGACGCCAAGCTCCAGCAACAGGTCGTATGCGGTCATATCGGTCTGAAGCCTGTGTCCGCCGTAGCAGGGCGGTAGGTTACATGTCTGGCTGTCGTCCGCGTCGCTCCACTCAAACACGATTTCGTCACAGTCCAATTCCACGTCGATGTCCGTATTGTCGGCCATGAGACCGCAATCCTGACAGCGGCACATGCCCTGTATTTTCCTCATGTACTTCGGGTCGGCCATTATCCTATTCCTTTCTTTCCGACTGTTCGAGCCGTCCGCCACACATGGGACAGAACATGGGGATGGTCTCATACTCGTCCCGCATGAGCCGCCCAGCCCCGTCAGTCATGAGCGTGCGCACGCGGAATACCGTCGAGCAGCATGGGCATTCGACCGCATCCACCGGATTGCATTCGGAGACGAGCGGCATCGGATTGTCTTCCGGGTTCATTTCGTCGTCACCTTCATCGGCTTGCCGTTGTGGTCGTAAAGCCATACCCTGTCGCCGGATGCGACCAGCAGGCTCAGGTCATGGGCCTTTCCTTTCGCGTCCACGTATTCGCACTCGTACCTGCCCTGACCGGGCATGTACTTGGAGTCGATGATGGTCGGGCACGACAACGCCTCTAATCCGGCCTGTCGCGCCACCTGTTCGGTGAACGTGGTGTCCTTCGGGAGAACGAGAAGACCGGGGTTCAACGTCAGGAGCAGTCCGAAGCCGCACACAAGGGCCAGACACATGACGAATTTGGTGTCCTCCAGCAATGGCTGGGCGTCCCGTGGGATACGATGCGTCGCGCGAAGCGCCAAGCGTCTGCCCGCCCGCCAGACGACGCCCAACACGGCGAAAACCAGCACCGTGGACAATGCCGCCATATATATGGCGTCCCCGAAACTGTTGTGGGAACCGTTCGCCCATTCGCTCATGTCTATCATTTCAATGCCTTTCCGTCAGCGTCGTAGAGTCCGACCTTGTTGTCCGCCGTCACGATGAGCATCACGTCCCTTACTGCCGAATCGTCCTTGCCGTCGGTGATGGTGCACCGGTAGGTGCCCGCGTCGGGCAGTTCGTCCTTGACGGATATGACGTCGGGTGGGCACGAGAAATCATGCACGCCGAACTCCTTCTCGACCTGAATGGTGAAGACGGCTGGCTTAGGGAAATCCTCCATCCAAATCGGGTAGAAGTTCACAACCCATATGCCAGCTAGGGTTACGATGACGGCTAAACCGCAGAAAAAGGTCAGAACGGTGCCGTTGCTTTCCAATAAGAGGGAAAGAGCAAGGACGACGAGAGCCGCCGTGCCACCCACGACGAAAACGAGATAATTGATATCCGACCTGCTGTAGTCGTTCCACGCATTGGCCCAAGCAGAGAAGTCCTTCACCATCTAGTCCTTTCCTACTAGTTTCAACGCCGTGCCGTCCTTGTCATACAGTCCGACATTGTGTCCGGCGACGACAAGCGTCACATCGCTCAGGTTCGAGTCGCTCTCGCCGGAGGTGACGACGCATTGGTACGAACCCGCGTCGGGCAGGACGGAACCCGAGTCCATGACCTCGGCCGGACATGACAGGTTGCGCACGCCGAACTCCCTCCCTACCTGCGTGACGAATGATGCCGGGCGGGGCACGTTCTCGTCCACCGTCTTCGTCGGCTGGGTCAACATGAGGACGGCCACCGTGCCAAGGAAGACGATGAAGATGCCGAGACTGGTGAATACGCCGCTGAGTACGACGAAGAGGGTGGACCTCTCCTCCAGACAATGGAGGATGACGGCAGCCAGAGTGAAGATGCACATTATGGCAATAATGACCCATGCGGAATGCCCACCGGCACTCAACTCAGCGGCTGTCCGAGGCACCTGCTTTGTTGGCGGATGAATGTACGTATTCCAAGCTTCCACCCATTTCGTGAAGTCCTTCATCGTTCTATTCCTCCCCTACCGACTGCAAGGGTTTGCCGTCGGATTTGCGGTACAGTCCAAGCTTGCCGGAATCCGCATGGGCGACGACTTCGACAATCCCGTCCTTGCGGTATGCGACACATGAACTGTCGCCGTCTGGCAGTCGGGTCTTCGACGAGGCGAAATCGATGTCGCCTCCGGTGTCGTTGCATGTGATGTCCCCCAATCCCCAAACGTGTTTGATTTCATCCTTGAGCGTCCTCGGTTTTTCGACCTTTACCGCGGCTTCGATTTCCTTGGGACTACGGATGTCCACCGTTTGTATGACGCCCATCACTCCGACGAGGGCGAAGACCGTTGCAACCGTCGTTACGATGGGTTTCTTCCGTTTTGTCTCATAGAACAACGCCACAGATAATGCGGCAAACGCCAGAAACATGAAGAAAAATGTCCAGCTGTAGCCGCCGCCCGCCTCTGCCGCTTTGTCATATGCGCTGTTATAGGTATTCCATGCGTCCACCCATTTCGTGAAATCCTTCATCGTTCAGTCCTTTCCGACCGGCTTTAATACCGTGCCGTCGGCCTTATATAATCCGACCTTGTTTCCCTTGATGTGGACGGTCAGTTCGGTGCGTTGACTGTCGGTGTAGGCGACGCACTTCCAGTTGCCGTCCTCAAGGCTCGACTTGGGCAGGCTTGGGCTGTCGGTAAGCCTGTGGCTCGTGTTTTTGCAATCGCCCATTTCGTCCAGCCCCCACGTTCTCTCGATTTGCGTGGAGAGCGCGGGTGGTTCGGATACGTGGGCGTCGTTGTGGGATGGCATGACGAACGATGTGAGCGCCAGTACACCGCCTATGACGGCTATCGTCATGGTCAAGCAGAAGAACGGGCTTTTCTCGGGGTCGTCGCCCATTCCGCCGATGACGGCCACCGCGATGAGTCCGACGAAACCGAAGACTATCATCAATGTCATGCCGATGTCTTGGCATATGCTTGCGGGACTGCCGGACACGGCTTCGCCCATCCGGTTGTAGGCGTCCCACATGTCCGCCCATTTGGAGAAGTCAAGCATGGGTTCACTTCCGTTCCGCCAATAGGCGGCAGTAGGTGGCCGCCCATCCGAGTGCGTCCATCCGTCCCTCCCGGTATGGGTCGGGGATGTCGGTTCCGATAGACCGGGCGGCCTTGCGGAGCTTGGTTTCGAACGTGTCAGCCAAGTGTTCCAATAGAACGGTTTCATTCTGCTTGTTCATTTTTCCACCTTCATCGGGTTTTCCGTGTTCCGCCGTATCGTCCATGAGCATGTCCTGACAGTGCTGGATTGCCCGCGTGTAGGCGTCGAACCCGCCGTATCCGTCGCTCAGGCCGTCTTTGGCGCGTTCCCATTCCCTGTCGGCCTCGTCTCCGAGCCATTCAATGACCTCGCCCAATGTTTCTCTTCGCACGCTCACTTGTCGTCCTCGTTTCGCCGCTGTTGTCTGACTGTTTTGTGTTCCACCCATTCGCCTAGTTCCTCGTCCGTGATGCCGTTTTCTTTTTCGAGCCGCATCACCCAGCGTCGTACGTCCTCCACCGCGTCGGCAAGCCCATCTAGACGCAAGCCGCTTCTTTTCCGCGTTCGACAAGGATTCAACAGCTGACCGCTGGTGGTTGGCGAGCCAACTCAGGCAGTGCCAGCAGTCGATGCGTTCCGCATCCGCGTCGCGCAGCCATTCGTCCAACCCGTCGTATGGTTCGAACGTTTCCGGCACGTCGGACAACCATTGGCGGATGATGGTCTTCCAATCCCAACCGTCCGTCCAATGGTGATGCCAAGGGCGAGTGACGGTAATGGTCGTATCGTCCGCTTTCAGGACGGTCATACGGCATTCGTAGTCGTCACCGCCAATGGCCGTGACGCGCAGCCAATCGTTCATCACAGCGGCCTCCCCGTTTCCACCTGTTCCAACATGTCAAAGCATTCGTCACGCTCCGTCCGGGTGGTGGAACGCAATAGGTCCGCCAGTCCGGTCGGCTCGTCCTCATAGACGTTCTGCCGTATAAGGCTGATGGCTTCCCAATCCTCGAAGATTTCCGGCGACGGGTCGGCCATGCCGTTCAGCCAGTCCACGACCCGCATGCCGGTCGCGTCCAATCGACCGTAGTCCACATGTTCGGGCAGCTGTTCCAGCACGTCCAACCACCCGTATTGGAATAATCGGCCATCGCATTCGCCGGAATCGACCAGCAGATAGTCGGATGTGAGCGGCAGTGGCACGCTGGCCGTACCGTCATCGTCTTGAAGCACGTCCACGATGAGACGCATGTTCGGTCTGTCCGCTGTCCAACCGGATACGCGCACGAACGCCCGCTTCGGCTTACGGTCGCGTGCGGCCATGAGATGGCATACGTGCGACAGGCGCATCCAATCCAAGCCTGACAGGTTCAACCCGTCCAAACCGTGCAGCGTATGTTCGGTGGGACGCGCGTCGTGTGCGCCGTCGTACTGGTATTCGATATTCACGCCGTTGACGTTCAAAATGTTTCCTCCGTTCCGTTGAGCGTGGCTTCAAGCATGAGCCGCGCCCATTCGCGCCACTTCTCCTTGCTTGTCTGCTTCACCTTGTCCCACGCCTTCAGGTTGCCGTAGGAGGAGGTGGAGTGTGCGGAGAGGAAGTAGCCGGTTTCGGCGGCACGTTCCACCTGCCCGTTCGAAGGCTCGTGTTCGGGAGGGAGGATGCCGTACTCTCGGATAATCTGTCTGGCAGTGCAGTCCGTGCGTTGAATCCTTCTCAATAGTTCGAGCGGACTGCCCGCCCCCTCCACCAGTCGGAAAGCGACTGGCGTGAACCTTGGGTTCTCGTCTTCCGCCAGCGGCTCGTTGTCGAACCGTTCCATGAGACGGTACGCGTCCTCCACTTGCTCGAAACCTCCGTAACGGAGAATTCGTTCGGCCTCGCTTTCCGGCCAGCGCAGCGCATACAGCAGCATGGTCGAATCCATCCATTTCAATCCACGTTCACGGGCAATCCGGTCCATGCTACAGATGATGTCCTTAACGGTCTTGTACGTCACCTGAAACCTCCCCGGCCACGGATGCGACGTCCTGCATCACGTAGGCGATGTTCGACTCAGGAACGAACATGCAGTGCCCATCGAACGTACTAAGTATTTTGCAATCGGACTGCGGAAAACCATCGGTGGTGGTGACCACGGTGCCGTCCTTCAACACCCACCGGTACAGCTTGGCGTCGTCGGGAATGGGATACGCCTTCGGGTAGGTCGTCAGGAGGGTTTTCTCGAACCTGTCTCCAGCCGGGTTGATGTACACCGGGAAAGCGTTGTTGAGAACCGTCCGTCTGAACAAACGCTCATGGTACCTTCCATCCCTGTCGTATTTGATGACCAGCACACGGCTGGCTGTCCATTTTTCAGTATTCATTTTTTCTCCTTCATTGGTTTTTCAACGCGGCTTCGAGCATGAGCCGAGTGTAGGAGAGATAATCCACACCGACCTGACGTCCACGGTTGGGGCTGACGGTCTGGGCTAGGTTGACGCCGGTTCTTGACGCCGCCTCGACCTGCTCCCGAGTGGGTTGATGTTCGGGCAGTTCGATGCCATGGGCGCGGAGCAGGAGTTCGACATGACTATCACGTTGCACTTGGCGTAACACTTCCACCGCGTCGTGGGCATCGTGCAATATGTGACGGCTGGAAGCGGACAATACCGGGTCTTCTCCCATTTTCAACGGACGGTTCGGAATATCGGACATGAGGAGCCGGATTTCCGAGGATTCCAACCCGTGTCCCCGAAGTATCGAGCCTACGAGTCCATCGTTCCGGTAAAGCGCATACAGCAGGTGGGCTTCTCCGGCCTGACTTTGATGGCGCGACTCGGCGGCGGATAGTGCGGTGTCGGCCAGTGAATCCATCAAAGCCTGTATCTGTTCCTCCAAGGTGGTGGACGTGTCCATGGTTTATTCCCTTCTTTGCCTGAAAACTCTTTATGTGTGAACACATCCACTATAGCATAGTTTGCGTCTAGTAGTCCAGAAAAGCCTCCACTTCGACCTCGATGGTCAACCACTTCAAATCGCCGGCGTCACTGTCAGTCTCGAACGTTTTCTTGATGTAAAAGGAAGTATAAATACGGCAGTCTTCCAATCCTATCTGAACATCCACCAAGCGAACACATCAGAACCGCCACAACCAGCACGGCCGCCGGACGGAAACCCTTTTTAAGAGTGTGATTTCAGATAGTATTCTGTAGCACTGTCTGAATAATCTTGACCTCCGTCGAAGTCCCCCGCCTATGCGGTTTGTTGCGACATGGAGTAGCCCCACTCGTTTGGGCGTCACCCACCAAATGATTGTCATGGTGGGCGTATCGGTTCGCATGCTCACTGTTGAGTATGCGAACGATTTCCTGTTTGCGGATGAAACGCCAGCCATTCTCCCGAGAACGTCTTGAAAGAATATTGCGGCTCGCGTTGATGTCCGCGTGCAGGGTCGTTCCGCAGCATTTGCAACGGAACAAGTCTCTTGTCGGCCTATTGTTCCTAGCCGTATACCCGCAGCGGGAGCATTGTTGGCTGGTGTAGGCGGGATTGATTTCAGTAACGGTGACGCCGTCTAGTTCCTGAATGCGTTTCAGTTTCGTTTCCACTGCGGCTCGACCGGTTCTGGTAAGCAACCGGTTCATCTTATGACTGAGATTCGGGTTACGGAAGTCAAGTTTTTCAACGACGATTTCCTTGACTTGTTCCTTGCTGAGCTGGTTGAACAGTCGTCCAATCTCATTCCGATAGTAGGCTCGTATGCGTCGTTGCAGATTACGGTATCTTCTAGACTTGGATGGTTTCACACCATTCTTCTGTAAGGCGCGAGTCAGTTCGATAAGCTCCGTGTCACGCTGTTTCAGCCAGTCGAACATTCGGGTGCCCAACAGTCGGCCATCGGATAGGGCGAACATGCAATCCATACCCCAGTCCAATCCCAACGTTTTGCCTTGGGTTCGTTTTTCTGCTTTAGGCAAGGTGGTAATCAGCTTTCCGTTGACACTGCCGTCCAAGTTGAAGCGAATGGTCAGATGGTTCGACAAGGTTTCATTGTTAAGGAAAAGATTCTCGTCCAGTTTACGGTCTGCGAGTATCGGCACACGAATCGGCTTGCCGGATTCCAAAGTTGACACGACAGCCCAACGTTCGCACTTGGTGTTCTTCGCGTTCTCTATTCGGGCAATCTTGCCGTCCATATCCATGGTTCGGCATTTCGATAAGTCTGGGATTCGGTTTCGACGACGTAGATGTTTCATCAACCAACGAGCCATATGGTGCGTTTTATCATCGGAGTGCTCATACCATGCGTATCGCAGGTTGATTTCGTACAGGTCACTTTTAAGATTGTCTTCCAAAGTGGAATGGTATACGAGACTACGAAACTCATTCTGACGGTTCGTTAGCCATGAATCGAAGGTGGCTTTCGCTTGACGGGATACGGAATCCCATTGCCGTTGGGACAAATAGTCAGGAAAGGTTTTAGTGCTCTGCCATGTGGATAGGCTACCGGTCTCGAACAGTTCACGACACCACTGATTCAGGGAATAGGTTAATCCTTTACGCCATATCGGAAGCAGTCGAAACAGCTTGTCCAACTTGCCATGATTCATCGGCAATGCCACGCCGTAGGATTTGTGCGCCACACCGGTTTTCATACCACGACGGTATCTACTTGTCGGCATTATCATCCTCCACCATAGCGGCCATTGCGCGTGCGCGTTGAGACCTGCGTTGCCCGTACAGGCGCGCACTGAACGAGTAGATTATCGACACGAAATCCTGAATCAGGTCGGCACGGTCATCGGAGGCTTCGTTCACTACGACTATCTTTCGTCCGTCACGTTCAATGAATAGACGGAACCATTCAAAGCCGAAACGGGTCAGCCTGTCCTTATGCTCTACTATCAGGGTGCCCCAATCGTCGCGTTTGAGCAATGAGGTGAGCTGACGCCTCTTGTCGTTTAATCCGGAACCCACTTCAGTAACGGACGCAACCACTCGATAACCATTAGCAACAGCCCACTCCTCCATGCGCTTCTGCTGGTCAGGGAGTTGGGTTTTACGTTTCGACGGGTCGGAGACACGGGCATAAATGGCGGCATCATTGAGTTTGACCGCGCTCTCGTCCGGCACGATGATGGTGCCGGACTCATCCTGCCAAGCGCCGGGTATCTTACCAGCCTTGAACCTGTTCCACGCGGCACGGTATTGGATACCGTGCTTAGCTGCGTACTCCGATAACTTCATACTTCCATGATACTATAGAATACTAGAAAAAGCTAGTAAATCAGAGATTAGTTGCGAGACAATTCCTCAACACAAAAATCCTCTCAATCTGACTACCGGGACACCACGTGAGCCTCACCCTTATATGGGTCAAGCGTCAAATACTGGTCGAGACAAATGGACGGGAACCCGTCACCATCCGACAGAAACGGACGATGACGCCAATCATACGAACTCCAACCCGCCTCCACGCGGGCATTCAACCCATCCAACATCACCGAACGGAAACCCGGCCTACCATCCCGCTCCAACCAGCAGATATCATACTCACGCCCACACAGGCGCTCGCTGACCACGCGCGGAGTGGTGGTGCCATCCGAACGGAGTTGCAGATACCTCAAATGCGAATCTAACGGAGTCCAATCCGCCAATCCGAAACGGTGACGGCCACGCTTATCCGTATACGCGCACAATCCGGCGTCCACACGCAACGTGTCACCCAACCGAATCGTCATCAGCCGGTCGGCGGAACCATTATGAGGCTCGATACGGTCGGGACGGATAACAGTGTTCTTCACGAACGTGGCAAGCCAAATATGCGAGTCGATAAGCGTCTGAGAACCATCCGAATTCACCACATGCGGAAACATCAGACACAGGCGGGACACATACCCGTTCGATACGCTCGTCTCCTCACAGCCAGCCACCACGCCTTCCACCGTGTAACGGTACGCGCCGTCCACGGTCTTATGTTCCAAATCCAACAGGTTACGACGCTCGCTTCTGTCGGTTCGTTCCACGTAGCTTTCGAAGAAACGACGGTAGTCCAAGCGGAGTTCGTCGGCCTCCTCCTTGGTCTGGATACGGTAACGCAATCCGATAAGGGAACGCCATCCGGTGTTGCGCCCCGCGCTCTGACGGCGAAGAACCTTCCTCCCATCAGGCGCGGTGGTCATTCCGATAAGCATGTCGGAACGTTCATCCGTCTCCTCGATGAGCGCGTCCTTTAAAGCGTCCATGGTCTCAGGGGAGGGAATGAACGGATTCTCCCTCCCGTACACGGCCGTCTTGTCGAACTTGGACATTTCAGTTCAAGTCCCTCCAACCGGTCGCATACGCGTACTGGATGCGCGGGTTCCCTTCGATATTGGCGGACTTGCAAGCGTCAAGCACGTTTTTCAGATACTCCAACCCATCAGCCCCGTCCGACATTTGACCGAGCAACGGCAGGACACCACCGTCCACATCACACACCAGACGATAACGGATTCGGGAACCGGAATCCACACAACCATTGTCATGTCCGCGTATCTGCTTGAGGATGACGCGGATTGCCTCGACGGAAGGAATAGCATCTGACAACGGACGGCTGGAATCCCACACGGTCAACGCACTGATTTCATCCAACCGTTCACTCAACTTGTCCAATTCCCGCAACGCCTCACCGACGGCAATCTTCACCGACTGTTCCCGTGCGATATTGGAGTCATGCGCTCGCAGTGATTCATGGAACCGTTTTTTCGACTCGTCGTCCATGTTGGATTTGTCGATAAGCTCCTCGATTGGCGTGGGGCCTAAGTTTCGAAGCGCGTCCAGCAGATACTCTTCATCCGGATTCTCTTCAGCTTTGTTCTGGCCGCTCATTTGACAGCCTTCCCGGACGGCTTTACGGTCGGCTTGACCGAAGTCTTGACGGTCTTGCCAATCTTCTCAAGATAAGCTTCCAAAGCCTTGACAGCCGCCTGTTTCGCCAACACCATGGCGACATCCTTATCGGACGCCGTGGCATGCCAACGCATGTAGTTTTCCGGCTTGTCGCCGTCGGACAACAGATAGGTGGCGCTGACCTTCGGCTTGCTTTCCTGCAAGTTCGTCTGGGTTTCCGAAGCAGTGACCTTCACGCACTTGTTGGGAGTGTTTTTGCCGGTCTTGACCTTATCCCAGTCGATAAGCGCTTCGGCACGCCATGCGATGTTCTTCGCGCTGACCAGAGTGACGGTGGTACCGACATGCCACTGGTCTTCACCGTCATGCTTGTTGTGCTCTTTGACGATGGCTTCGGCCACGTTGCGGGCGCTGCACTCGTATTTGATTTCGCCTTTCGCGTTGACGACGTGGATGGCGTACTTGTCCTGTTCGTAGATTTCGATACCCAATATAGGTGTTTCCTTCTGGTTGTTATTGATGTGGGGCGGGGTTGGTAAATGACTAACCGAGCCTATATGTGGACGCTACCAGTATAACAGGCAAAAGAGGTGGCGTCAACCACGTGGGAGCATCCGGCATGCGAACACATCGGAACACATAACCGCCCAAAGCGAAGGAACAGTGAGACAATTTATGTGTCACGCCGTAAAACCTCCGACTTCAGTCGGAAGTAGAGACTCAAGCCGGGGAAAGGAGAACGCCTTGGAAGAACACACCTACGAAAACCCGTCCGACAAGAGGACTGCGGCACCATCGACGCCCCCCATCGTCGCATTCGAAGGAGACGAAGCCGCTGACGTGATGTCCCGGCTCATGAGGGGTGAAGACGCTACCGCAGTGTTCGGTGGACTGGTATGAAATTTCAGATATACCGGAACAGCTGCTCCGGCGTCAACCCCCTCAAATCAGGCTTTTCCTCGTCCAGCAGTTTCCTGAAATCCTCGAACGTGTATTCGACCCCATCCTTGCAAGCGTTCAGCATGCAGTACTCCATGTCGTTCACGAAGGTCGGGTTCTCCTCACGGAAGCGGCGAACACGGCTCTTGACCGAAGCGATTTCCCGCTTCCTGCTTTTCGGCATGCTTTTGTACCCGTATGCGCGGTGCGCACCTGCGGCTGTCCTGTATCCGTAACCTTGCGCGTCGTCCACGATTTCCCCGGTGGCTACGTCCACCAGACGGTATCGGGTTTCGGAATATCCGAAATCGTATTCGTCCTCCGGCTCATGCCGCACTTCGTAAGGCATGGCCTTGACGATTCGTTCTTGATTCCGGTCAGGCATTTTCAGATTCCCTTTCAATGCAAACGAATCCACTATAGCATCGGAACGTATATTTTAGAAGTCGTCGTCGAAATCCACTTCACCGTTCGCATAGCATTCGATATCGTTCAACTCATCCTGCATGTCCACCAGTTGCGTCAACTGTTCAACAGCCGAATGGCAACGATTACAGGAGTCGCGAATATACCCGCGAACACGCGGATACTGTCGGAAATGCAATCGAGGATTCACAGTCAGTTCGTCATCGTCCAACACGTCCAACAAGTCGCTATACACATCCAACAGGTGAAAGAGCGTCTGAGTCATGGAATCGGTCATATCCTCATCCTTGTTCACGTATTCGCCAATCTCGTGAACAGTACCCTCCACCATGGTCGCACACTGGTCGAGCATATACGCGTCACGTTTGAATCTACGGAACGGAAGCATTCAGCCGTCTTTCCTTTCTCGATTTCTTTCCAACCGGTATTCGGCAATCCACAATGCCGACACCACAATCCACAATACGCATGACAGTCCGTCAAGGAAACCCCATTTGCCTATGAACAGGCAGATTTCCAACAAGGCGACCAACAGTGAGCATACTATCGTCCCCAAGCGAATCCATCGGGGAGCATACCCTTTGCCGGGATGTTTGCGGGCGCGTCTTCTGTTCCCCGTCCAGACTATCGTTCCAACGATGAACAGGAAGAACGCAACCACGTACAGAGCCGTCAACGCGTCGAAGACACCCTGCTCGCTCATTCCGACGGGTCTTCCAAGTCGGAACCGTCCAAACCGTCGGGCTTATCATCCCAGCGGATAAGAAACAGCCAGATTAACGCGGTGACAATCCAAATGAGTCCGCACATGCCGGAGCTTACGCTACCGAATCGGAAGCACCGAAGGAACTCCACGACGGCTGTCATAGTGGAGAATCCCACACATCCAACTCGGACACATCTTGCGACCTTACGTCCCAACAGGTGGGGATGTTGGACGGAGAGGAAGAACAGGAACGACAACAGCAGTGTCACCAAGGAGAACGCCACCACCATAAACGTCAAGACATGAAGCATCACCGGTCATCTCCCGAAGCGCCGTCGTTGAAACGTTCCTTGGCCTTACGGAATGTTCCCTTCGTGCTCTTATGCCACAAAGAGTCATCCCAGCTTTCCACCGGCATGGAAAGATATGCTTTGTTGTCTTCGATAAACATGTCCACGTATGGCATATACGTGTATGAGCTGACGATGCCCGGCAGAGGGTCGGGACGCCATTCGAATTGGCGGAGCATCCTCCATACTTCAACATTGTTCTTGCATGGCTTATACAAGCCGTTCATGGGCATGAGCCAGTAGCCTTTCAAATCGCCTTTGCCTTGGACGGTCAGGGTCTCCTTGGACATGACGGCTTCAACTCCTTCGACGGTTCGCTTGCCATCCGCGCCCTCCTTCCACGCCAGACGGACATGGTGGATGTTTTCGAACCATTCCTCCAGTTCGCGTTGACGCGCGTATTCGCGGCAGTCCTTGCGCAGTCGGTTCACCACGGTCGGATTGTCGCTGGTCAGATATGTTTGCCGCATGACGGCTACCTCCTAGTTTTTGCGGAAAATATGTTTCAGGGAATGGGTCAGAATGTGACGTTCGGCAATCCCACCGATTGCAGGAACGGGAACCAACTGTCGAAATGCGGGCTGACAGACCACCAGAACAGCAGAACCAAACCACCCCAGAACAACAGCATGTTCAACAGGCGCAACGGCAGGACGCCCTGTTGCAGACGCCAAGACAATACGAGCACGTTCCAAGACACCGGCTTGCGTTCCCGCTCCCCATGCCACAACAGCCAGCACAGTCCGTTCATGACCATCCACGCGACAAGCAGAATCACGGCGAACATCATGCTCGCGGGAGCGTAGGCGCTGACGGTTCGGACGGTCTTCTGCCACTTGTATCCGGCCTTCTGGACGACGTTCCCGTTGGCGGTGCTCAACTCGGCGGGAATACCGTCGGGAACGTTCGCCCAATAGGAGAATTGCGCTCGGACGATATACCTGTGTTTGATGCTCTGGTCTGCCCATACGCTCATAGGATGGCAGGTCGTCAACGTCAATTCGCGGGAGTCCGGGTTCGCGCCGTCATTGTTCAACACGCTCACGTCGGTCGGAGTAGTGACCCAACCTTCGGTCATCTTGTACACGTACCAGTGTTCGGCAGTTTGGATGACGATGGCGTCACCCGTCTGCAAACGGTCGATGTAACCCAAGTCGCCACCGGTGCGATGACCTGCATAGGCGCTGTTGCCTACGGCTCCGGGCATGACGGTCTGCTCGTAGTGTCCGATGCCCTGATTGTCCAACACGATTTGGTCGGTGCCCTGTTGGATTGCACGCTTCCAACCGGATTCGATTTTCGGAATGTACATCCATCCGATTACCTGCGCGTGAGTTGGGGTGCCATCGACCGGAACGTCACCTGACTGTGGTTTGGCTATGCGGGTCGTATCCAAGTCGATGTTCTGGTTCAGGCTGACCCTTTTCGAGTTTGCGACCTGAGTGTGGATGGAGTCCAAGTCGTGTCCGAAGAACATCCAACCGATTTGGGCGATGAGGATTATGACGATGGTGAATATGATTCCGATGGAGCATTGGAGGACATGTTCACCGGTGGAAACCGTGTTGGCTGGTCTGCTTCCGTGTCGGGCGTGACTTCCTTTGCGATGCTTTCCCACATGTTTCGAAGTATCGTCGGTTTTGGTTTTGGTGCCTTCGATGATTTCGTTCCAGTCGGGCAGACTGTTTTGAGGGCCGGTTTCCATACGTGTGTTTCCTTTTCGTCAGTTGGACTCTAATTGTGGACATATCCAGTTTAGCTGGTTTTACTCTTTGGGGAGTCCAGCATGCGAGACCGGTTTGGTTTCGTTTTTAACGGGCGGGTCTTCTTATGTGAACCGTTCCAATATAGCACACGAGGTATCCTCTTATTGGAAGAACAAGCGTTTACGGCAAAGACCGGTAAAAAAAATCATAGAAAAACATTTTATCTATTTTTGTGTTTTGTTGATTTTTCGTTTTTGTAAGCAATTAGAAAAATTCGACACCACAATACTTATGTATCTATTGTTACTTATGTATCTATTGCCGGTGCCCTGAGCCTTACTCCCATAAGGACTTAGAGCACCTAAGTGCCCGCAAATGTCTAAAAAGTGCCCGCAAATGTCTAAAAAGCGTCCTCAAATGTCAAAAAACCGTCCTCAAATGTCAACCGGAAAAATCCCGAAAATAAGAAAAATCGACTCTCAAAATCAAAAAAATAGACAAAAATCCATAGCAAGGAAAATGCAGACAACCTGCTAAAATCTAAAAAAGAACCCCGCTCCACGGCAATGGAACAGGGCGAAAGCAACCACTAGTGAAAGGACATGGTTACGTGAACAAGGATATCACCAACCCCGGCAATAAGGCAATCTCCTATGCCGCCACACTCTCATCCGTCGTATCCCTGCTCCCCGTCAGAAAACCGGACACGCCATGCATCCACCGAACAAACGGCATAGTGTCCATAACAACCACGCCAAGGAACGGACAGTGGGCTTACGGCAAGATTCCCAGAATGTTCCTTCTCTACGTGCAAACCCTCATCAGGGGAGAACTCTCCAATGGTCGATGCCGCCAACAAGACCGTCCACTTGGATGACACCTTCAGCGCGTTCTGCGAGCATTCAGGCATACCGGTTAACGGCAGAAGGGAACAGGTGACTCAAATGCTAGAGAATCTGGGAGGCACGGTAATCCAAGTGACGAACTGGTTCGAGAACGAGAACGGGAAGACCGTACATGATGCCATCAACATCCTCGTGGCCGACCATACGCACATCTGCTTCGACAGGAACTCAAAAGAATACCTGAAAGGCTCATATATTCGGTTCTCCGAACCCATGTGGAACATCCTCAACGAGAATCCGGTACCCCTCAGCAGAGGAAAGCGTTCAATCTGGGCAACTCCGCAAGAGCCTTGGACATATACCAGTGGCTTGCACGGCGAACCTACTACATTGGTAAGCCGGTAACGATTCCTTGGGACAACCTGCAAATGCAGTTCGATTCGGCTGAAACGTCGCCCAATAAGTTTCGAGAGCGTTTCAAGAAGGCGCTTCGTCTGGTTCAGGACAATTGGCCAGAACTACGCGTGGAGGTGTTTCCGGACGGTTTGAAAGTGTATCCGTGTCGGAAGTCGTTGGAGTCGAAGCAACGCGCCACCAAAGGAATTCCGATGCCGAAGTCCCCGGCCCAGCCGACCAAGACCGATGTTAAACCGAACGGCAACCCGTTCTGAACGGCAACCAGTTAAACGAAGACCCCGCACAGTGGCGGGGCCTTCGAATGTCCACACATAAAAAGCCAGACCAAAAGGAGAAAAAGACCAAAAGTCTTTTTGAACTTAGCCGTCAAATTATGAGGCGCCCAACCCACCGGCTGAACGCAGCATCAAGTATACGGGATACGGCTGTTTGGTCAAACCTGCATGCGTGTCGAAACCGTTGGAATCATTGGGGTTTCACGCTATCAACCTTCGTTTTTCAGGCTTGTTGTGGACTGATGTTCTCACTCCTTGAACAGGCATTTTGCGTATTCGTGGACGATAGGCAATACCATATCCTGCAATTCCGTATCGCTTACAGGCTGGGGGAGCCGGGTGTGTTCGGCGGCTTCCTCGAACCGGGACTTGGCATGCAGAAGCTTCAAATCATACTGTTCGGGGTCGAAGTCACCGTGCCGGATAGCCAATAGTTCCTCTTGGTCGATACCGACACGACTCACCTGAACCTCACCGGACTTCAACAGGACGGCTCCCATACGGTAGACGCGCAACGCGTGGGCCATGGCCTTATATGCTTTACTCGTGTCGCCTTCATGTTCACGCCGTTCGGCCAGCATGGTCTGCTGATAGGCGTATCCGGAGAATGTTGACTTGCATTTCGTGTTGACGGCGAGCTTCTGGGCGAGTTGCAACAGGTGGAAACCGTAGTCGTCGCAGTGCAAAATGCAGTCGATTGGCAGGTTGACGAGTTCCACCATGTTAGGGTTCGCGTCACGGAGCATCCTCGCCACTTTGAGATAGGAGCGGACGACCATGTCTGAATCCGGCATATGCTTCTCCCCGTAATCGTGGAGGGAGAGAAACTGGCGCATGGTCGGCATTGTCGCGGCTCTAACGTCCACGTCTGAATTCTTGTCGGCCAATCCGTAGGCGTGGGAGCCTCCAATCCAAATGAGGGCGCACCTGTTCTCCGGCTTGTCGGCGTCGGGCAGGTCGGGTTGGGAGTCCAACCATTCGAGTTGTTTTTCGGTTAGTTCCATAGACATTTTTAATCTCCTTGCAAGGTATGTGAACTAACCCAGTATAACATAGGAAACCAAGCCGAATTCGTCAGAAGAAGCGTTTCAGGAAACCATCGAACAAGGTTTTAACCCAGTTCTTTTTTGCGTTGGCGGCGTGGCGCTTATCCGTCGTGTCCGATTTGCTCCCACCGTTGGACGCATCGCCGTTCTGACTGTTCTGACCGTTGCCGCCGGTCGTGTCATTGGTACTGTTCGAACCGGAGGCTCCGCTAGTCAATCGTTGTTTCACCTGACCGGTGGAGATGATGGTCTCGGTCGGACAGGCTTTCAGCACATCGGCCATTTCATCATGTTCGGCCTTGTCCACGATGAGTCCGTATTTGGCTTTGATTCCGATTTGCAGACTCGCGTAATCGCATTGGAACGTTTGGCTGGAAGGTTCCCATTCGGCTATGGTGCCGTCCTTCTTCACGTTGTTGGCTTCCGCTTGAGAAGCCAACAACACGTCGGGGTCGTTATAGTAGGCGTCCCGCTGCTGGAAATCGAGCTTGTCCAATCCAGAACGGTAGGCTTCCGCATAGGCGACCACATGGTCGATTTGGATGCCGCCGTCACGATTGGACGCGCTCCCACCCTCCGTCTTGTTGGACGTGCCGCGTTGGAAGTGAATGGTCTTGCCCGTGTAAGGTTCCAGCAGGATTCCCGACTTCACGTTGCCGCGACTGTTGAAGGTCACGTCGTTCATGTCACGTTCCAACACGAGGTCGCGCGTAGTGTAGTTGCCGGTTTTCCCTTCAACCTTGTTCCACTGGTGGCTTTTACGGTCGGACGACGCATTGGATTTCGTGCCGATGGTCAGCGTGCTCAACACTTGCGTGGCCGACTGTCCAACCGGAATGCTTCCCGTCGCGGGCGCAGCCGATATGGAGGGGGAGACGGTCAGCGTGGACAATACGAGTATGCAGGGGAGAGCTGTGCGGGCGCATCGCTGGATGATTTCGACCCGTCCGTTCACCGCGTGTTCTCTTTCTCCCCGTCAGACGGGAGAACGTGTTCCGCTGCCTCATCCGAACGTTTGGATACGACGCACAAGCTCATGACAATCATGCCTAGAAGACATCCGACAAAAAGTCCGAGAATAAACGTTGCCATAGTTTTTCCTTTCTTAAGGTTCAGCCTCGCGCGTTGTAGTCGGCGCACAGGTCGTTCATGGCGTGCAGAAGCTTGTATGTGTAGATGAACGGTCCGACGATGATGAGGGAGCCGAGAATGTTCCACAGCCAGTAGGTTGCGGCAGTGACCGTTACCGGTAGTCCGCGAGCGGCCTGTTCGGTGCCGATACGGGAGCTGAGCTTGTGGAACCAGACGAGCCAGCCGATGCCAAGGGTCAGCCAGCCGACGAGGAAGAACATGAGGCAGTAGTGCATGGTGCGTTTGCCGTCACGTCGGGTGGCGATGAGGTTCAGGGTTTCACCGACTTCGCTCATCTGCCAGATGTCGTAGATGCCTAATGTGATGAGGCCGAGGAGCACGTATTTGAGTAGGCTGCGTTTGGTTCGGAGATTGCTCTGCCGGACTGGGGGCTGCTGTGGCGGCAGTGGCGGCTGGCTGATATTCACGTTGACTTGCGGCTGTTGCGGCATGGTCATTTGGATTATCTCCTTGCTTGTAGGGGGTAGGGAAAGGATTGGAATGAAATTTTCCTTCATCCCAATCCTTTAGCCTCGTTTTGGGTGGAAACCGACTGTCGGCTTCCAACATTCACCATAAAGTACAGCAAGGTTGTTATTACTGGATAGCAGGTTTTTTATCAAAAAAATTGGGCGGGCTGTCAGGCTCAATATGTTACGGCGCTTCCAACCATTGCGGCGAACACTATGAGCAGAATCCATAGAACCACGGTGGAGATGACTGATGCTAACGCTCCCATTCCTGCCTGTTTCGCGCTGACTGGCTTCTCCGACTTCCAGACGAGGAAGAGGATGAGGCCGACGATAGGGAAGAAGAATCCCAATACCGCCCACCCGAACGACCCCGTGTCGGCGGGCTGCGGATTCACATACGGTTGTTGACCATACTGGTATTGCGCATACTGCGGTTGCTGATATTGGGGTTGACCGTATTGAGGGGTCTGCGCATACTGCTGATTAGCGGCATACGGGTTGGTTTGCGGTTGTGTATACTGCGGTTGCTGGTAAGTCTGTTGTTGTGTTTGACCGTATTGGGGTTGCTGATACTGTTGTCGGTTTTGGCCGGTGTCCGGGTATTGTTGCGGATTGTAGTTTGGGTCGGTCATTTTGGGAAGCCTTTCAAGTTTGGAGGGTTGTTATCTTCTAGATTAGGGTATTTTATGTAGGAATTGGTTGACATCCTCCCCCGCATGAATGCGGGGGATTCCCGAATCTTACGGTTCGGGTTTCTGTTCGCTACGACAAAACAAGAAAGGAGGGGACGCTAATGCGAGACCTTGGTTCCGGTTCTGCCGTCCTTGCAGACGCTAACCGCAAGCCCTGCGGCGAGGATGTTTTCGGCTGCGTTCAAATCCCTGTCATGGGTTGTTCCGCAGTCCGGGCACGTCCATGCCCTGACTTTGAGGCCGGGCATGCCCTTCGGCCCGGTCTTCGCCCCGCAGTGGGAGCAGATTTGCGTGCTCGGATAATACCTGTCGATGGTTATGAGCTGTCGCCCGTACCATTCGGCCTTGTATTCGAGCATTCGACGGAACTCCGACCATCCGGCGTCCATGATGCTTCTGTTCAATCCGTTTTTCGCGGACTGGCCGTTGGGGAGCCAATGGTTCGGATTGTCCGGGTCGGGTTTCGGCGCGCATCTTTTGGCCATGTCCTTCACGTTGAGGTCTTCGAGTACCACCGTTTGGTTCTCGCGGATTATCCTCGTACTCAACTTGTGGAGGAAGTCACGGCGCATGTCCGTGATTCTGGCGTAGGTGCGGGCCACCTTGAGGGCGGCTTTCCAACGATTGTTGCTGCCCTTGGTCTTGCGGGACAGCGTCCGTTGCTCCCGTTCGAGCCGTTGGGCGAGTTTCTTGTAGTGGCGTGGATTCGCTATGGTCTCGCCGTCGCTGGTGACGGCGTAGCTGTCCACGCCCAAGTCGATTCCGATGGCGTTGTTCTTCTTGGGGAGTCGCTTGATGTTCTCTTCGACGAGGATGCTGACGTGCCATCGTCCGACAGCGTCCAAGCTTACGGTCACGGTGCTCGGCTCCGTCTTGCGGGGCAGCGTTCTGGACCATCGTATCGGCAATGGTTCGCGCATCTTGGCGAGCGTGAGTTCGTTGCGCTTGGCATCCCATTTGAACGCGCTTCGAGTGTATTCGGCGCTTCCGCCGTGGGATTTCGCCTTGAACTTCGGATAGTCGCCGGTCTGCTTGAAGAAGTTGGAGAACGCCGTCTGCAAATGCCTCAACGCCTGTTGCAGGGGTACGCAGGACACTTCGTTCATGTACGAGTATTCAGCTGTTTTCTTCCATTGGGTGAGCATGGCGCTGGTCTGGACGTAGGTGATGCTCCTGCGCTCCGCCGTCCATGCGACGGAGCGGGCTTCCAACGCGAGATTGTAGACCTTTCGGCAGCAGCCGACCGTGCGCCTGAGCAGTTGTTCCTGCTCGGGCGTCGGGTAGAAGCGGAACCTGTACGCCCGCTTGCATGCATGCCTTCTGACCATGTTTCACATTATATCATATCAATCTGTGAAAGGAGGACGGTTTGCTTCCTCCCCGTCCTAAAGGACAGGGTCTCCGCAAACCAAAAACGAATGAAAACGCGTGAGCAAAAACGTCGAACACGATTACAAATACAAAGTGGTCGGAAGAGGACGGAGAATATGTCGGCACCGTTGACGAATTCCCCGGCCTCAGTTGAGTGGATGATTCCCCGACTAAAACGTTGGCTGGCATCCGGCGGATTACAGAAGAATGCGTCGAAGATACCAGCCAACAAAAGAATCAAACCACTCGTCTGATTGCGTAGCTTCCGTACATGACCATGCTGACCGGTGCGACTCCAGTGCCTTGGCTTGGACTCATGGCGTTCATGACCATGCCGTTGCCAATGTAGATGGCGGCGTGCGAACCGTTGGCGAGAATATCACCCGGTTGGGCTTCCGTCAATGATGCCACGGGCGAACCGACGCTCATTTGACTGCCTGACTGGTGGGGGAGACTGACACCGAATTGCGCGAACACGTATTGGACGAATCCGGAACAATCCCAGCCTGATGGCTGGTTGCCGCCGTACACGTATGGGTATCCGCTGAACTGCATCGCATATTCTGCCACGGCTTGTCCGGTTTTGGATGCTGGGGGAGTGATGGCGGTTCGTTCTGCGCTTCTATTGGCTTCTTCCTTTTGGGCTTGTCGTGCCGCCTGTTCCTGTGCCTGTTTGCGGGTCTCCTCTTCCTGTTGGGCTTTCGCTTCGGCGTCTTTCTCGGCTTGGGACTTCGTCTGCGGGACAATTAGGTTTTCGATACCACCCCAATCACTGTCCGACTGCACGTCGGTGCTGACGCTTTCGCGGGTCAGGTCTCGGCGCGTGGTCGTGGTAGCGGGGAACGAACGCACGGAGTATACGGTGTTGTTTGATGGAGGGTATGCCATCGCAGTGGCGGGCAATGCCATCAGACAGTTCGCGCACAGTGAAAGCACGAGCATGAGGGAGGGAATGCTGTTTCTATTGCTCAACTTCAAAGTCCCATGCTCCTTAGTTCAGAGGCCAATCGTTGGGCTTCGGAACGGCTTAAATGCCATTCGCTCCAGAATTCGTCGCCACGGCGGACGAGATAGGTGGGGTCGGCGGGACTGCCCAATTGGGTTACGGTGATGTCGGTTCCCATATTCGGCTCCTTTCTTTTAATTTCTACCGATATTCCACGAGTCGCAAGGGCACGTAGTTGCGGTAGCTGACTTGGGTTTCGTCCTTCGGGTCGGATAGTCGGCTGATGAGTTCCGCGCATTCCATGTCCGTATACGTGCCGTCCTTGCTCGCCCCGCCACCCAGATAGGTGCATGCGCCGCGAACGTTACGCTTCCGGTCGATGATGGTGTATATCAATTGTCCTTTCTTGCGGAACGGCCACTGGTGGGTACATATGATGAACCGGCTATCCCAACTGCGGGCGCGAACATCCCACCACATTTTCGCTTCGCTTTCGGGAATGCTGAATCGGACTTGTTTCGCATCCTCGGGCAGTACTTTGATGGTGAGTGGAATTTCAGACAGATAGTGTATTCCGGTGATTTCCGACAAGGCGAACAGAAGTTTCTGCGTGCTCGGCTCGACCTCAAATAGAACGTATTTGTAGTCTTCCGGAATGTCTTCAATCTCATCCCGGAACTGTTGCCATGCCTTGATGGTGTCCTTCGGCCAATCCGGCCAATAATCCTCTCCACTTTCATCGTGGACGAATTTCCTATCAAGTTCCATATTGGCAACAGCTTCGTAGGCTTCCTCATCGAACATGGGCGGCATGTGACGAACGTCCGTCTCAGCCTTCCCGTCATGCACGCTCACCGTGCAGATGACCGGATGGTCGGAGGACACGGTTCCGTCCCGTTCAAACCACCTCGCGTTGCCGGGTTCCTTTGACTTGCTTGTCTCCGTGATGGGGTCACTGCCTTCGGTACCGTAGGACGCGTAATACCTGTCCTTGCCGGTGAAGATGGTTACGGTGCCACCTTCAATGCCGACTATCGTCCAATCGATTTTCTCTACGCACAGTTCGCTTATTTCCTGCGCTGTTTGCTTATTCAACATGGTTTACATCTTTTCCTTCTGGTGGCTTTCTGTGCCGCAAATCATTTCTTCGATGGGCTTTTGCTGTTCTTTCCGTCTTCTTGGAATGGGTCGAAGATTCCATCCCCGCCGGTGTCGAGCCGGTAGGGTGTGCCACCTCTGGCTTTCACGAACTCGTCAAACTCATGGCCTGTTATCGCGCCTTGGGGAGTCAATGTGACGACAACGGAACCGTCTGACTGTGGTTTGCCTATTCCCATTTTCATCTTGGATGGAATGTTGCCCTTCCGGTCAGTAGTGGATGAATTGCAGTTGGGACGCCTGTTCCGCAGTGAAAGTGCGGCTGAACGGTTTGCCATTGTATGCGCTACCGCATTCGGACGTGGTGATTGAACCATCCGCGCCAACGTTTTCGACAATCCCCACATGACCATACGTGGGGTCTGAATCGTATTGTCCACGTTGGAAGCAAATCACATCACCGACACGGGGAGTGTTGTCAACCCAATATCCGAGTTTACGGGCCGTGTTCGCCCAGTCGGCACCATTGCCCATGTGGGAGCCAGCGGGCAATCCCAACTGGTGGCGGCGCACGTAAGCCCACCAAGTGCATTGCGAAAACTCGTAGGCATTGCCCGTGTCACCGGTCGCATGATTCGGATTGAAACCGTCAGGAGTCCGACCCTCGTCACGACCGTTAATCAACGATTTAACCACCGGATTATCCGCACTGATAGCAGTCAGTTTGCCGGTCACACCATCGGAGTCGGACATGCTCCAACTTCCATCATTGCTCGTGGCCTTATAATCCTTCAACTCTTCACGGGACGCGCCACGGGATGCCGCACTGGTTTCAGTCAACGTGCTTCGAGTAGTAGCGGTACTCGTATCAAACGGCTTAGCCTCAGCGTAAGCGCTGGGAGTTGGCTTCAACACAAGCATAGACGTACCGGCGGCGGCGAACATTCCAGCCAACAAACAAACCGCGATACGCCGTTGGAACAGCCTACGCCGACGTTGCATGACTCTAGTTGGAGCCGCTTTATGTGCAGGTGAACCCAATTTAACACTCCGCTTCTTCTTGCGCGGAGAAGAACTGCGGGCTACCAATGCACTTGTCGAACTGGTAGGTGTCCGGAGCGCCCATCATACGGCGAAGTAGAGGAGCATGCTTGGTCACAATCTTGTTCTTGAACAAGCCGCCGACAGCCTCCCAAGTCACATTGATGGTTCTGCCGGACTCATTCTCCAAAGTGGCTTTCTGAACTTGTTCCTCGCGTCCGGACGCGGTATGCTCACCGGCTGGAAGATAGTAGAAGCTTATATGTTGGCCTTTATATATTTCTACCGGATATATCGTGTTTCCCATGAATACTTTTATCGACGCCACTTGTTTTTCCTTTGATGTTGGGGGTTGCTGTTCCAATTCAATGGTACTGGCTTATCCAAGTGGCTGAACAGGAAAGCGCGCCATTCGTAAGCGTTTTTCGGCTGGGGGACAGAATTCGGATAGTAGATGTGATTGCGCATGTGACACCTTAAGGATTGGCTGTTTGGGTTAAAGATTAACACCGTATGCCTTTAAGGGAAATCTGACATAATGTACATTATCGGCCAAAATAGTTTTGCCAAAACAGACCTTTTATAAGAAAGATATCTGCAAGAAATGATGTATAAACCATTTCTTGCAGATATCATCTAAAATTAGAAATCCAGTTCGTCGTTTTGCGACGCTGGTGCCGGACCGCTTGTCGGAGTGGTCCACGGGTCGTTGGATGCGGCTGGCTGGAAATTATCGGCACCGTAATTGTTTGGGTTTTGGAACACAGGCGGATTGTTTGGATTTTGGAACATCTGACCATTGTTCTGCTGGGTGTTGGCACGGTTGCCGCCGTCGTATCCGCCGTTGCGTTTCGGATTCGGCATGACCTGCGCGGTCGCGTGACGGAGTCCGACACCGATGTTGGTGACTGTGAATTCCACCATCGAACGCTTCTGTCCGGTCTGCTGGTCAGTCCAACTGTTCTGCTTCACGTCGGACAACGCCACCACGTCCATGCCTTTACGGAGTGTGTTCATGATGTTGTTGCCGAGCGTGGTGTCCCACACTTTGCATCGTGCGAAAAGCGTCTGCCCGTCCTTCCATTCGCCGGTCTTCTTGTCCTGATAGCGAGTGCCTTCCGCGATGGTGAACTCGACCAGATTGGGGTTGCGCTGGTTGCGTTGCGGGTCGTCGGTGAGTCGGCCTTCGAGGGTTGTGCTTGGGATTGGCATGTGTTAAACCTTCCATTGAATTTGTGAACTATCCCAGTATAGCAGATATTGGTTGGGATGGAACAAGAATTCCCTTTCCAGATAAAAAGGAAGCTCCTCAATCTAAAAGACCGAGGAGCTTCCTTCTTTAGACTAGGCGTTAGTCGTCTCGACTACGTAGCCGGGCGAGCAGTATTCCAATGCCGCCGAGTCCGGCGATGATGGCCGCGATGACCATTCCGTAGATTGGAGCGCCGGTGCTGGCTAGAGGATTCTGGGAGTCAGAATTCTGTTCGCCATTACCAACCGTCCCACTGGTGGATGCGTCGGCAATCTCCTTGTCCTTGTCGGAGGAGACGCCGTTGGCCTTCTTCCACACGCAGGTCAATGTCAGGTCTTTGACCACGGGCTTGCTCATGTCGTAGACGTTGCCATCCTTGTCAATGAAACCGTCGAACACGTATCCGTCACGGGTTGGATTGGATGGAAGTGTCAGCTTCTCACCATCCTTGACCTCATAACGTTCGGTCTTGCCGTCATACAAGGTCACTGTCACGGTATGCTTCTTGACGGTCGGGGGCATGGTATTGGCTTCCCACACTGCGGTCAAAGTCATATCCTTGGATACCGCAGTGTTGAAATCGTAGTCCTTGCCATCCAACTGCCATCCGACGAACTTGTAACCGTTCAAGGTCGGGTCTGCGGGCTTCTTGACCTTTCCTCCCTGTTGGATGGTTTGCAGGTCAATCTTCGAACCGTTGCCGGTATCGAATTTGACGGTGTAGAAGACCGGTTTTGGAGTTTCGTTCTTCTGCCATGTGGCGGTCAGAATGATATCCGTGGTGATTGGGATGTTCCAGTCGTAGTCCTTGCCGTTCAACTGCCATCCGGTGAAAGTGTATCCGGTACGCTTCGGGTTGGTCGGACGTGCGGCCTTATCACCTTCCTTGACTTTTTGAGATGGGATGTTGGAAGCGCCGCCCGTATTGAACGCGACCGTGAATAGGGTCGGGGCTTTCTCAGTCCACGATGCGGTGAGGGTGATGTCGCCGGTGATTGGAGTGTTCCAATCATAGGCTTGTCCGTTCAGCAACCAGCCTTGGAAGTCGTATCCTTCACGGGTTGGGTTTGCGGGTTGGATGGCTTTCTCCCCCTCATCGACGGTCTGCTGGCCGATTTCAGACCCTCCGGTCGTGTCGAATGTGACCGTGTGGCGTTTCGGCTGGGGCTTCTGGTTTTCAACCCATGTGGCCTTCAAGGTGATGTCGGCTGTGACGGGAAGGTTGAAATCGTATGGTTCGCCGTTCAGCGTCCACCCTGAGAACGTGTATCCGTTCTTGGTTGGCGTATCCGGTACCGTGACGGTCTCGCCATCATTCACGGTCTGCTGTGCGACCGTGTTCCCGCCATCGGTGTAGAAGCTGACCGTATGGGTGACGGGCTTCGGCTCCTCATGCTTCTTCCACGATGCGGTCAGAGTCATGTCGCCGGTGATTGGAGTGTTCCAATCATAATCCTTGCCGTCCAACAGCCATCCTTGGAAGTCGTAACCGTCCATGCTCGGGTCTGCCGGACGGATGACGGTCTTGCCTTCAATGATGGTCTGCGGGTCAACCTTGCTTCCCTCACCGGTGTCGAAACGCACGGTGTACGTGTTCGGCTGTGGTATCGGTTTGCGATGGTAGATTGCGGTCAGCGTGATGTCACCGGTGACTGGCTTGTTGAAATCATACTGGTCGTTGTCAAGATACCATCCGTCGAACACATAATCGTTCTTCACCGGGTTTGCCGGGCGGCGGACGGTCAACCCGTCCTGAACCGTCTGCGGGTCGATGCTCGTGCCTCCGTTCGAGTTGAACGTGACGGTGTGCATGACCGGCTTCGGGTCTTCATGCTTCTTCCACTTGGCGCTCACCAGAGTGTCAGAGGTAATCGGCTGTTCGAAATCGAATTCGGAACCGTCGATACCAACCCATCCTTGGAAGTCGTAGCCGTCTCGCACCGGATTTTCCGGCGGGGTGACGGTGTTCCCCTCGGACACTGTGCGAGCATCGGACGGACTGCCGTTCTGATAGTCGAACGTGACCGTGTAGGTCTTCGGCTGGGGTTGCTCATTCTTCTGCCAGTGTGCGGTCAGAATGAGGTTGCCTGTGACCGGAGTATCCCAATCGTATGCGGCGTCTCCCGCATACCAGCCGAGGAATGTGTAGCCTTCACGGGTCGGGTCGTCAGGTTTGACGGCGGTCTTGCCTTGTTCGACCGTCTGGGACGCCACCTCACTTCCGTCCGCTGAATCGAACGCCACCGTGTAGGATTCGACTTTCGTCTTCTCCCACTTGGCTTTCAATGTCACATCCTTGGTGACGGGCGTGGTGAAATCATACGGTTTCCCATCCAACAGCCAACCCTTGAACTCGTAACCGGTCTTGGTTGGGGCGGTAGGTTCGGTCGCCGTTCCCTTGTCCTTCACCGTCTGGGAGGGGACTACGGTTCCTCCATCGGTGTCGAACGTGATGGTGTAGGTCTTCGGCTTGACGGGAGTCCATACGGCTGTCAGGACAAGGTCGGCTTTCACCGGAACGGTGAAATCGTAGTCAACGCCGTTCAGAGTCCATCCCTTGAACTCGTAGCCTTCACGGGTCGGGTCGTCCGGCTTGGAAACCTTGCCGCCATCCTTGATGGTCTGCGGGTCGATGCTGGTGCCGTCCGCAGTGTCGAATGCTACGGTATACTTCTTGACCTCGTTACGCTTCCATTGCGCCGTCAATGTCATGTTGGATGTGACGGTGTTCAGGAAGTTCCAGTCGGAGTCCTCATACTGCCATCCCATGAACGTGTAGCCTTCACGGGTTGGATTGTCTGGCCGGTCGATGGTGGAGCCTTCCTTGACCTTCTGGTCTGCGATATCGCCGTCTCCCCCGTTCAAATCGAACTTCACGGTGTACGTGCTCTTGTTCTTCGTCCAAGAGGCCGTCAACGTCAAATCCTGCATGACGGGAGTGGTGAAATCATAAGGGTCTCCGCCCAACAGCCAACCGTTGAACGTGTAGCCTTCACGGGTTGGATTGTCCGGTTTGGACACGGGGTCGCCTTCCTTGACGGTTTGGCTATCGACCTTGCTTCCCTTGCCACTGTCGAATGTGACCGTATGTTTCTTGGCTACTGGCGTGTTCTTAGACCATAGTGCCTTCAACGTGATGCTGGAGGTGACTGGAGTGTTGAAATCATACGGGTCGCCGTCAAGAGTCCAACCTTGGAACGTGTAGCCGTCCAATGTCGGATTGTCCGGCTGGGATGCCTTCTCCCTGTAGGGCACTTGCTGGGAGTCCACGTCGCTTCCGCCATTGGAGTCGAAGCTGACGGTGTACGCGTTCTTCGTCCAATGGGCTTCCACAGTCAAATCATCCGTAACGGGCGTGGTGAAATCGTACAGGGAGTCTCCGGAATACCATCCGTCGAACGTGTAGCCTTTCTTGGAGGGAACCGTTGGAACGGTGGCCGAGGAACCATCCGCCACCGTCTGGGTGAAATCATCGCCCGCACCGGTGAAAGTCACCGTATGCGTCTGCACCTGCGCGGTCTTCCAAGACGCGGTCAATGTCATGTCGGCGGTGACAGGAGTGTCAAACGAGTACGCTTTGCCATCCAACAGCCATCCGTCGAAATCGTAACCGTCCAAAGTCGGGTCAACCGGCTTGACGACCTTATCGCCATATGCGATGGTCTGCATAGGATACCAGTCGTCACTGGCTCCGGCGTCGAAATACACTTCGTAAGTGTTTACCGTCCATTTGGCGGTGATTACCGCATCATCATAGACGGGTTGTGTGAAATCGTATGGGACTCCATCCTTGTACCAGCCTTTGAAACGGTAGCCGGTCTTGGACGGATAGTCGTCGGGTGGTGTGATAGTTCCCCCATCCTCGACGGTTTGGGATTCGACAGTGGTTCCTCCATCAGTGTCGAAGACTACCGTATGTCCGTTCTTCGCATGGAACTTATAGGAGACGGACACTTCCCCGTCACTGCTGGTCAGCGTGTAGGACAGTCCATTGTTCTTGGTGAGGTTCCACCCGTTCGGAATATGGCCGATGGTCACGTTCTTGGTTCCCATCGGTACGGTGAATTCACCACCGGAGACCGGGTCGAAGCCGTTGAGGTAGTTTCCGTTAGGGAGTTTTGCGGTGACGTTCTTCAATTCGGAAGCGGAATACTTGTGCTTCGCATGTTTGAACGTGTAGACGACTTTGATTTTCCCGTCGGGACTGGTCACTGTGTAGGTCATGTCATTGTCGGACGATTCGGTATCCCAACCGTCGGGCACGCCGGTAATCCACACGGTAGCGTGCTCTCCAATGGTGTAGGTGCCGGACTCCATCGGCTTGAAGTCCTGAACCACGCCGTCGTCGGTAGAGGCTGACACTTTGGCAAGCTCGTCCACCGAATAGGTTTTCACATGCTTGTTGAAACGGTAGGATACCGAAAGGTCTCCACTGGTCAACGTGTACACCTTGTATCCGTCACCGTCGGTTGTGGTCTGAGTCCACCCGGACGGCACGTTGACGATGGCGATTCCTTGACCGTCTTCGTATTCGTAGATACCGGACTGTTTCGGGTTGAATCCGGAAACATAGTTGCCGCCGACGATGGCTTTCACATTCGATAATTCGTCCAGACTTGCCTGATGTTTGGCGATGTTGAACACGTAGGTGACAGAGACGGAATTGTTCGGACTGGATACCACGTAGGTGATGGTGTTGCCGTCAACACTGCGTTGAGTGTTCCAATCGTCGGGCACGTTGGCGATTTCGACGTTCTTGGTGGTTTCAGGGAAGCTCCAAGCGCCTCCCCTGTAGTCAAATCCGTCCACCAGTTCCCCGTCAGCGAATGCTCGGACGTATTGGAGCTGGTCGATGTAATAGTAGCCTTCGTAATCCGAGGTTGGATGGAAGATGTAGGTGAACGTGTCCCCGCAGGGGCCGGTCAGCGTGTATACGCGGTTTAGTTTCCCGGTGGAAGGATTGTTGTAGTCAACTTTCCAACCGTCGGGCACGCCTTCCAAACGCACGTCGGTGTTCATTGGAATAGCGAGGGTGTCGGTGTTGGCGAGCGTGTAGTCGAATCCTTTCACCGCACTGCCATCAACAGTCAGATACGCTTTCAGATTCCTCAACGAGTTGATGCTGTCATGTGGCCGGGTATCGTCGTACAAGAACGTATATTGAACACTTGGCGTGTCCGAATCCTCCGGATGGGCCGTATACGTGTAATGGTCATCCTCGGAATCACCATCCAACACCCAGCCGAATGGCGCGTTCTCATAGCCTTTCATATCCCCGGCGGTCACATCGTGGATAGTGAATCCTTGGGTAATGTCACCGTCCACAGCCTGACCGTTCAGAGTGATTGTCATGCCATGAAGCTCCTCGACGGTATGAACCGCGCCGTCAGCCCCATCGAACCAGTAACGGTATGTGGTGGAACCGTTGGACAGGATATACAAGATGGAGTTCTTGTTGGTGATTTCGTTGAACGCGCTACGCCATTGCACAGTCCAATCGTCAGGAACTCCGGACAGTCTGACCGTTCTACCGGTCGCATCGTATACTTCTCCGCTTCCTGACGGGTCGAAACTCGCCAACCGAGTTCCATCTAGATAGGCTTTCACACCCTCCGGATAGTCGCTTACGGTACTATTGGCGGACGCGGCATAAGCCTCCGATACGGGTGTCAGCACGACACTCACGGCCCCCAATAGCGGCATGAGCGTCATCGAACCCGCCACAAGCAGGGCGATAGGTTTACGCATGTTCCTCTTTCCGTGTTTTTTCTTTCTATGTTAAAGACCTTCAAAGAAAAGTTTGGGGAGGCAGGGAGTCATGCTCTCCCACCTCCCCAAACTAGGCGGTGTAGGGAAGGAACCCTATCGGCCCCTCCCCTACTGTTTCAGTCCGTCACTTTGTGGAGCCGGACAGATGAGCGCCGTTCGAGAAGGAAGCGATGCGACGCTTGCCTTCGGAAACGACCGCCAATCCCAGTCCAAGCACTGCAAGCACTCCGATGAGCGGAATGATGAAGCCGCTTGCGATACCGGTCTTGGCGAGTTCGCCCACGATTACGGTTTCGCCCGGAACGCGGGCATCACCGTAGTGGACGAGCCGCTTGGTAGACTTCTCCACCAGCTTCTCACGCCAGTAGTAGGTTCCGGCATCAGACGGGGTGACTTCCGGCGAATCGACCGTGGTCGCGTTCTGCGGGACGTTCACGGCGTCGGTGGTGGCGACCTTCTTGTCGTCCTTCACATCGTTGCCGTTCTGCTTCCACAGCTCAAACACCAGCTCGTAGTCGTCGTTAGGAATCTTGCCTTCGATGAGGGCGGTATCCTTGACCGGCTTGGTGGCGGTGCCGTTGGTCTGGGCCTTGGTCGTGACCTTCACCACGTCGGTGGTTTCACCCGGCGTGCGCGGCTTCTCGGTGTGAACCGGAGTGTCGCACGGATGGTCTTCGTCGGTGTTGCCGGTCGGCGGGACGCACGGCGGAATGTCGGTGTCCTCGACCGGATTGTAGATGCTTTCACGCCAGTAGTAGGTTCCGGTCTCCTTGACCTCGTAAGTCGGGGAGTCGGCTTCCTTCTGACCGGCCTTGAGCATCACCTTGTCGCTGGTGAACACCTTCTCGTCCTTGCTGGAGTCGTCGCCATCGGACTGCTTCCACAGGGTGAAGATGATGTAGGAGCCGTCAACGACGTCGCCTTCAATCTTCGCCTTGTCTTGAAGCTTGGTGCCGGATTCTTCCAGACGGTGGGTGGTGGTGGTCACGTTGACCACGTTGACGGTCTCGTTGCTTACGCGAGGCTTTCCGGTGATGGTCGGGGTCTTCTCGACCTCCACCTTCTTGTCGTGGTCGGCCGAAGTGGTGTGCTTGGTCGGCACGTATACGTGCTCACGCCAGTAGTACACGCCAACCTTGTCAACGGTCACATCCTCCAAGTCCGCGAACGCCTGACCTTCGGAGAGCGTGGTGCGCTTCGTGGTCAGAACCTCCTCATCCTTGCTGGAATCATCGCCGTTCACCTGACGGTAAAGGGTGGCGTCCGCCTGAGAGCCTTCCGGCACGCGTCCTTGAAGGAGCACGGTGTCGTGGAACTTCTCTCCGACGTGTCCCAGCGGCTTGGTCTTGGTGGTCGCGTCGATAATCTGGACGGTCTCATCGGCCACATGGGCGCGGTCGGTGAAGAAGTCCTCGGACTCCAGATGGCTGGTGTCCTTATCGTTCTGCGGCTTGTTCGGCTGTCCGTCACCGGCGAGGTTCTTCGTCGGACTGGTCAGACTGAACACCCAGTAGTATTCGCCAACCTCGGTCGGAGTGTACTCGGGGCTTTCCACTGTCACCTTGCCGTTCTTCAACGCCTCGGCGGCTTCCTCGGCGGTGATGAGGTGAGCGCCATCAGCCGGGGTCTGATAGCTTGCGACGAGCATGCTGTCGGAGGCTTCGCCGTTATCGGATTGAGGTTCGGCATCGGCGTCAGTATCGTCGGAGCCTTCGCTCTCGCCCTGCTGCTGCTCGGTCTTGTCAATCAGATAATCGTCGTCGTCGGCGTTGTTGGTCTTGTACAGGTTCCAAGAGACCAGAGTGCCTTCAGCCGGATGTCCGGTGATGGTCACGGTGTCCTTGGTGGGCTTGTTGACCTGCTGTGCCACCTGAGCTTCAGAGGAAGCCTTTACGATGCGGAACGATTCACGCGGGTCACGCTGGGTTCCCAGCTTGACGACCTTGTGGTTCGTGCTCGGGTCGCTGATTTCGATGACCCAGTAGTAGTCGCCCACCTCGTTCATCTTGTGTTCGGGGCCGTACGCTTCGGTCTGTCCGCTGGTCAGATGTACGTAGTCGCCGGTGAGAATCTTCTTATCGGTCTTCACGTCGCCGTCTCCCTGCTTGTACAGGAACCAGCGTGCGTCCAATCCTCGGGTCAAATCGTCGCGGATGTCGCCGGACTGCTTCCACTTCACGTTGGTCAGGTCGGCATGGTCTTTGACCACGGTGCCCACGTAACGTTCGGTGGCGACATCGGTCTGCGCTTCGATGGAGCGGAAGGACTCGTTCTTAATCTTGTCCTTGCCGGTGTGCAACGGAGTGCTTTGGTCATCCTTCGGCAGGTTCAGAACCTCAACCCAGTAGTAGTCGATTGCGTCCGGAACCTTGAGGCTCGGGCTGGTCAACTGCTGGTCGATGCTGGACTTGTTGAAGCCCAGTTCCTTGAGGGTGGCGGACTTGGTGGAGGCGACCTTCTTGCCGGTTGCGTAATCATGCATCTCGAAGGTGAGCGTCGCGTTCTCAGGCAGGTGGCCTTCGAGTCGTGCGACATCCTGAACGGTACCGTTCTTGGAAGCCCACTTGTAGGTGCTGGTGGTCACGCGGACTGAGTGGAAGGATTCGTCCTTGATGCGCTTGTCGGAGACTGCCGGGTTGATGTTGTCAGGCTGGAAGGCTGTGCCGTCCGGCTTGGTGAACACCCACTGCCAGTAGTAGTCGGCGGGGTCGGTCAGATGTACGGAAGCGGAGTCGAGGGTCTTCTGGGCTTCGGTCAGGGCAACCGGGTCAAGGGTCTTGACGACGGTGTCCTTGTCCGCAGTCTGATTCTCGGCTTGCTTGTACAGCTTGAACGCGACCTTGTAGTCCTTGAGCATATAACCGGTGATGGTGAGCTTATCGTTCACATCGTTGCCGTTGGTGACATCGACGTAATGCTCGCCTTCGCTGGTGTGGATGTTCGGGGTTCCGGTCACGTTCGTGGTCAGCTTCACGACCTCGAACTTCTCGGATGCGATGTTCTTGCCGTCGAACAGGAGCCAACGGTCGGCGTAGCCGTCTCCATTGCCCTTCTGCTTGGCGGTGGCGTTCTGCCAGTAGTCACCGGCTTGGGAGTCATCGGCGTCGGTGGTGGCCTTGGCGGCGGTCATCCACTCCTTGGTGATGACACCGAATGCGGAGTTCATGCTGGTGTCTCCACCAGTGCCCACGCCGTTGCCATCCTTGTGAGGCATTTCCGGAGTGTAAATCTTCACACGCCAGATGTAGGAGCCGACACCCGGATTCTTCACGCTCTTGGAGCGGAAGGTGACACCATTGAGGTGGGCGCCGATGGCCTTGGACGGAATGTTTACGCGACCGGTGGTGGCGACCTTTTCGGAGGCGATGCCATTATGGTCGGAATCATCCTGCTTGGTGGCCGCGTCCTTACGGACGTTGCCATCCTTGCTTGTGCGCCACAATTCGGCTTCGTACTGGGAGCCAGCCGGAATGTTGCCCTTCAACGTGATTTCGTCGGACACGTTCATGCTGTCGAGCCACAACGGTTCGGTGCTCTTGGTGTCCATGTGAATCACGTCGAACTCTTCGGATTCGTCGTCGCCGCCGTACCAGACAACATCACGATTGTTGTCGGCAGGGTCGGTTCCAGCGCCCGGAGTGGTGGACGGGACGGTAATCTTCACACGGTAGTAGTACTTGTTCGCAGACCAGTCGGACGGAATCGGGAACGTGGAGGATTTGACGTTCTGGTAGTTGTCCAGACCATCGGTACCCACATACGGATGGTTCTTGTCCGGGTCTTCGCTCTTGGCGAGTTCACGAACCTTCGGGAGGTCTTCGGCATTGTACTGCTTGACCATCTTGCCAGCGTTCGCGCCGTCCTTGGCCCAGATTTCAAACTGGACTTTGGCACCGTTCGGTGTTTGGGCGGTCTTGCCGGTGGTGTAGGTGTCTCCGTCGATGGATTCGCCGTCGAACTGCTCATACGAGGTCTGGTGGAGCACGTCGTAGATTTGCGTGGTCTTGTCCTCGTAATTGCCGTTCGCGTCGCTCAGCCACTTCTTGGACACGGTGGTGGAGAACTTCTGCACCGGGGTGCGTTCGTAGCTCTTGTAACCGGTCTTGTGGTCGGAACCCTTTTCACCGTAGATATGCTGGTCGAGCACGCCGCCCTGCGGGGTCTTCAACGTGGCCTTCCAGTAAATCATGCCAGCCTTGGTGGTCTTGAAGCTCGGGTCAGTGACCTTGAAAGTCAGCTTGCCCGGACGGTTGCCTTCCTGACCGGCCTTGATTGCGGTGAACTTGTTGGTGTCGATGGTGACGGTCTTCTCGGCAATCTTGAACAAGCCTTGGTCGCCGTCATCCTCTTCGGCCTGACGGTACATTTCCACGGTGACGGTGGAGCCTTGCGGAATACGACCGATGACGCCGGTCGGATTGCTGTTGCCCTCACCTTCGTGAACCTGACCATCAGCGGACTCGGCCTCACTGGTCTCATCGTAAACGGTGATTTCATCGTACAGCTGCTCGCCGGTCGCACCCATCTTCTGCGCGTTGGACGTGACGATACCACCCGGATTCACCTGAACGGTTTCGGACGGCAGACCCAAATCGTGGGAAGCCAACTGCTTGCCTTGCGGAGACCACAGAGTCGCAACCCAGTACACGGAACCGGAGTTATCGGTGTGGGTGGTAGGGCTGGTGACGGTGAACTTCTTGGACGCGGAGGCTTCCGCATCGGAGTCCTTGATGTTCACGCGCACGTTGTCCAACAGCTTAGGAGCATTGGCATCCGGGTCGCCGGATACCGCGTCGTAAGCGGTGAACGTGACGTAGGAACCCTTGAGCACCTTACCGGAGATGGTCGCCTTATCAGCGAACTCCTCGCTCGGCTTGACCTTGCCCTTGGTCACTTGGGTGGTGATGGTCGGAGGACGAACCGTGACGGTTTCTTCCGGAAGTCCAAGGTCGTGGGTGGCAAGCTGGCGTCCCTGCTTGTCGTACAGGGTTGCCTTCCAATACACGTTTCCACCGTTCATGGTGTTGACGGTCTTGGACTTGACGGTCACGGTCTTGTCCTGAGCGGAGTCCTTCGCCTGAGCCGCAGTGATGTTGACCTTCTGGTCTTTCAGCAGAAGGCTGGCGTTGGTGTCGGGCTTCTCACCGACCGCATCGTAGGCGCGGAACACCACGAAGTCACCCGCGTGGACGACACCCTTGATGTCGGCGGTGTCGTAGAAGTCCTCTCCGACACCGACGCTCGTGGAGGACACGTGCGTGGTGATGGTCGGATACTTGACCTGAACGGTTTCACCGCCAACACCCAAATCATGGGTGGCGAGCACAGTGCCGTTGGCACGGTGCAGGGTGGCCTTCCAATACACGTTTCCGCCTTCGGTGGCGTGGGTCTTCGGGCTGGTGACGTTGATGGCCTGTCCGTTCTGGCTTGCGGTGACATCCTTGGCCGGAATGTTCACACGCTCGGAGTCGAGCAGTTTCGCACCTTGGGCGTTCGGAGCGCCGTCAACCGGAGCGTAGGCGTCGAAGGTGACATAATCGCCGGACTCGACCTCGCCGTTGATGGTGGCGGTATCGGTGAACTCCTCGTTGATGGAAACCTGTTCCTTGCTGACCTTGGTGGTGATGGACGGGTTCTTGATAAGAACGCTTTCGCCGGTGGCACCCAGCTCGTGGGTGGCGAGTTCCATTCCGCCCTTGTTGTAGAGCGTCGCCTTCCAGTAGACGATACCGGCCTTGGTGGCGGTCACGTCCGGGGAATCAACAGTGAAGCTCTTACCAGCGCCGGAAGATGCAATCTTGTCGGCTGGAATGTCCACACGCTTGTTGTCAAGCAGTTTCGCGGCATTCGTATCCGGCTTGCCGGAAACCGCGTCATAGGCGGTGAATGTCAGATACGCGCCAGCATCAATCTTGTTGTTGATGACGGCGGTGTCGTGGAACGGACGACCGACATAGGTCTGCTGTGCGCTGGTCTTGGTGGTGAGGGACGGGCCTACCACTTCGATGGTCTCGTTCTCCAAGCCGATGGCGTGACCCGCGAGAGCCTTTCCTTTGGCATTGTAGAGTTTCGCAACCCAGTAGACCTTACCAATCTTGTTGGTGCTGATTTCCGGGGACTTCACCTCGAACTGGGTGGTGTCGGAATGGTCTGCTTGGTCGTTGGTGACGTTCACGCGAGTGTTGTCCAACAGCTTGTTGGTGGACACGTCCGGCTCGCCGGACACGGCGTCATACGCGGTGAAGGTGACATAGGAGCCACGCGGAACCAGACCGGAGATGGTCGCGGTATCGTAGAACTTCTCACCTTGGGTGACGGTGGTCTTGTTCACGTTGGTGGTCAATGTGACGGGTTGCGCGTCCTGAGTGACGAAGGAACGTTCCCACGGATTGTTGTACGCGCTCTTGAATCCTTCCGCACGGTCGGAGCCGGGGAAGTCGTAGATGAACACGTAGTAGCCGCAATGGGCCTTATCCGTGACCTTGATGTTCACATCGGTTGCAACGGTCTTGGCGTCGCTGCCATCGCTCGGATAGAGAACGATTTTACCGCCGCCGACCTTGTACTTGCCGTTCATGGCCGGAACCTCCCATTCGCCAACCAGC
>OLQU01000226.1_pt1 | contig 52263 bp, 49 predicted proteins | sample 1672271 | NCBI WGS metagenome assembly OLQU01 (sample SAMEA3136666, study PRJEB25190) | human gut metagenome | biome: human gut; feature: human-associated habitat; material: faeces | place: Austria | collected 2013 | reverse complement strand
GCAAGCCGACCTGCGGCGTGGGCTGCGACTGCGACCGCTATATGGAGATCTGGAACCTCGTGTTCAGCCAGTTTGATGCCGACGGCAAGGGCCACTACGAGCGCCTTGCCCGCCCCAACATCGATACCGGCATGGGTCTGGAGCGTCTGGCCTGCGTGATGCAGGGCGTCGGCAACCTGTTCGAGGTCGATACCGTCCAGAGCGTGCTGCACCACGTGGAGCACATCGCGGGCAAGACCTACGGCGCGAATGCCAAGGATGATATCTCCATCCGCGTCATCACCGACCACATCCGCAGCTGCACCTTCATGGTGTCCGACGGCATCCTGCCCTCCAACGAGGGCCGCGGCTACGTGCTGCGCCGTCTGCTCCGCCGCGCTGCCCGCCACGGCCGGATGCTGGGCATCAGCCGCCCCTTCCTCGTGGAGCTGGTGGAGACTGTCATCCAGTCCAGCGAGTCCGCATACCCCGAACTGCGCGAGCATGACGCTTATATCAAGAAGGTCATCGGCACCGAGGAGGCAAACTTTGCCCGCACCATCGACGCCGGTATGAACATCCTGAACAACATGATCGACGGTCTGGAAAAGGCTCACCAGCACCTGCTGAAGGGTCTGGACGTCTTCAAGCTGAACGATACCTTCGGCTTCCCCCTCGACCTGACCAAGGAGATCGCAGCGGAGCAGGGCATCGACATCGACGAGGATGGCTTCCACGCTGAGATGAAGAAGCAGAAGGAGCGTGCCCGCGCCGAGCGCCTGAAGAAGAACATCTCCGGCTGGAGCGAGGACCTGTTCGGCGGCCTGACTGCTGAACCCACCGTCTTTACCGGCTACGAGACCCTGAACGACAGCGGCGTGGTCGTGGCTCTGAGCGACGAGGAGACCCTGACCGATGCCATCGCCACCGATGAGCAGGAGAAGGAAGGCGTTCTGGTCGTTCTGGACAAGACCCCGTTCTACGCCGAGATGGGCGGTCAGGTGGCCGACCACGGCGTGCTGACCAGTGCCGAGTGCTCCCTGCGCGTGCTGGACGTCAAGAAGACCCCCAAGGGCTACTACGTCCACACCTGCGTGCTGGAAAGCGGCATCGTCAAGGTCGGCGACCATCTGACGGCCAAGGTCGATAAGGAATACCGCATGGCCGTCTGCCGCAACCACACGGCGACCCACCTGCTGCAGGCTGCCCTGCGCGAGGTTCTGGGCGACCATGTCCATCAGGCAGGCTCTTATCAGGACGCCGAGATCACCCACTTCGACTTCACCCACTTCAGCGCCGTCACCCCCGAAGAGCTGGCCCGGGTGCAGAAGATCGTCAACGATAAGATCTACGAGTCGATGAACGTCACCGTCAAGGAGATGCCCATCGAGGAGGCCAAGAAGCTGGGCGCAATGGCCCTCTTCGGTGAGAAGTACGGCAAGGTCGTCCGCGTGGTTGACATCGAGGGCTGGTCCACTGAGTTCTGCGGCGGCACCCACGTCAAGAACACCGCCCAGATTGGCGGCTTCAAGATCGTCAGCGAGTCCTCCGTCGCCGCCGGCATCCGCCGCATCGAGGCTGTCACCGGCCGCAACCTGCTCGTCCGTGCAAATCTGCAGGAGGCAATGCTGCACACCGTGGCCAACACCCTGAAGGCCAACAACATCACCTCTCTGCCCATCCGTGCCGAGGCCGTCATGGCCGAGAACAAGGCCATGAGCCGCGAGCTGGAGGAGATCAAGGCCAAGGTCGCCGCCTCCAAGGTGAGCAGCCTGTTCGACAATGCCGAGGAAGTCGGCGGCGTGAAGATCGCTTCTGCTTACTTCACCGGCACCACCGGCGACACCCTGCGCGGTATGTGCGACTCCATCCGCGATAAGGCGGTGAACCCCTGCGTGGCGGTTCTGGTCGGCAAGACAGACGATAAGATCACCATGGCTGTCACCGTCAACAAGCTGGCACAGGAAAAGGGCCTCAAGGCTGGCAATCTGGTCAAGGAGATCTCTGCCATCGCTGGCGGCAGGGGCGGCGGCAAGCCGGACTTTGCAATGGCCGGCCTGAAGGACGAGACCAAGATCGACGAAGCACTGGCTGCTGTCAAGTCCATCGTGGAGAAGCAGCTGGGCTGATCAAAAATAAACCTCTCCGTCAGCGCTTTCGGGCGCTGACAGCTCCCCTGACAGGGGGGCCGTGCAGAGGTAAAAATAACATCCGAAAGGAGCAATTCCCATGGAAGATTGTCTGTTTTGCATGATTGCTGAGGGCAAGATCCCCTCGAAAAAGCTGTACGAGGACGATCAGGTCGTTGCTTTTTACGACATCAACCCGCAGGCAAAGGTGCATTTTTTGGTCGTGCCCAAAGAGCACATTCCCTCGGCTGCGGCGCTGACCGAGGAAAACGGCGCGCTGCTGGGACATATCTTCGCGGTCATCGCGAAACTGGCCAAGGAGCAGGGCCTCGACAACGGCTACCGCGTCATCTCCAATGTCGGCGAGGATGCCGGCCAGACCGTGAAGCACCTGCATTTCCATGTGCTTGGCGGCGAGAAGCTGCCGGTCTGAGCCACCGAAAATCAACGGAATACAAAGAGAAAGGGAATTGTTATGGCTGAAACCTATACTCTGAACGTTGCGGGCCTTACCCGCGAGCTGACCATCTGCAAGGTCAACGACCATATGGATATCGCGGCCTTCATCATGCTGGGCGACACCGAGCTGACCGTGGCCGCTGCCGCCGAGCTGCTGAAGAAGTGCCCGGATTTCGACATCCTGCTCACCGCCGAGGCCAAGGGAATCCCTCTGGCCCACGAGATGAGCCGCCAGAGCGGCAAGCCCTACGTCTGCGCACGCAAGGGCGTCAAGCTCTATATGAAGGAGCCGGTCGTGGTCGAGGATCAGTCCATCACCACTGCGGGCAAGCAGAAGCTGGTCATTGACCGCAAGGAGCTGGACAAGATGAACGGCAAGCGCGTGCTGGTGGTGGACGATGTTATCTCCACCGGCGGCTCCCTGAAGGCGCTGGACGCACTGGCCGAGCAGACCAAGTGCACCATCGTGGGTCAGGCCGCTGTTCTGGCCGAGGGCGACGCAGCCGAGCGCAAGGACATCATCTTCCTTGAGCCGCTGCCCCTGTTCCTGCACTAAAATATGAGACGCCCGCTCTGCCTCTTTTGCGCCGGTGCGCTGGGGGTAGAGTTGGTGTGCGCTTTTTTGCCGCAAGCATGGCTTTTGCCGCTGCTTGCGGCAATTTTTGTTTCCGGCTTGCTGTTCGCACTCCTGCGCTGGAAAACCGCGCGGGCGGGTGCCCTCTGCCTTTTGCTGGGCAGTCTGCTGGGCCTTGCGCTGACGGTGCACACGGATGCGAAGCTGCAAGCGCTGCAAACGGCTTACGACGGCAAAACCGCCACCCTGACCGCGGAGGTGGAGCGGACGGACAGCTCCTATTATCCGGGCGTCGTGGACGCGGTGCTGCGGGTGGAACAGGTGGACGGCGAGGCGGCAGACTTCCGCATCCGGTGCGCCGCCCTGCCCAAATGCCAAGCCGGGGAGCGGGTGCGTGGGAAGTTCACGCTGGAAGCGCCGCCGGAAACGGACCGGCTCGACCTCTACGCGGACGGCGTCCCTCTGACCGGGGAACTTCTCAGGGACGAAACGCTGGAACGGCTGGGGGAGAGCAGCTCCTTCCGCGCCCGGACGGCCCGGCTCCAGCGGCGACTGAGTGGGGCCCTGCGCCGGGGAATGGCCCATGACCCGGCGGGGGTTCTGGCCGCCATGGTCGTGGGCGACCGGTCGCATCTCTCCTCTGCGCTGCGCACTGCCTACCGGGGCGCGGGGCTTTCGCATGTGCTGGTGGTCAGCGGAATGCACGTCTCCATCCTCTGCGGCAGCTTCCTCGAACATCTGCCCACGGCAGGGCGCAGACGCAAGCTTCTGCGCCGCTACGCCCACCGCCGCGCCAAGGCCCTGCTCGGTGCCGGGATGGCGGTGCTGATGGTGGGGGTCACCGGGTCCACGCCCTCGGTGCTCCGGGCCGGGGTGGCCGTCTGGGTCAGCGCAGTGGGCATCTGGGTCTGCGGCCCGGCGGATGCCCTGACTTCCCTCGGCGTGGCGGGCGTCTGGATGACCCTCGGCAACAGCTACGCCGTCTGCGATATGGGCTTCGAACTTTCCTTTGCGGCGGTGGTGGGCACGCTGGCTGGGGCGGAACTGGCCCGCCGCAGCCAAGAAGCCCGGATCAGAGCGGAGAAAACCCGCAAAACGAAACACGCCGCCCACAAACGCGGCGGCGTGTACCATAACATTCTGCAAAGAGGAAAACGACTGGGCGGCAGCGTGTGGGAAACGCTCTGCGTTTCGGGCTGCGCCTGTGCGGCCACCTTCCCGGTGCTGGTGGTCCGGGGGCTGAGCGCCAGCCTCTACGCCCTTGTTTCCAGTGTGGCGGTGCTCTGGCTCGTGGAGCCGATCCTGCTGCTGGGCCTTGGAACGGCCCTGCTGGGGCTGGCTCCTGCGCTGGCTCCGCTCCACCGGGTGATCTCCCGCTGCGCCGAATTTCTTGCGGACCTTCTGGACCGGTGGACCCTCTGGGTGTCCGGCTGGCCGGGGGCACAGCTCTGGTTCGATACGGCCTATGGGGCCCTCATTTGCCTCTTGCTGGCGGGGCTGTGCTGGCTGGCGTTCCATTGGAGGCTCCGTCTGCGGGTCGCTCTGCCCGCCCTGCTGCTGACGACGGCGGTCGCCATCGGGGCAGGGAACGTCCTCAGCCGGGATACCCTCCGGGTGGAGCTGGTGGGGACCAAAAGCGCCCCGGCGGTGGTCATCTCCCAGAACGACCGGGCGGTTGTGCTCTACCGCGGCGGCAAAACGACCCGGAACGCCGTGGAGACTACGCTGGCCCGGCGGAACGTCCGCACCGTGGAAGCCTTTCTTGACCTGCGGATAAACCCCTCCGACCGCCATGCGCTGAAGGCAGAACAGACCCTCCGGGCGGCGTCCTGCGCCAAGGATTCCGCACGGGTCCTCCGGACGGACATCGCGCGGCTGGAGCTTGTCCGCACCCGGACCGGCTGCGCGGTGCGGGTGACGGCAGCGGGCCAGACCTTCCTGACCCTGAGCGGGACCGTGCGGTTCGCCCAGCCGGTCGAGGTGGACTGGCTGCTGGCCTCCATGGCCCGGCCCAACCGGGTGGTGTACCGGGAAATGTTGACAAAAAGCACGAATTACCGATGGATGGAGGGCGATGAGGACATCGGACTCCAAACGGCACTGCGGTTCCGGCCTTAGTCTTTTTGGAAGATCAGCCGCTCGCCCAGCGCGGGTAAAGCGAACCGGGCGGCGGGGTCCAGCCTACGCAGGGCCGAAACGAACCGCAGAGGGTCGGCGGTGTTGCCATGCACCATGTCGTAGTGGGTGGGGATGCTGCACCCGGCGCAGAGCCGGACGGCCAACTGCGCCGCCTCTTCGGCCTCCAAGTTGCCGATGCAGTTCCGCTGGGTGCGGAAGAAATCCTGCCCATTGATGGGGGCCAGCAGCAGGTCGGGCTGGGGCAGAGCCTCAAGCGCCGCGTAAAGGCGGGGCGTCAGGTAAGTGTCGCCGAGATGCACGACCGTGAACCCGCCGAGATCGAGCTGATACCCCAGTGCCATCCTGGGATCCTCAGCGTCGAGGACGTGTTCCGGGTGGGCGGCGGAAAAGGCGCGGAGGTGCGCGGGGCCAAGCTCCAGCGCGGAACCTTCCTGCACCAACTGGATGCGCTCCTCCGGGACGCCGTACTCATGGGCCAGTGCCCGGCAGCCGGAGGGAAAAATAAACTGTGTTTCGTCGTTCTGTGCAAGGCCGCGCAGGGTGTCCTTTGCCATGTGGTCGGCGTGGCCGTGGGTGCAGAGGACAAAGTCCGCCCGCAGCTGCCCCGGCGCAAAGGGGGCCGGATAGCGGCGGCGGGAGCCGTTGGGGCCGGTCAGGTCGCTGAGTACCGGGTCGATGCAAAAGGTCGTCTCCCCGCACTTGAAAAGGAAGCCGCACTGCCCGATGTACCAGACGGCGAGCTGGGATGCGGGCAGGTGGGTGGCGGCGATCTCGTCCAGCAGGGCGGTGCCGCTGCGATGCCAATGTTCCATGGGTGTTCTCCTTTTTGGGCCGGAACATTCAGATGAACCGGCTCTTCAGCTCAAACATATGGTTCATGGGGCCGGAGCCGTGGCCGAGGTCGAGCATGGCGGACAAGCAGCCGGAAATGTAGGCTTTGGCCCGCTCCACCGAGGCGGTAAGGTCGTACCCTTTGGCCAGATTGGACGCAATGGCGCTGGAAAGGGTGCAGCCGGTGCCGTGGGTGTTGGGGTTCGCGATCCGCTCCCCGTGGAACCACTGGGCCTTGCCGTCCCGCCAGAGCAGGTCGTCGGCGTCGTTCACCTTGTGGCCGCCCTTGCAGAGGACGGCGCAGCCGTAGGCTTCGCTGATCTTCTGGGCCGCGGCCTCCATCCCGGCGGCGTCGGTGATGGTCAGGCCGGACAGGATCTCCGCTTCCGGGATGTTCGGCGTCACGACCTCGGCCATGGGCAGCAGCTTTTCGGTCAGAGCGGCGATGGCGTCATCCCGCAGCAGCTTGGAGCCGGAGGTGGCCACCATCACGGGGTCCACCACGATGTGCTTGGCCTCGTAGAAGCGCAGCCGTTCGGCGATGGTCTCGATGAGGGCCGCCGAGGACACCATGCCGATCTTCACGGCATCGGGGAAGATGTCGGTGAAAACGGCGTCCAGCTGCTCGGCCAAAAAATGCGGCGTCGTCTCGAAGATGTCGGTCACGCCGGTGGTGTTCTGGGCGGTCAGGGCGGTGATGGCGCTCATGGCGAAGACGCCGTTGGCCGTCATCGTCTTGATGTCGGCCTGAATGCCCGCGCCGCCGCTGGAATCGCTGCCCGCAATGGTCAATGCAGTGTTCATGAAAAAAACCTCTTTTCGCAAAAATTATTCAGCCAGTGCCGTCTGGATGTTGGCCAGCACCTTCTGGCTCAGCAGGACAAAAGCCTGTTTGGTGCGCCCGGCGGAAACGTTCTGGCAGTGGACGTTGGGGCGGTCAAAGAAGCCGTCGGCAACGGGGCCCGCCGCCGCGCGGGTGTCGCAGAAGAAGTGGCTGCCCGGCTGGGTGAGCCAGTCTTCCAGTGCGGCGGAGTCGAAGCCGGGGCCGATGGAGGTGTTGAACAGCACCTTGCCGCTGCCCAGCTGTGCAAACTCTTCTTTGCCCAGCAGCAGGACATTCTTGTTCAGGCAGGTGAAGACCACCTCGCTGTCCTGTAAAAGCTGGTTCAGCGGCTTGTAGGTCATGCCCGCCTGTTCGGCGTCCGGCTTGCGGGTGCGGCTGTAGTAGGAGATGTCCGCGCCGAGGAAGGACAGCGCCTCGGCAATCATCCGGCCGGACACGCCGAGGCCCACGATGCCCACCTTCAGGCCGTAGATCTCCACCGGCTCGTCGCGGAGCATCGGCATCCCGAAGCCGTGGAGGATGCCAGTCAGCTCGTGGAGGACATACTCCACCACGCCGCGGTCGCCGTAATCGCGGATGCCCAGCACCTTGATGCCCTTGGTGCGGGCGTAGGCGATGTCCACATTGGCGCTTGCCTCGGAGTAGAGGCTGCAGCACATGCCGATGTAGCGGATGTTGGGGCAGCGCTCCAGCACGGGGCGCTCGATGCGGGAAGTATAGCTCAGCAGCACGGCGTCGGCGTCGCCGATGCGGCGGATGATCTCTTCGTCGTCGGCGGGGATGTCGTCGTACAGCACGACCTCCTTGGCATACTGGAAAAGCTCTTTTTCGGCGGACGGGATGAGGCTGACAGGCTCGATGGCCACCAATTTTTCAAACATAGCGATCCTCCCTTAATAGAAGCAGATGGGCGAAGCGAGGTTGCGCAGCAAAGCGACCACGCTCCACCCGGCGATGGCGCTGGTGGAAGAGCGGATGTCCACCACCGCCTTCACGCCCTCGATCTCGGCGGTGATGCAGTGGTCATCGCCCACCCAGCCGGGCACCGAGTGCATGGTCACGCCGGTGATCTCCGGGCCGGTGGTGGCCAGCGAAGTGGCCACGGCCACATTGACCCGGCGGGGGAAGGTGGCAATGGCCTCCTTGGCGCTGCCGGTGAAAACGGTAGTCTTCTCGGTGTCGGTCAGCAGATGGTCGGCCCAGACGGGGGTGTTGCGGAAGCCCTTGGCCCCGGTGTGGGTCTCGATGCCCGCCGTTTCGGGCAGGGACTGGGCCTGTGCCATCAGGGTGACGGTCTGTAAGACGTCAAAGCCGCCGATGGCGCCGTTGGCGAGATGCACCTTTGCACCGCTCTCCTGTGCCGTCTGCTTGACCTGCTCATAGAACGCAGGGTCGGCAAAGGCACCGATGGAGATGACGACGAGGTTTACGCTCTGCTTCAGCACCGGGATGGCCATAGCGCGGACGGCCTCCACCGAAGCCGTCTCCACGATGTACTCCGGCTGGAGGGCCAGCAGTGCACCCACGTCGTCGCAGACCGCGCAGCAGGTCTTCTCTGCCACGGCCTCCGCCTTGGCGCGGGTGCGGCTGGTCACACCCACCAGCTCGTAGTCCGGCAGAAGGCCCTTCCGGTAGGCATCCGCCACGATGCCGCCCAGAAAACCGCAGCCCACGATGCCAAATTTTGTTTTCATAGTACGAATCTCCTTTTCCTGTCTTCTCTGCAGATGCAGAATACCAAGCTCAGTATACCATGTTCCGTCTGGAAAGAGAAGCGATCGGCCGCTTTTCTTTTGCGGGGCAGTGTGCTAAAATAGGGCGAAAAAGAAAAAATGAGGAACTGCGTATGAAAAAAATTTCGACCCTGTTTGGGACCTTTTTGAAGATCGGCGCGTTCACCTTCGGCGGCGGCTATGCCATGGTGGCCCTGCTGGAACATGAATTCGTCGAGGAAAAACAGTGGGTGTCCAGAGAAGAATTCTTGGATATGGTTGCCATTGCCGAGTCCACCCCCGGCCCCGTGGCCGTGAACAGCGCCACCTACATCGGCTATAAGATCGGCGGCACGGCGGGGGCGGCGGCTTCCACCGCTGCGGTCAGCCTCCCGTCCTTTGTGGTGATCTACATCATCTCGCTCTTTTTTGACCGTTTCCTCAGCCTGACCGTGGTGGCGAATGCGTTCAAGGGCATCCAAGCCTGCGTCGTCTACCTCATCCTCTCGGCGGGGCTGAAGATGCTGAAACAATTGAAAAAGGACCCCTTCGACCTCTGCATTCTGGCGGCGGTCGTCGCGGCTATGGTGGGCTGCTCGCTGGCGGCGGTGTCTTTTTCGTCCATCTACTACATCCTGCTCAGCGGCGCGGCAGGGGTGCTGGTGTGGCTTGTGAAGAAAGCGGGGGCGGAAAAATGATCTATGTACAGCTCTTTTTGAACTTCCTGATGATCGGTGCCCTCAGTTTTGGCGGCGGCTATGGGATGATCTCGCTGGTGCGGGAAGTCGTGCTGAACCATGGGTGGCTGACCGAGAGCGAATTTTTGAGCTTCATCGCGGTGTCGGAGTCCACCCCCGGCCCGCTGGCCGTCAATATGGCGACCTTCATCGGCTCGTCGCAGGGCGGGCTGGCCGGGGCGTTTTTTGCCACGCTGGGCGTTGTGCTGCCCTCGTTCTTCATCATCCTGCTCATCGCGGCGGTGCTCCGGAACCTGATGAAATATGCCGGGGTGGAAGCGTTTCTCTCCGGCGTGCGGCCCTGCGTCGTGGCGATGATCTTGGCCACTGCCCTGACCATGGCCCTTTCCACCCTGCTGGGCATTACCCGGCTGGGCGGCGGCGCGGCAGTGTCGGTGCGGTCGGTGGCCGTGTTCGGCATTTTGTGGGCTGTGCATTTCGCCTACAAAAAGGCAGCAAAAAAAGCCCCGTCGCCGATCGGGATGATCGTCCTCGCGGCGGGGCTGGGCATCGTATTCTGGGGCATCTGAGTCCGTTCTGCGGGGCGGGCTGAAGCTCCTGCCGGGTGTCAAGGATTCCCGTTCACCGAATTCCGTTTTTTTGCATAGAACAGCAGGAAGGGGGAATGCGGTTTGAACGGGATTTTTTTGGTTGCGGCGGTGCTTTTGCTTCCGGCGTGCTGTACGGCGGTGGGGGCCGCAGGGGTGTTCCTGATGCGGTCCACGCAGGAGCCGCGCACCCGGCGGATGCTCTGCGGTATGGCGGCGGGCATCATGCTGGCGGCAAGCGTGTGGAGCTTGCTGCTGCCCGCCATCGAGCGGGCGGAACGGGGGCCGCTGCCGGGGTGGCTGCCGCCCGCGGCGGGGCTGGTCATCGGGGCGGTAGGGCTGCTCCGGCTGGAACAGGCGGCGGGGCGGCTGCTGTGCTCCGGGGCCGGCCACTGCGGACGGATGGTGCTGGCGGTCACGCTGCACAACCTGCCGGAGGGCATGGTGGTGGGCCTTGCCGCCGCGCTGGCTTTGTCCGGTGAGCCGGACGCCGCAAGCGGTGCGCTGGCGCTGGCCCTCGGCATCGGGCTGCAAAACCTCCCGGAGGGCGCGGCGGTCAGCCTCCCGCTTTTGCAGAAAGGAGAGAGCAAGAAACGTGCGTTTTTTGCCGGGGCGGCCTCCGGCCTCGTGGAGCCGGTGGGGGCGCTGCTGGCCCTTGCGCTGGCGGGCTGGGTGAGCGCGGCGCTGCCGTGGCTGATGAGCGCCGCCGCCGGGTGCATGGTCTGCGTGACCGCGCAGGAGATGATCCCCGAAGCGGTGGAAAATGATGAGCCCGCCGGGGTCATCAGCGTGGTACTGGGTTTTGCGCTGATGATGGCGCTGGATGTGGCCCTATGAAAAAAACTCCCTCCGGCATCGCGCCAGCGATGCCGGAGGGAGTAAATGAAAACCGGCTCAGGAACCGGATCTTTCGATGTAGACGCTGGTGGAGGGGAAGGCAAAATCGACCTTATCCTTCTGCATGATGTCCATGATGTTCAGGTTCAGGTCGTTCTGCTCCTCCAGAAAAACGGCATAGGCGTTGGTCTTGAGGTAGGCGGAAACGAGGATGTTGATGCTGGAATCGCCGAAGCTGGTCAGCCGGACGATGTTCGCGCCCTTTTCGGTGTAGGGGCTTTCGTCCAGCATCTTCTTCAGATCGGCCATCAGCTGCTCCAGCTGGGGGCGGGTGGTGTTGTAGGTGACGCCCAACGTGAACTTATAGGGCCGCATGGTGCGCAGAGCCGCGTTCTGGACCGTGGACGAACAAATCTTGCTGTTCGTCACGATGCTGACCGTCTTATCCTGCGAGCGGATGCGGGTGGAGCGGAAGTTGATGTCGATGACTTCGCCCTCCACATCGCCGACGGTGATCCAGTCGCCCACCGCGAAGGGTTTGTCCAGCAGGATAACGATGCCGCTGAACAGATTGCTGGCGCTTTCCTGCGCAGCCAGCGAAATGGTCAGGCCGACCAGTCCGGCACCGGCGACGATGCTGCCGATGGGGAAACCGGCGATCTGGGCCGCCGTGGCCACACCGAGGATGACGACCAGCACCTTGTAGGTCGTGTTCAGCAGGGAGAGCAGGGTCTTGTTGGAGCGGATCTCCGGGCTGCAGGAGGCCAGCAGCAAATCGGCCACATCCGACGCCTGATACAGGCCCTTGCAGAACAGCAGGGTCATCAGGATCTTGTAGGCTATGAGCAGGAATTTCGGAAGGCTGGCGATGGCCCACGGCAGACTGGCCAGCGCAAGGTAGAAGCCGGTGAAGACAGCCATCCGTTCCAGAGGGCCTTCCAAGCTCCGCAGCAGGATGGGGGTGGCGGCAAAATGCCATGTGCGCCCCCGCAGGGCGGGGCAGATCTTTTTGCGCAGCAGCAGGGAGACCAAAGACCCGGCAAGGAAGATCGCCAGTGCGCAGACACAGCGTGCCGCCAGCGCCAGCCAGCCCTCCAGCAGGAAGGGCCCCAGCTCGAAACCGAGGTCACGAATGGAAAAAATCATGGCAAAACTCCTCGAAAAAAATATTTTACGCCCCAGTATACCATAAAACGCGCGGAAAGGGCAACCGAAACAGGGGCTTGACAAGGGCTGTCTGCCGCGCTATACTCTGGCCAGAAAGTTCGTTTCAGGGCGGGGTGCGATTCCCCACTGGCGGTACAGCCCGCGACCACTCCCAAAGAGTGCTGACCCGGTGAGACTCCGGGGCCAACGGTATAGTCCGGATGCAAGAAACGGCAGACAAATCCGAATTGTCTATGCGCCCTGTTGCAGTGTTTGGTTGCAGCAGGGCGCGTTTTTGGTTGTCTTCCCGGTTCCGATACAGCGCGAAAAGGGCTTTCCAATTCAATTTTGGGGCCGAAGCGCCCCGACGGGAGGATATTACCTATGAAAAAAAACACGACCCACAACCTGACCGTAGCCGCCATGCTCAGCGCGGTGGCCTTCATCCTGATGTTCATCGAGTTCCCCATCCCGATGCTCATCCCGTCCTTCGTCAAGATGGACTTCTCCGACCTGCCCGCCCTGCTGGGGGCATTTGCGCTGGGCCCGGTGTACGGCGCGGTCATCAGCTTCATGAAGAACCTGCTCCACATCGTCATCAAGGGCACCAGCACCGCGTGTGTCGGCGAGCTGTGCAACTTCATGCTGGGTGCGGTCTTCTCGGTCACGGCGGGCTGCATCTATAAGCACCGCAAGAGCCGCAAAACGGCTATCCTCGGTGCGCTGATCGGTGCAGCGGCTATGGCAGTGTTCAGTGTGCCGTCCAACTACTTCATCACCTATCCGGCCTATGTGCAGTTCTATCACATGCCGCTGGAAGCCATCCTCGGTATGTATCAGGCCATCCTGCCCTCGGCAGACAGCCTCATCAAGTGCCTCGTCATCTTCAACATGCCCTTCACGCTGGTCAAGGGCCTGTTGGATGCGGTGCTCTGCATGGTGATCTATAAGCCGCTGTCGCCCATCCTGCACGGCCGCAAGTAATCGAGAAATGAAAAATCTCCGGGAAGCAACGCTTCCCGGAGATTTTTTCAGCTTAGAGCTCCTTTTTCCTGCCACTTTCCGCGGGCGAGGCGGACAAGGAAGAGCAGCCCGCGGATACACAGCTCACAGCACATGGCGCTCCACACGCCCACCAGCCCGAACCGGGGCGCGAGGAAGAAGGCCAGCGTCAGCCGGATGCCCCACATGCTGACGAGGTTCAGCACGAAACAGGCGGTGCTGTCGCCCGCGCCCTGCATCGCGCCGCTGGCCACGATGCTGGCCCCGAACATGGGCTCGGCAAAGGCTTCGATGCGCAGCACCCGCGCGCCCAGCGCGATGACAGCGGCGTCGGCGGTGAAGATGCCCATCAGCGCGGGGGCGAACAGCCACAGCCCCATGCCGGACAGTGCCATGATCCCCATGCCGATGGCGGTGCAGAGAAAGGCGAACCGTTTGGCCATGTCCTTCCGTCCGGCACCCACGGCCTGCCCCACCAGCGCGATGGACGCATCCTGAATGCCGTAGCCTGCCATGTAGCACAGACCCTCGGCGCTGACGCCAAGGCTGTTGGCCGCAATGGCCACCGTGCCGAGGCCGGAGACGATCCGCACCAGAAGCACCTGTGCGGAGGAGAGGGCCGCGCGCTCCGCTGCCAGCGGGGCACCTACCCGCCAGAGGTTCAGCAGACAGGAGCGGGTGATCTTCCACGAGCCGGGCTTCCGGATGCAGAGCGGGCCTTCCCGCAGCAATAAGATCGCCAGCGCCAGCAGCCCCCCCACCACGGTGGAAAGGGCGGTGCCCAGCGCTGCGCCCGGCACCCCCAGCCCAGCACCCCAGACCGTGAAGCGGGAGCCGAAGAGGGAGAGGGTGCGGGTGGGGTTGATCAGGAAAAAGTTGAACAGGACGTCCAGCATGCAGACCAGCACGCTGATGAGGCCGGGGGTCAGCGCGTCGCCGGTGGCGCGGAGCATGGCCGTGTACATCCCCATGGCCATGGTGAAGGGGAGAGCCGCCGACCAGATGGCGAAATAGGCGGACGCATTGGCTTGAAGTGAGACATCCGCCCCCAGCCAGCCGGGCAGAAAGCGGCTGATGCCGATGCCGAAGGCCGCCGCCCCAAGGCCCAGCAGCAGGTTGAAGAGCATGGATTGGCGCAGCACGCCGCGGGCGTCCTGCTGGCGGTCCGCGCCGAGGTATTGGGCGATCTGGATGGAAAAGGCTGTGTACAGCCCCACAAGGATGCCGTGCAGCAGCCATGTGCTAGAGCTGACGATGCCGATGGCGGCGGTGGCCTCGGCCCCGATGTGGCCGACCATGGCCGCGTCGATGTATTCCATGGCCGTTACGACCATCTGCTCCAAGATCGAAGGGATGCTCAGCGTCAGTACCACCTGCGCCGTCTCGCGCAGAGGGATGTCCTCGCCCTGCCGCATCCGGGCAGAAAGCTGTTCGAGTGAAAGTGTCATGGTTTCTCCTGTTGCAATAAAAAATGCCCCGCAAAGGGGACAGCTTGCCTTCTTATTATAGAAGGACGGGCGCAAAATGTCAAACCGGCGGCTTTTCGGCGGGAACGATTGATTTTTTCTGCCGGGCGTGATACACTTTCCTTGCGTATGAGTGAAACAACAGGGGCGGCGCTTTGCCGTTCCGGGAAAGAGGAAAATATGCTGCAACTGTTATCGGGCAGTCAGCGCACCGTGGATGCGCTGGGATTTCTATTGGCCTTTGCGCTGACGGCGCTGATGGACTCGGTCTTCCGGGAAAAGCTCCCCCAAGACCATGGCCGCGCCTTTGCGGTGAACGGCGAGCTCTCCAAGGGCAAGGCCCGCGGTTCCGGCCTCATCTTCGTGCTCTGCATCGCGCTGGTCACGCTGGCAGTGGTGCCGCTGCGCACCGAGTATATCATCTATACCGTGCTGCTCATCGCCTCCATGCTCTCTGGCTATTTTGACGATGCTTCGGAAGTGGCGTGGAACGAATACAAAAAAGGCCTCATCGACCTCGTCATCGCCATCGTGGCGGGTGTGACCTACCTGAACTTCAACAGCACGGCGGTCCACTTCCTGAACTGGAGCTTCGCCATCCCGTATCCGCTCTACCTCGTGCTGATCGTCGTCCTGATTTGGGCCAGCATCAATGTGGTCAACTGCACCGACGGTGTGGACGGCCTGTCCGCCAGCCTTGCGGTGGTCAGCATCGGCACCTTCCTGCTGGCCTACGGCAAGGAGCTGGGCGATTATGCAACGGCGGCCATCGTCTTCATCGGTGCTCTGCTGGCCTACCTGTGGATGAACGCCAAGCCCTCCACTCTGCTGATGGGCGACGCGGGCAGCCGCGCCATGGGCTTCTTCCTCGCAGTGCTGGCCCTCAAGAGCGGCCATCCCTTCTCCTTCCTGCTGGCTGCGCTGGTCTTTATCGTGGATGGCAGCTTGGGCATCCTGAAGATCAGCTTCAAGCGTTTCCTGCACATCAGCATCCTGAAAAACACCCTGACCCCGCTGCACGACCATGTGCGCAAGCGGATGGGCTGGAGCGATGAGCAGGTGGTGGCCCGCTGGCTGATCCTGCAGGCCGTCGCTTCGGCATGGCTGCTTCTGCTGACCCGCTGACGCGAAAAAGATGTGAATGAGCGACGCTCGGTGAACGGTTTCATCGGGCGTCTTTTTTTGCATACGATCAAAAAGAAACAGGAGAAACCCCATGGAGTCGATCTTCGACCTCGAAACCGGCGCGGTGCTGGCGGTGCTGATGCTGCTGTTCCGCACGCCGCTGCTGGCGGTGCTGGGCGCTGGAGCTGCTGGCCGCAAACCGCGATATCCTGACGGGGAGCAGGGAAGCTGCCCGCTGAAATAAAAGAGACTGCCGCAAACTCCCTCCGGCATCGCTTACCGTTACGCCAAGGCTCCCTCCGAGAGGGAGCTGGCACGGCGAAGTCGTGACTGAGGGAGTAATGCAGCAGTCTTTTATTGTAAAAAATTCAAAAATCAGCCGAGGGCCTTTTCTGCTGCCTCGACCACATGACCCACCAGCACCGAGGTGGTCACGGTGCCGACACCGCCGGGCACCGGGGTGACGGCCTCCACCAGCGGCTCCGCCTCGTCGAACCGGACATCGCCGCAGAGCTTGCCCTCCGCGTTGACATGGATGCCCACATCCACCACCACCTGCCCGGCCCGCAGGTGTTCGCCGCCGATGGCACCCTGCTTGCCCATGGCGACTACCACGACGTCCGCCTCTTGGCAGAGGGCAGGGAGGTTCCGGGTGCGGGAGTTGCAGAGGGTGACGGTGGCGTTTTCGCGGTCCAGCATCATGGCGGCGGGCTTGCCCACCACAAGGCTGCGGCCCACCACCACGGCCCGCTTGCCGGAGAGGGGCACCTGATAATACTTCAAGATCTCAAGGCACGCTTGTGCCGTGCAGGGCGGGTAGCCGATGGCGCTGTTGGTGAAGACCCCGGCCAGCGAGCCGTCGGTGATGCCGTCGATGTCCTTTTCCGGGGCCAGTGCGGCGCGGATGGTGCTGTCATCGAACTGCTTGGGCAGCGGGCGGAAGAGCAGACAGCCGTGGATGGCCGGGTCTGCGTTGACCTGCGCGATCACGTCCAGCAGCTGTTCCTGCGCGGCATCTTCGGGCAGGAGGAACTGCTTCATCTCCACGCCGACCTTGCCGCAGCGGGTCAGGACGCCTTTCTCGTAGGAAAGATCGTCCGGGCGGGCACCCACCCGCACCACGGCCAGCGTGGGGGTGACGCCCCGCGCTTTCAGCGCCGTGCACCGGGCGGCGTTTGCTTCGTTCATGGCGGCCACCACAGGCGCGCCTTTCAAGATCGTTGCCATCACATTACCCCTCCTGTTGTGTGAGCTGTTCGTAGACCCGGTCGGCCTTGGGGACAAAATCGGCCAGCAGCGCGGCGGCCTCGGTGTCCAGCGCGGCGGCGCGGGCTTTGTCGGCCATCAGGCGGGTGTTGACCGTAACGTTCAGCCCCGCCGCTTGGAGCGCGGCTTTGCAGAACAGCGCGGCGCACCCGGCGTCGGAGAGGGCCAGCACGCTGCCCTTGGCCGCATATTCCTCTGCAAGGGTGATCCCCTCGCAGCACGCGGCCATGATCTCCAGCGGCACCGCACAGGCCCTGTTGAGGGCCTCTTCCAGCACCGCAGCCTTGTGGGCTTGCTGCTCCGGCGTCTCTTTGGGCAGCTTGTAGGCGGCGGCCAGTGGCAGGAACGCCTCGGCGTCGGCCTGTACCAGCCCCTCCAGCCGCTTGCGCAGGGCGGCGGAGCGCTCGTTCAGCGCAAGGATGTCGGCTTCTACGGCGGCATATTTCTTCTTGCCCACGGTCAGGCTGCCGACCATATTCCCCAGCGCCGCCCCCGCTGCGCCCATCAGTGCCGCCGCGCCGCCGCCGCCCGGTACGGGGGCGTTCCCGGCAAGCTCAGCCAAAAAGGTTTCACAGCTCAAATTTGTCAGTTCCACGATAAATTTTCTCCTCTGTCGCATAGCTGTCCAATTGCCGGTCGTGGGGGTCTGCTGCCGCCCGCTCCACCCGCTGCACCTCAAAGGCAACGCCCAGCGTTACGGCGTTTTGGCAGCGGGGCAGGTAGCGGTCATAGTAGCCTTTCCCCATCCCGACGCGGCGGCACGCGGCGTCGAATGCGGTGCAGGGCACGAGCACGAGGTCGAGTTCCTCCGGCGCCAGCAGCCGCGATTTTGTAAGGATGGGGGTGCGGATGCCGTAGGCTCCTGCTTCCCAGCCGTCCGGCTCCGGCACGGCGGCGGTCAGGGTGAAGCCCTCCCCACAGACGGGGTAGGCCACCGTTTTGCCCAGCCGTTCGGCTTCGGCCAGCAGGGCCGAAAGGTCCGCTTCGCCCCCGAAGGCGGCGTAGGCGAGGAGGGTTTGTGCCTCGCGAAAACAGCGAAGCTGTGCGATGCGGCGGCAGAGCGCGGCATTGGCCGCCGCACGGTCGGCTTCGGAAAGTGCCCGCCGCGCGGCGATGCCCGCCTTGCGCTGCGCCGCCTTTTCTGCGGCGGTGTCCATCGGCTTTTCCCTCCCCATGGCGGACGGCGAAAAGTTGTACAAAACCATCCGGCAAAAATATACAAATATAATAAACGCTGCGGTGGAAAAATGCAAGGGTTTCGGCGAAAATGCGGTTGCAGGTTTTGGGCCGATTTGGTATAGTAGCAAGTAGGAGCCCGGCTTGCTGAGGAGCCGCCGCTGCCGCGATAGAATGTCAAGAGAGGGGTAGTAAACTATGTACGAAAAAATGATGGACACCATCGGTCTGGTCAAGGAAGCGGACCCGGAGCTGGCCGCCGCCATGAACCGGGAGCTGACCCGCCAGCGGGAGAACATCGAGCTGATCGCCAGCGAGAACATCGTCTCGCCCGCCGTCATGGCCGCCATGGGCAGTGTGCTGACCAACAAGTACGCCGAGGGTCTGCCGGGCAAGCGCTATTACGGCGGCTGTGCCTATGTGGATGAGGTAGAAAATATTGCGATCCAGCGTGCATGCAAGCTGTTTGGCGCGAAGTATGCCAACGTTCAGCCGCACTCCGGCGCACAGGCAAACCTCGCCGTTTACTTCGCCCTGCTGGATCTGGGCGATACCGTTATGGGGATGGACCTGTCGCAGGGCGGCCACCTGACCCACGGCTCGCCGGTGAACATGTCCGGCAAAAACTACCACTTCGTTTCCTACGGCGTCAATGCAGACGGCGTCATCGACTATGCGGAGCTGGAAAAGCAGGTCAAGAAGGTGCGCCCCAAGCTCATCGTGGCCGGTGCATCGGCTTACCCCCGCGCCATCGACTTTGAGAAGATCGCTGAGATCGCCCACGGCTACGGGGCCTACCTGATGGTAGATATGGCCCACATCGCGGGCCTCGTGGCGGGTGGGTATCACCAGAGCCCGGTGCCCTACGCCGATGTGGTGACCACCACCACCCACAAGACCCTGCGGGGCCCCCGCGGCGGCCTGATCCTGACCAACAATGCCGTGCTGGCCAAGCGGATCAACTCCGCCGTCTTCCCCGGCACGCAGGGCGGCCCGCTGGAGCACGTCATCGCGGCAAAGGCCGTCTGCTTCGGCGAGGCACTGAAGCCGGAGTTCAAGGAATATGCACGCAAGATCGTCGAGAATGCACAGGCCATGGCCGCTGAGCTTCAGGCCCGCGGCGTCAAGCTGGTGTCCGGCGGCACGGACAACCACCTGATGCTCATCGACCTGCGGGACGAGGAGTGCACCGGCAAGGAGCTGGAAGCCCGCCTCGACAGCGTGCACATCACCGCCAACAAGAACACCGTCCCCGGCGAGACCCGCAGCCCCTTCGTGACCTCCGGCGTCCGTCTGGGCACCCCGGCGGTGACCACCCGCGGCATGGGCCCCGCCGAGATGAAGATCATCGCGGACTGCATCGCCGACTGCATCTGGCACTACGACGAGAAGCGCGACGACATCGCCGCCCGCGTGCTGGCGCTGACCAAGGCTTTCCCGCTGTACGAGTAAGCATTTGATTTTTCGGAGCACCTGCCGTATCCTGCGGCGGGTGCTTTTTTGCGGAAAATCTTCATGCATGGCTGCATCGCCACTCTATGCAGCCTTGCGATTTTAGCGCAAATCGGCTATAATGGTGCGGAAAAACGCGAAAAAAGGAGAACGCACCATGCTGATCTATCTGCTGCGTCATGGCAGAACCGAATACAACGCCCAGAAACGCTATCAGGGCCAGCGGGACATCCCGCTTTCGGCGGAGAGCGCCGCGAAGCTGCGGCGGGCCGATTTTTCCCCGGAAATCGTCTATGTGACCCCGCTGCAGCGCACCTCCCAGACGGCGAAGATCCTCTTCCCGGAAGCGAAGCTCGTGCCGGTGGAAGGGCTGAAGGAGATGAACTTCGGCCGCTTCGAGGGGCAGAAATTCGTCCATGTGGAGCAGGACCCGGAGTATCTGGCATGGGTGGCCAAAAACGAAACAAGCGCCCACCCGGACGGTGAGCGCAAGAGCGATTTTTGCCGCCGCGTCTGCACAACATTTGCGGAACTGGTCGATGAAGCACTGGAAAATGACGAGGAACAGCTTGTCATCGTGGCCCACGGCGGCACCCAGATGGCGGCCATGGAGCGCTTCGCCGTGCCGCACAAGACCTTCCATGAGTGGTGCGGCCCCAACGCGGGGGGCTATGTGCTGGATGCCTGTGACTGGAAGACGCAGCGGGTCCTGCACGTCGTGAAAACGGTCCGGTATGCGGAGGAAAATGCCTGATGGAACAAGGGCTGCTGCATCTTTATTGGGGCGACGGAAAAGGAAAGACCACCGCCGCCATGGGTCTTGCCCTGCGTGCGCTGGGCAGCGGGAAAACCGTCGTCATCGTGCAGTTTTTGAAGGGCGGCAAAAGCGGCGAGGTCCCGCTGCTGGAGCAGCTGGGCGCGAAAATTTACCGCGGCAAGGCCGGGCAGAAGTTCGTGTTCCGGATGAATGACGCCGAAAAGGCTGCCACCCGCCAATTGCAGAACGAGAACCTGCGCGCCGCCATGGCCCAGCCCGCCGACCTGCTGATTCTGGACGAAGCGGGCTCCGCGTGGGAACTGGACATGGTAGACAAAGACCTGCTGCAGGAGGCGGTGCTCCGCCGCCCGGCCGCGCAGGAATGCGTCCTCACCGCCCACGCGGCACCGCGGTGGATGCTGGACGCCGCCGACTACAGCACCGAGATGAAGTGCCACCGCCACCCCTACCAAAAGGGGATCGCCGCGCGGCAGGGAATCGAATATTAAACAAAGAGGCTGTTGCAAAACTCCTTCCGGCATCGCTGACGCGATGCCACCTCCCTCAACGAGGGAGGCTTTACAGCTTGCCGTTACGCCAAGGCTCCCTCTCCGAGGGAGCTGGCGCGGCGAAGCCGTGACTGAGGGAGTATAGGCAGCCTCTTTTTTCATTCTGTTATACGGTCGCCAGCACCGCCAGAATGCTCTGCCAGTGGGGGTTTTGGGCGGAAGGAGCAGCGCGGCGCGGGGCAGGGCGCGAAATGGGACGGGGAACAGCGTCCGCCGGGCGGGCAAAGGGGGAGCAGAGCTGAGTCTGCCACTGAGCGGCCAGCTCCATGGCCTGTGGGCAGCTCTGCAGGGTGCGGCGTTCCGCTCCGGCCAGAAAATCGCCCAGCCAGCAGAGGATGGCCGCAATGGGAAGGCAGTCCGCCGCTTGGGTGCTCCAATAGCACCAGTGGCCGCCCCGGCCCACGAAGCTGTCTACCGTGATCATGGCCCCCTCACGGGCCGACTGCGGCAGCGCCGGGCAGGAGGTGTCCGAAAGGCGGCGGAGCTGGGCCACGATGAAGTCAGTGCGGGCCGCGTCAAAAGCGTCGTCCCGGATACAGGCAGAAAAGTCTGCCGTGTCCAGCAGCGCCTCCGCCTTGGTGGGGAACCGGCCCGTCAATTCGCCGGAAGCGTTGTGGCAGAGCTGCCAGCCCTTGCGGAACAACTGAAAGTTGAAGTTCTGACGACCCATGGTAGAGTAGAAGACCCGCGCGTGGCCGGAGGCGCTGCGGCGCAGCTCCAGATAGGCGTCCGCTCCGCCAAGATCCTGCACTTTTACGCTCAAAATCAACGAGTAGTCGCTTTTTTGTGCAGACATGGCGCGGTGCATTTCCTCAAAGTAACGATTGGCGTCCATAGCGGGTCTCCTTCCTTGTACAACCAATGATTCGTTGTTTTCTGAGGACATTATAGCATAAGTTGTCTCGAAATACAACTATAAGTTTGACGAAATCGAAAATATTTTTTCGGCATTCCCGACGATGCAAGCGATATGGTTGTGAAAATAAAACCGGGACTGCGTTTTTGCGCAGTCCCGGTTCAGGAAACGGTTCAATCGCCCAGCTCCCGGATCTCGTTCTGGATGAGCCGGCCGGCGGCGCGGGCCAGTTGGTCCATGCCGCGGATGCGGGCGAGGTTTTTGCCGTAGATGCGTTCGGCGTCGCGGCTGGAGCTGTCCTCCCCCATGAAGACGGCGGAGACCCGCAGCCCCTTGCGGCGCAGATCACGCACCTCGGCGGCGGCATCGTCCACGCCGAAAGCCCCGCCGTAATCGTGGCCCAGCGGGTTTTCGGAGGAGGGCGGCACCCGGCGGCTGTCGTTGGGGGAAGCATCCGTCAGCAAAATGAGCAGATGGCGCGGCGCAGGGCCGGGGGCAAAGTCCACAAGGTCGCCCGCCGCCCGCAGGGCCAGCCCGTCGCGGTTCCAGCCGGAAGCAAAATATTGATTGATGTTCTGCAAGTTTTTGTCTTGGAAGCCCTTCAGCACCCGCAGCACGGTGTACCCGCGCAGACTGGAAAAGCAGCTCACCCGCACCGGGATGCCGCAGGCGGCAAGGCTCTCGGCGAGGATGGAACCCTGCGCCGCGATGACCTCCTGACAGTGCAGCCGGGAAGCGGAAGCGTCCAGCAGCAGATCCACCGTGAAGGAGGGCTGGTTCTCTTCCTCGGCACAGCGGAAGACGCGGGCATCGTCCAGCAGGGGCGCACGCCAGACCCGCTCCGGGTCCAGATTGCCGCTGCGGGCCACTCGCGCGTTGGGCTGCTGGTGGACGAGGATGCAGTTCCGGATCTGCTCGGTCAGCCGCAGCACGACGCTGCGGTGGAGCTCCCGGTTCTTGGCGTAGTAGGCACGGTTCCGGTCGGCTTGGAGCTGGGCCTGTTCGGCGAGGTGCTTTGCCTCCGGGTTGGGGGCTTGTTCCGGGCTGGGCACGCCCGCCGCAAACCAGAGGCGGCACCCCAGATGGTTCCCGGTGCAGAGCTCCTGCTCGGCCTTGCGCAGCCGCTCCGGCGGGTAGAGCGACCGCCCGAAGCAGCTTTCGATGTAAGCGCGGTCCTCGGCGGCGTTCTGCTTCAGGGTGATGTGGGCCAGCCGCTTGTCCACAGTCAGCCCGCCGGTGCTGGCCGCATCCACCGAGTTGGAGTGCTCCACCGTCACGCGGTCGGTCTTGATCATCTGGGTAGGCAGGGTCTTGGTGGCAAGGGAGGCCAGCAGCCCTTCCAGATGCAGGTGGAGCGCGGGTTTCTGCCGCACGGTGCCGTCAAAGAGGTTTGCTTTTGCAAAAACAGACAGCAGTGCGTCCTTTAACGCGGCGGGTGCGGGCGGTGTGTCCGGCGCAAGGGCCTTGGCAAGGTCGGCTTCGTAGGGCGTCATCACCGGCGGGCGGCGGCCCTGCACGGTGCGCCAGCGGTGGGCCTGCATGGTGTAGACGAGCTGGTTTTTCGCCATCCACTCCTGCCGGGAGAGCTTGTACTGGATGCCGAAAAAATAGTCGGCGTGGGCGCGGCGCAGCTCGGCCAGCACCGGGCGGCGGGGCAGCTCCAGCGCGTAGGCCGCGCTTTCGAGGTAGAGCCACGTCAGGTCGTCCAGCTGGCTTTGGCGGATGTCGCCGTCCCAGCAGTCGAACAGGCTGCGGACGAGGTCGTCGCCGTAATATTTGTGCACCAGCCCCACGATGCAGTTCATGTAAAAATCGATGGTGCCGTCGGTGTTGTGCGCGAGGAACAGCGGCTCAAATCCATAGGCTCCGGCTGCCGCCCAGACCTGATTGGCTGCGCGCCGCTGTTCGGCGGTATAGCTCTGGGCTTCCATCAGCCGAAGAGCTTTTCGGCAGTGAGCTGCGCCGGGATGCGGGCGGCGATGACGTCCCGGATGAGCCCCTGCTCGTAGGAATCAAAGGCTTTGTTGGTGATGCCCATATCCAGCGCAGCTCCGGCGGCTACGCCCCGGCGGATGAGCCGCAGGGCGTCCAGCATCCCGCGCAGGTCCAGCGCCTTGGTGGAGATCTCGGCGCTGTCGCACTTCTTCTGCAAGTCGAGGAAGAGGAGGGCGAACTGATGGACATATTTTGCCGCAAGGTCTGGGAACTGGGCCCGCAGCAGCTTTTCGAGGTTGTCCTGCGTGATGGTGGGCATCTGGATGACCACGAAGCGGGAGGTCAGCGCCTCGTTCAGCTCGCGGGTGCCCGCATAGCCGTAGTTCATCGTGGCGATGAAGCGGGTCTCCTCGGCCAGCGGGATGCGCTCGTAGCCGGGCACATCAATGGCGCGGCGGAAGTCCAGCACGGCGTGGAGGACGGCCAGCGCCTCGTTTTTGGCCATGTTGATCTCGTCCAGCACGCCGAAACCGCCGCACTGGGCGCAGCGGTAGACCGGGCCGGGCCGGAACTTGACGGCTCCGCCCTCAAAGGTATCCATGCCGATGAGGGAGGCCGCATCCATGTTCACATGGAACGAGATATCCCACGCCGGGCGGCCGAAGGCGGCGGCGAGGTTCTCAGCCAGCACATTCTTGCCGGTGGCCTTGCCGCCCGCCAGCAGCAGGTTCTCGCCGCAGAGCAGGGCGGCCAGCGCCTGTTCCCAGACCTCGTTTCCGTAATAAGTAAAGGCGGAGGCCGGGATGCGGGGGCGCAGCCCCTCAGCCAGCGGGTGCGCGGTACGGTATTCCTCCACGGCGGAAAGCAGCGCGGGATCGACGCCCTCCTGCCGCAGCGTTTCAAGCAGATCAGACATGAACGACACCTTCTTGTGGTTGGCAGTGCCAAACCGATTTTTCAGCCCTATCATAGCACAAATCGCAGCGGATGTGTAGATGCGGGCGGCAAGGATTCGGAAAAAATTTACTGGGAAGATTGTGGGGCGGAGAAAACCGTGCTAGAATGAAGAAAAACGGAAGGGGACAAGGGTCATGAAACACCAACACCGACGCTGGAAGGTCTGTTTTGCAAAAAATTACTGGGGGACGCAGAAGGGAACCGACCAAGGCGAGGAACTGCATCTGGACAGGGAATTTGAATGGAATGGCCACCGGTGGCTGATCCCGGCCCTCTACCGGTGCCGGCAGGGATTGGTCGTGGACTTTGCGATAGAGGTGCCGCAGGGAGAACTGCGGGCCTATATGGAAAAATGGGGCCTGACCGAAAACGGCGAATGCACCCGCACGTTGACCAGAGCGGAAGAACGCCAGATGGAGCAGGAGAATCCGCTGGATATTGGATTTTGTGCCTCTCTGAGGCTGAACGGGGTGCGTCTGCACCCCAGCGATGGCTGCGGAATGGGGTATCTTCCGGGAACTGACGCTGGAAGCGATGAGGCAGCGGCGCTGGTGCACTATTATGGGCTGGACGAAACGAAGGTCTGGCGGTTCTGGCGGAACAGCTACCCATGGGCAACAAAGAGCCGGAAGAGCCGTCCCAAACGATTCCGAACGCTGGAACTGGAATTGGAAGCGGAACTGGAGCAGCATCTGGCCGAACAGTTCCCGACACCGGCTGCGGGGGAGTCGGTGACGATCCACGAACCGGGAAACGAGAATGCCGCCTATCAATTGACGGTGCTGGATGTCCGGTCGGAAACGCTGGAGCTCCCGGATTGCGACGGCTGGGAACGTCCAAACTGTTTTTGCATGATGACGTACCGTCTAACGCCGAAAGCGGAACACTTCTACCTGACCGACTGCGCCGAGGGAGACCATCCGCGCCGCAAACCACGGAAGCTGCCGCCGGAACAGGCGGCACTTGCCCGGAAATACAGGCTGGAACCGCAGATGGAAGGGGATGCGGCCATTGCAGTCATCGGCGGGGCCGATGGGCCGACTGCCGTGTTCTGCACGGTGCGCGGAAGTGCCGAAAAAACGGAGGGAGCCGCTGCGGCAACCTCTGCCTGCTATTTTGCCCCGGTGCGGCCGGAAACGGTCACATGGCAGGCGGAATTTGACCGAAAACCCTGCGGGGATACCACAGTTTCACTGATTTGTGACGTTTGAATCGGAAAAGATGAAAAAATCTCTTCTGCGCCTTGAAAAATTGACAGAACTGCAAAGATGCGATAAAATAACAACTATGTTTGCCGGGAAACACCCGGCGGCGGAAGTTGATTTTTCAGAGGTGTGGAAAGAACCATGATCGAAACCATTACGGCCGTGAACGATGCGGTCAACCATTTTATCTGGGGCATCCCAGCCATGATCAGCATCATCGGCGTGGGGCTGCTGCTCAGTGTGCGGACCCGCTTTTTGCAGATCCGCAAGTTCCCCTATGCCATCAAAACAACGATCGGACGCATGTTTCGCAAGAAGGACGCTACGGACGGCGCCATGACGCCGTTTCAGGCGGTCTGCACGGCGCTGGCGGCGACGGTGGGCACCGGCAACATCGCGGGCGTGGCGGGTGCCATCGCCATCGGCGGGCCGGGTGCGGTGTTCTGGATGTGGTGCTCGGCGCTGCTGGGCATGTGCACCAAGTTTTCGGAAGTGACGCTGGCCGTCCGTTTCCGGGAGCGCAGCGCCACCGGCGAGTGGGTGGGCGGCCCAATGTACTACATTAAAAATGGCCTGAGCAAAAACTGGCATTGGCTGGCGGCGCTCTATTCGCTGTTCGGTGTGCTGACCGTCTTCGGCACCGGTAACGCCACGCAGGTGAACACCATCGTCACGGCCATCGACTCGGCCTTGACCGCCTACGGCGACTTCAGCAAGAGTATGCTCTCCACCGTCAACCTTGTGGCGGGCGTGCTGGTGGCCATGCTGGTAGCCATGGTGCTACTGGGCGGCATCAAGCGGATCGGCAGTGTCACCGAAAAGCTGGTGCCCTTTATGGCACTGTTCTATGTGGTGCTGGCGCTGGGCGTTGTCATCCTGAACATCCGGCGCTTCCCGGCGGTGCTGGCCTCCATCGTGGGCGGCGCGTTTGACCCACGGGCCTTCACGGGCGGTGCCATCGGCAGCGTTTTCCTCAGTATGCAGAAGGGCGTTTCCCGCGGCATCTTCTCCAATGAGGCCGGTCTGGGCACCGGCTCCATCGCCCACGCCTGTGCCGACACCCGCAAGCCGGTCAAGCAGGGGATGTTCGGTATCTTCGAAGTCTTTGCCGATACCATCGTCATCTGCACCCTGACCGCGCTGGTCATCCTGTGCAGCGGGGTACCGGTGAACTACGGCTCTGCCGCCGGTGCCGAGCTGACCATCGCCGGATTCACCTCCACCTACGGCGGCTGGTCGTCCATCTTTACGGCGGTGGCGCTGTGCTGCTTCGCATTCTCCACCATCATCGGCTGGGGCCTGTACGGCTCCCGCTGCATCGAGTTCCTCTGCAAGACGGATAAGGTCGTGCGGCCCTTCCTCGTGGTCTACTCTTTCGTGGCCATTCTGGGCGCGACGGTGGAACTCGACTTGCTGTGGAACATCGCCGATACCTTCAACGGCCTGATGAGCATCCCGAACCTCATCGCGCTGCTGCTGCTTTCCGGCACGGTGGTCAAACTGGTCAAGGAATTTTTTGAGACCGAATCCTGAAATCGGACACTTTTTCCACAAACGACAAAACAATTGCGAAATTTCACAGGAAGCAATTGACAAAACGGGCCGTTTATCGTATAACCTATATAGAGACGTCATATCCGGGAAGGGTGTGGCGTTCACGGAACGTTTGGAAAGTGAGGCCGCAACATGAAGAAATTTCTGAAGAGGCTGATGCTGGGGGTCGTAACGCTGGCAGTGTTCTGCTGCATGACCCCGCTGGCGTTTGCCGCAGAAAAATATCACACCATCTATCTGGAACCGCAGGGCGGTATCGGTGTGCCGACGCAGGTGTACGTTTACAAGTACGGCGACGTTTACCGCGCGTCCAGTCTGCCGACGCCTACCATGGAAGGCTACACCTTTGATGGGTGGTATGAGGATATCGTGGGCGGCACCGCGATCAAGGCGAGCAAGTACAACTTCAAAGAGGAAGGCCAGACGCTCTACGCTCACTGGACGGTCGCGGACGGCAGTTCTTCTTCCGCCGCGGCTGCACAGCCAGAGGAGACGAAACCCTCCAAGACCTTTAAGATCGAAGAACATATGGGAGAAGTCCTGATCGTTGGCACGACCATTCTTGTGTTCACGCTGGTAGCGCTGCACGGCTGAAACGGTCAGTTTTTGCCTAGAGTTATCTTAAAATTTTGAAAGCGAGGATTCCTTACTATGATGAACAATGAAATCAAACTGCCCGCCGCTTACGCTGCGATCGACGAGAACGAGATGGTCTACCTGAACGGCGGCTCCATCACCGACACGCAGGGCTGGCTGATCTTCATGAATGTCGGCGCCCTGTTCAACTACGTCGCCCGCGTTTTCTCCGCTGGCAGCTCCATCGTCAACAACGTCAGGGTCATCGTCACCACCATTGAGGCTCTGAACACTTTCAAGCTGACCGGCAAAAACTAAACGAAATTTCCTAAAATGTCTGAGAAGCGCATCCGCAAAAAAGCGGATGCGCTTTTTTGCGCCGAAAGCGGCGAAAATCGGGCTTTCAGACGCCGGAAATCAATGATATATTTCACGAAACCCGTTGCGAAAATAGAAGAGCGATGCTATAATCAATCGTAGTAATTGGGTAATTATGACAATCATCCGTTAGGGAGATAAACTACATGGCGGAACGTGAACTGCGGCGGATGAGCCGCACCGAATTGATCGAGATCATCTACGCGCTCAAGCAGCACGAAGAAGAGCTGGAACAGCAGAACGCGGCGCTCCAGAAGCAGCTGGACGACCGCACCCTGCGGCTGGAACATGCCGGTTCCATCGCGGAAGCGTCGCTGGCGCTGCATCAGGTGTTCGAAGCGGCTCAGGCCGCTGCCGATGCGTATCTGGAATCGGTGAAGGCAATGAATCCGCCCCTGCCCAGCGAACCACCGCAGTCTGCGGATAACGGAGGTGCGGACGCAGAATGAAGGGACGACACGTGAAACTGGCCACGATCCCCTCCATGGAGGAAGTGGACAAGGAACGGCAGCGTCTGGAATACCGGAACCGCTACGTGCGGGTGCTGAAAAGCACGGTCTACGCGCTGGTGGTGGTGGCTGCGGCGGCGGTGCTGCTGGCGACCATCCTCCTGCCGGTGCTGCAGGTGTCGGGCGACAGCATGAACCCGACCTTGCAGAGCGGGGATGTCCTGCTGCTGCTCAAGACCGATGATATGAAAACCGGCGATCTGTGCGGTTTTTATTGGCAGAATAAGCTTCTGCTCAAGCGGATCATCGGCGGGCCGGGGGATGTGATTTCCATCGACCGGAGCGGCGTTGTTACGGTGAACGGGGAGGCTCTGGAGGAGCCTTACGTCGATGAACTCGCGCTGGGCGAGTGCGACCTCAAGTTCCCGTATCAGGTGCCGGAAAATCGCTATTTCGTGATGGGCGACCATCGTTCAACTTCCATCGACAGCCGAAGCACCGTCATCGGCTGCGTGGACAAAAGCCAGATCGTCGGCAAGGTGTTCTTGAGGGTATGGCCCTTGTCACGTTTTTCATGGGTGCACTAAGGAGGTGCCATGATGGGGAATCAGTTCAATGAGATCATGCAGAAGCTGCGGGCGCAGCGCGTGAGAGCGCGGCGCTATACGGCGATGCTGCTGGTGCTTGCGATGCTGACATCACTCTCGGTCAGCTGGCGGCTGCATCAGGTGGGCACGGCGCTGACCACCGACAACGAATATAGCTGCGGCATGGAGGAGCACGTCCACACCGACGAATGTTATACCGAGGAGCTGGTCTGCGGTTACGAGGAAGGCCAGCCGGAAGACCCGGACTCCGCCTTTTCCGTGGACTCGGAGCCGACCACGGAAGAACCGGAAGCCGAGCCGGAAGAGCCGGAAGAGACCGAACCGGAGGTGCACCACCACACGGCGGACTGCTACGAGACCGTGCTTGTTGAGCACAAGGAACTGACCTGCGGCCAAGAAGAACATACCCACGATGAAACCTGCCCGGTCGATCCCGATACAGGTGACTTCCTCTGCGGCTATGAGGAACACACCCACACGGACGACTGCTTCACCACTGAGACGGAGACCGAGGAAAAACTCATCTGCGGCTACGAAGAGGGCCAAGTGCTCTCGGACGGTACGGCGGCAGACGATGACGGCATTGCGGCGCTGGAAGATACCAACACCGCCACGTCTGTGGCGGAGGACAGCAGCAGCGAGGCCGTTTCCGAGCCGGTGCTCCATCACCACACCGAGGCGTGCTATGAGAAGGTGCTGACCTGCACCATCCCCGAACACACGCACACGCTGGAGTGCCTTGCGGACTATAGCGCCGACGTGGAGACCGACGACGACTGGGAAAAATACAGCGTCGGCCTGAGCGATAACTGGAACGAGGCCCTGCTGGCCGTGGCACAGGAGCAGCTTGGCTACAAGGAAAGCGAAAAGAACTTCCAGACCGACGAGGCACTGGGCGACATCATCGACGTCCACCATTACACCCGCTACGGTGCGTTCTACGGGAACCCCTACGCCGATTGGGACGTCGCGTTCATCGCGTTCTGCCAGCATTATGCGGGCATCCCCAAGACGGAGATCCCGCAGCGCTTGGGCTTGGAGGCGCTGCGCGCCGATATGGATGCCATGGGCTTTGCCTACCTCACCGAGGGTGAAGATGCGGCTTACGAAGCCATCCCCGGCGATGTGGTCACCTATAATAAAAACGGAACTGCCGACGACGAGACCATCGGCATCGTGGAGACGGTAGGCGACGATTCGCTGACCGTTATTTCTGGTGCCGTCGAGGGCGCTGTCGCGGAAGTGACCGTTCCCTTCACCGATGTCACCAGCACCATCCTCGTGGATCAGGCTTACGGCGACTACGTGGGCGAGGCCGACGACCGCGACGGCAGCGATGACGATGAGATCGCAGTGCAGCCGGCAGAGGAAATGGATGCGGCGGCGGTGGATGCGAGCGAAGACGCCGAGGTAGTGCAGTTGGACTGGCAGTATGTGACAGAGCAGGTTGGCACCGGCGGTGTTACATATAATCCGACCGATGATACGTACACCGTTGATATGAAGCTTGAGCTTGCGGGAATTCCTCATAATTCTATTGACCCCAGTAAAATTTATGAATTGAGCTTTCCGAAGGGTGTGACAGTGCCGGATAAGCAGCTTTCCACTGAATTTGAGAGAGAATTGAAAGAGCCGGGGCTGTATGGGAAAAAGATGGGGTACTATCGCTTCTACAAGAAGGACGACGGAACCTATGCGATTCAATATAAATTTGATAAAGCGTATCATGATAAAACACAGGGAGACTATGCGGGTAGTATTAGCTTTAGCGGTATTATGAAAGCCTCTGGATATGATGACGATGGAAAAGTTATCATTGGGGGACAAACGGGCTTTGAATTTAAAATTGATAAAGAGGACATTAAATACCCCGATGGCGATAATGGCCAGTACGATTTGAGTACGAAAAAAGATGCCGCTTTTAATAAGGCGGAATCGAAGCTGAGCTATACGGTCGCGGTAACCTCGAAAAAAGGAACACCGGGTGATGTTGTTTTCAACGATGAGATTGATCTAACGACTCTGGCAGGATTGAAGCTTGCGAAACCAACGATCACAGTCCAAAAACAGACTGTTACGGAACAACGCCGCAGCACCGATTCGAATAGTTGGTGGAAAGCTTCCAGTACAGGATGGAGTGATGCGCCACACAACCTTACCGTCGATGCGGAAAGCGGCAAGGTCACCGGTACATTGGATCAAATGAAAACAACGTACAGCGACGATCAGCTGGAGCGCACCTATACTGAGTATCAGGTGACTTATACATATGATGTAAGCAACATTCAGAACCAAAATTACGAGATCAAAAATAAAGTAACAGTTTCGTCTAAAGAAAATGGGACGAATGGCGTTAAGGCTACAGACGAACAAACAGCAAAGATAAAAAATAGCTATACGGTCTCAAAAGCAGCAAGCAGCTATGCTGATGGTAAGATCACATGGAAAATCAAGGTCAACGAAAACAGTGCGGATATTACGAATGCTGTGCTGAGCGATATCCTAAAGGCTGGCAGCAATGCTTCTCAGAATGGCTTTGATGCGGCTGTTAATAATGAGATAACCATTCAACCGGACAATGGCTATCAGTGGGTCAAAGACAAGAATGGACAAACGACGCTCAAGTTCACAGAAATTGATGGAAAGCCCAATACCCAAAGCTATGAAATCGTATATTCGACAGAACACAAGCCGGAAGGAACAAAATATACAGTCGAGAATACGGCGACTTTAAACCCGTCGGGTGACGACAAGGGCAGTGTGTCTGGTTCTGGAAGCAAAGAAATTGGAGCGATTTCGGTTCGGAAGGAGGCCAGTGCAAATGACGTAAAATATGAAAATGGTAAATTGGTCATTCCGTGGAAATCAACGGTTGATTACGCGAATGTGAGTGAAGCTGCAAATGGTACTGTATTCAATGATACGATCGTTGTCGATGGTAATAGCAATAGAAGAGTGCATGTTATGACCCCTGCACAGGCACAGGCATTAAAGCTTGTATGGGTGAATAACTACGGCAATGAAATTGGAAGCGCAATTGATCCGAGCAACTATACGGCAGAATTCTTTACAGATACAGGTTGTAAGGGAACCAGCTATTTTGCGGATGCCTTGCCGGAATCCGGCGCAAAGAGCTTCAAAGTAACGCTTAACGATGCACTTGTTCGCCCGGAGGGCGCAACAAAACTTGCATTGAAGTATAGTACAACGGCTGAAGAGGTAAAAGAAAACAACGAGTACCGGAATACCTTTAATGTTAATGGTTGGAAGGATGTCAGCAGCGTATGGAGCTATTACTACAAGGAGCCGAATTATAAAAAGACGGACGGTAATGACTACACGGAGCTGACCAAGTTTGAGGATGCAGACGGTATCCTGACGTGGAAGATCCATGTGTATACGGGTACGGCTGGCCTATTTACCACTGCGACCGTGACGGATGTTTTGCCGGAGGGTGTCGAACCTATCTCGGTGGAAGTCAAGGATCGAGCGGGAACAATCGAAGTTACGCCAGATGTCCCATTTGGAACGAACTGGCACAATGATGTCTTAAACGGCAACTATACCAGCGAGAATCGAACGCTGACCATGACGTTCTCTAATGCGAACTGGTTGAAAAATGCTTCGACGTATGTTTTCATCATCAAGTGCAGGGCGGTGAAAGACCAAGACGGAAATGATGTTGAAGCAGGAAAAACGTACTCGTATACGAATAAAGCTTCTGTAAAATTGGATGGTGTAGAGGTTACTGGTTCTGGTGAGCAGACACAGGAATGGACGAAGCACAAGCCCGCTGACCCTGTGACCAAGGTACTGGATAAATCTGGCGATTGGGATGAAGTTAACCGGAAGATGAGCTATTCCGTTAAAATCAACCCGGACGGAAAAAAGTTCTTCAGCGATACGTTCAAGAGCCTGAAGTTAAAAGACGTGCTGACGGTTTCCAAGCATCCGAGCTTTATTCAGAACGTGAAAGGCTCTCAGGTGCTTGACGCATCAAAGGTCGATGTTGAGGCGGTTTTGGACACAGAGTCCGTAAAGCTGTACTATGCGAAAAAAGATGCAGAGGGCAATTTAGTAAAGGATGGTGAAGTTGTTGGCTGGACGTTGCAGACTGACGTCAAGGAGAACCAAAATAACCAGAACGAATACGAAATCACCCTTGATAAGGTTCCGAATGGTCAGCCGCTGATTTTGGAGTATGTATACCGGATCGCGAACAATGCAACGGAGGTCTATCCCAACGCTACGGATTGCGAAGTCGGCTTGGTAAGAATTGGATCGTTGTCGAATGTGATAACGCTTGAACAGACCGGTGAAAGCGGAGGCAAGGATACAAAAGAACTTTCTTGGGATGAATCCACGTCGAGTGCACATATGGGGTCCGGCAGAGTCTTAACAGTGGTCAAGACGGAAGCTGGCAACAGCAAGAAGACACTGGAAGGCGCAGTATTTACATTACAAAAGTATGACAACGGCGTCTACGAAGATGTGACCCCGGCCAAGACCTACACGACTGACGGCGGTGGCGTGATTCAAATTAAACAAGGTGATGAGAGCAAGGGTGAAGATGTTTTTGCTGAGAATACCTTGTATCGGTTGATTGAAACGACGGCACCAAATGGTTATCTTCCGGTAGCCGACATGACAGATGCTCAGAAGGAAGACACTGCGGTGTATTTCTTCTTTGGCAGAGGAAACGGTGCGGATTGGATTCTGCCCATTCAGCCAAGTGCAATCGACCTGAATGAGACGTCGGCTACGATTCGCGTGGATAATGTTCCGAATACGACATCTATCGCAGTCCGTAAAGCATGGAAGAATGCGGATGGCACGGACGCAGATGCGGGTGCCGGTAACATTACAGTCCAGCTGCATCAGGTGGCCTATAGCAATGAGCCGAATGATACAGGCTATGGTGTGGCGACCTTTAACTGCACGGAGAACCTTTATAACCAGACCATTAGTGGGACGAGCGGCTTGTCCGAACAGTTGGGCGTTCAACCTGCGGGTACGACCTTCCGACTGGAAATCACGACAGAGAATGGCGGATATACGACTGACAACAAAAATCGAGTCACACTTAGCTGGAATGGCGAGCAGAAAGAACCGGATGAGGTTCAGCAGCCGCCTACGACGAACCCATGGCCGGGATGTAAGACGACGTATATCTATACCCTAAAAGTAAAGGATGGCATCAATCAATTGAATGCGGTGGTTGCGAATCCGGAAACGAATTATAACCTTAAGGCAACGGTAAGTTTGTCTGACATTACAGCACCCGCTGTGGAGACGCCGATCGAGGGCAGTGATAAAACCTATGGTGATGCTGTCACCTTGAACGATGGCAACAATTGGCAGTATGTCTTTGAAAACCTTCCGCTGAAGGGAACCGCAAATGGAGAAACTGTCTACTACGCCTACTACGCACTGGAAACCAAGATGGATAGTACGGATGTTAATGAAAATGGCGGCCCCTACGGCGACTGGACGGTAACGCAGGGCAAGACCCCCATCACCTCCGGCACGATCACCATCGTGAACACCAAGACCCCCGACACCCCGGACTCCCCCGGCTACGAACTCCCGGCGACCGGTTCCACCGGTACGGCTCCGTACACCACCGCCGGTGCGGTGCTGATGGCTGCCGCGCTGGTGGGCGGATACCGTAGAAAACGCAGGCAGGAAAGGAGGGGCGAGTGACCCTCCCGCCCCTGCGGGCGGAGCACGTATCACCACAAGAAGCACAGCTTTTTGGGATTGCTTGGAAGCAAGAAGAAGCAACTTAAAAAAAGACTTATTTCACAAGGAGACGATGAAAATGAAACACATGAAGAGATTCATGGCATTGTTTGCCGCGCTGGCCCTCATGCTGGCGATGGCAGCCCCGGCGTTTGCGGCGGGTGCAGTTACTTACACCATTACGATTCAGAATCCGGTCGGCAAGTATGAAGCCTATCAGATTTTCAAGGGGCGTCTGGATGGAGATACGTTGTCTGATGTAGAGTGGGGTTCCGGTATTACCGAAACTGGCAAAACTACGATGGGCGATGCTGCGACTAAGGCAAAGGCATTGGATGGAAAAGGCGCGGCAGATGCTCAGGCATTCGCCAAGGAAGTAAGTGCGTATCTGAATACTGCAAGTGCAGTTGCTTCTGCTGATTATACGGCAGGTGCGTCCTCGACCACGATTTCTGGTTTGGAAGCTGGCTATTATCTCGTTAAAAATACTGATAATTCTGTGGAGGGAGATAATTTCTACACGGATTTCATCATTCAAGTTGTGAAAGACCAAACTGTTCAGCCGAAGGGCGATAAGCCGACTCTCGAAAAGCAAATCAAACACAACGATGGCACTTGGGATGTCGTTGGCGATAACCAGATTGGCGACATAGTTAAATTCCGTACGATTACTTCCGTGCCTGATACTTCCCGCTATACTACTTACGATTACACGATTTCGGATGAGATGTCTGCTGGCTTAACTTCTAATGTGAAGTCCAGCACTGATGTTGTCATCAAAGTGAACGATGAAGACAGCAAAACTCTGGATACGAGCTATTACACTGTAACGCCAAACGGTAATAAGTTTGAAGTTAAAGTTGACATCATCAGAGCAGTTCGCGATAATTTGATGGCAAAGGGCGATACACTCTATACTTACTATGCTGGTACTCTGAACAATAATGCTCTGGTTTATAATGATGGCAAACAGGACAACAAGGCAAAGTTGACGTATAGCAACAATCCAAACAGTGATTCTCATGGTGAGACTGCGGAGAAAATCGTCTACGACTGGACCTTTAAGATGACTGTTAAGAAGGTCAATGGCGCGGATACGGCGCAGGAATTGACCGGTGCAAAGTTTGTGCTTAGCACGAAGGCGGGACTGGATCTTGGAACGATTGATGATGATGGTGTTCCCACCAATAAGACCGATTTGATTTCTCTGAAGGATAATGCTGATGGTACTTACACGATTGCTGAGAATGGTACGTCTGGCGCAACATACGTTATGACAGCTGGTAATATTGTTATCAAAGGTCTTGACGATGCAAAGGAATATTATCTCTATGAGACGAAAGCACCGACACATTTTAACCGTCTGACGGATCCGGTCAAGGTAAAAATCAGTGCTAACTATGAAAGTGACGGCTCAGCCGTTGATAACGTGACGATTTCTGTTGATGGTGGCAGCGCCGACAGCAGTATGACCGTTTTGGTTAAAAACAACGTTGGCACTACCCTGCCCACGACCGGCGGCATCGGCACCACGATCTTCTATCTGATCGGCGGCGGGCTGATGGTTGCAGCGGCCGTGCTGCTCATCGCGAAGAAGCGGATGGAAAACAAGTAAAACCAACCGGGAGCCGGCCGCTCCCCCGAAATAAGAGGGCATCTGCCCCGAACCTATCCTTATAACATTAGGGAGTAGCCCATGAAAAAGAATCGCAGCACCATCATTTTAATATTGATCTTTCTCGTGGGTCTATCCGTGATGTTATATCCGACCGTCAGTGACTATGTCAACCAGAAAAACCAGTCGCGCGCTGTGGCGAGCTACTCGGAAGAGGTTGAAAACCTGTCGGACGTGGACTATCAGGCCTATTTTGACGCCGCCGACGACTACAACCGGCGGCTGGCCGAAACGCCCGATGCCTTTTACCGGCCCGAAGAGGTGAGCGGCTACACCGACACCCTCGACGTCTCCGGTACCGGCATCATGGGGTACATCACCATCTCCAAGATCGGCGTGGAGCTGCCCGTCTACCACGGCACCAGCGACGGTGTTTTGCAGGTGGCGGCGGGCCATCTGGAGGGTAGCAGCCTTCCGGTGGGCGGCGCGGGCACCCACGCCGTCATCTCGGCCCACCGCGGGCTGCCCAGCGCCAAGCTCTTTACCAATCTGGATGAGCTGGAAGTGGGCGACACCTTCACCATCACGGTGCTGGACCGGGTGCTGACCTATGAGGTCGATCAGATCTCCATCGTCCTGCCCACCGAGACCGATCTTTTGCAGCCGGTGGAGGGAAAAGACTACGTCACCCTGATGACCTGTACCCCCTACGGCATCAACACCCACCGCCTTCTGGTGCGCGGCAAGCGGATCGAGAACGCGGAAAACCAGAAACACATCCGCGTAACGGCGGACGCGCTCCGCATCGAGCCCATTATCGTGGCCCCGGCACTGGCTGTGCCCATGCTGCTGGTGATGCTGGTGGTCATGCTGGCCGTGCCGCATCTGCGCAAACGCAAAAATCAGCGAGAGGAGAACCATCATGAAGAGCATCCGTAAACGGCTGGCCGCTGTGCTTGCGGCGCTGACCCTGTTGGTGTGGTGCGCGGCTCCGGCCTTTGCCCTCGAAGTGGTCGATCTGAGCCGCACCGGTTCCATCAAGGTGTCGCTCTACGACAGCGAAACATCCGAGGCGGTGGGCGGCGGCACGCTGACCCTGTACCGCGTGGCCAAGGTCCAAAAGGACAATGCCAACCTGAGCTTTGTGTACACCAACGGCTTCGAGGACTGCGGCGTGGAGCTGGGGGATCTGTCGGAGGGGGAGCTGGCGGGCCGGCTTGCCGAAAAGATCGCCGCCACTGCCGAGTCCACTACCGTGGAGATCAGCGACCTCGGCGCAGCCGAGTTCGGCGACCTTGAGGTGGGCCTATATCTGGTCGTTCAGACCACGGCGGCGGAAAATTACAACGTCATCAATCCGTTCCTTGTGTCGGTCCCTATTCAGGAGAACGGCAGCTACGTCTACGATGTGGACGCCCTGCCCAAGGTCGGCACTGCGGCCAAGAAGACCCCCGAACCCCCCGACACGCCGGACACCCCGGACACTCCGGACACCCCCGACAAGCCGGAGGAGGAGAACCCGAACACTCCGGCGGCTCCCGGCCCGGACAACCCGGACGGCTGGGTCCTCGGCGCCAACGGTGAGAAGATCTACCTGAACCCGGAAGCCCCCAGCCCGGACAACCCCAACGGCCATGTCATGGGCGCCCACGGTCTGCCCCAGACCGGCCAGTTGAATTGGCCGATCCCGGTGCTGGCAGTGATCGGCGTGGTGCTGGTGGCGGCGGGGATCGAGCTCAAGAAGGGGACCCGCAAGGATGAAAAGTAAGCTGGGCACCCTCTTCATTGCGCTGGGGGTGCTGGCGCTGCTGGGGGCTGCGGGCCTCTTCGGCTACAACCAGTGGGACAATGCCCGCGCCGAGAAGGCGGCGGATGCCGTGCTGAACCAGTTGGAAGAGACCCTTGAGCAGCCCAAGACCATCCTGCCCGGCGAGAGCGAAGCGGCGTCGGCCACCGCCGAAGAACCCGCCGAGGAAGAAGCGGACGGCATGACCGTCACCTTTATTGACGGCTACGATTACATCGGCTATGTCTCCATCCCGTCCATCGGGCTGGCGCTGCCGGTGATGGAGCAGTGGAGCTATCCCGGCCTGAAGATCGCGCCGGGGCGGTATGCCGGCTCCCTTGCCGCCGACGATCTGGTGGTGGCGGGCCACAACTACGCCCGCCATTTCAGCCCCATCAAGAACTTGGCCGTCGGCACCGAGGTGCTGTTCGTGGATATGGACGGCAAAACGTGGCACTACGAGGTCAGCGCGGGGGAGGTCCTGCAGCCGACCCAGATCGAGAAGATGACCGTCAAGTCCTCCGGCGACGACTGGGACTTGACCCTCTTCACCTGCACCACCGGCGGTCAGGCGCGGTATGCGCTGCGCTGCGTCCGCACCGACAAGTAAATCAGACCCAAAATGTACTCGCTTTCCCGCTGGAAGGCGAGTATTTTTGTGTTATCCGACTGGGAAAGGGGATCGCACATGGAAGATTGGGTCCGCAGTTTGTTTGGGCTGGCCGGTGGGCTGGCGCTGTTTTTGTACGGCATGACGACCATGAGCCGGGCTTTGCAGCAAGCGGCGGGGGAGCGGCTGCGGGGCTTCCTACGTCGGGTCACCCGCACGCCGCTGACCGGGGCGCTGGCGGGGCTGGCTGTCACCAGCATTTTACAGAGCAGCTCGGCCACCACCGTAATGGTCATCGGCTTCGTCAGCGCCGGGCTGATGGGGCTGCCACAGGCGGTGGCCGTGGTGTTCGGGGCCAATGTGGGCACCACCATGACGGCGCAGCTGGTGGCCTTCCGGCTGGAGGACTGGGTGTTCCCCCTGCTGTTCATCGGGGTGCTGGTCTGGTCGCTGGCCCGGCGGGAGCCGACCCGGCAGCTGGGGCTGGCAGTGTTCGGCTTCGGGCTGCTGTTCGACGGCATCGAAGTCATGTCCGGTGCCATGGCTCCGCTGGCGGTCAGCCCGGTGTTTCTGCGGTGGATGGCCGAGGTGCGCCGGGCCCCGCTGCTGGGCCTTGCGCTGGGCACAGGGATGACGCTGGTGGTGCAGAGCAGTTCGGCCACCATCGCGGTGCTCCAGCGGGCAGCCCAACAGGCCGGGCCGGACGGCATCCACAGCGTGCTGGGGCTGGCGGGGGCCCTGCCCATCCTGCTGGGGGACAACATCGGCACCACCATCACCGCCATCCTTGCGGCGCTCGGCCAGCCGCAGGATGCCAAGCGCACCGCCGCTGCCCACTGCTGCTTCAATTTGTCGGGGAGCGTGGTCTGTCTGCTGGCCCTGCCGTGGATGACAAAGCTCGTGGAGGCTGTTTCCCCCAAGGGGCCGGAGCTGGAGATCATTGCGCGGCAGATCGCCAACGCCCACACCCTGTTCAATGGGGCGTGCACGCTGGTCTGGCTGCCGCTGACGCCGGTGATGGTGAAGCTGGTCTGCAAGCTGGTGCCGGAGCAGGAAAGCTCCGGCGGGGAACGTTAAAGATCGCGGCTTTTCAGCAAAAAAAGCCGTTTGTCCATTGACAAGGCTTCGCGGCCCGTCGTATACTTACAGTGTCTTGTAAAACCCGCCGCATTGCGCGGACAAGAAAGAGGAGCGAAAGAAAATGAAAAACAACAACAGCAGCATCAAAACGGTGGTCGCCGTCGGTATCGGCGCCGCATTGTTCTTTGTTCTGGGCCGCTTCGTGGCGATTCCCAGCCCGGTGCCCAACACCAACATCAGTCTGCAGTACGCCGTTCTGGCCCTGCTGGCTGCCATGTACGGCCCCGTGGCGGGCGGCCTGATCGGCTTCATCGGCCACACCCTGATCGATCTGTCTTGGGGCGGCAGTCCGTGGTGGAGCTGGGTCATCGCATCGGCCTTCGTAGGCGTTGTGGTCGGCCTGTTCGCCAAGAAGCTGGACCTGCAGGAAGGCGAGTTCGGCAAGAAGCAGATGGCGGCCTTCACCGCCGCCAACATCGTGGCACACCTGCTGGCATGGGTCGTGGTTGCCCCTGTGCTGGACATCCTGATCTACGCCGAGCCGGTCAAGAAGGTCTTCGCGCAGGGTGCGTTCGCCGCTGTCTCCAACATCATCACCGCAGTGGTGGTGGGCGGTCTGCTGGTGCTGGCCTATACCAAGACCATCGCCAAGAAGGGCTCGCTCGATCAGGAGTGATTTTTGGATGGAACCCGCAGCCTTTCCTTCGGCCATCCCGGAGGAAGGGCTTTTTGTTTGAACAGCTGAGGTAACGTACCCATGGCAGAACGCAGAGAACCCATTATATCGTTTCAGAATTTTTCGTTCCAGTACCGCGCCCAGAAGCGCCCGACGCTGACCGGCATCGATCTGGACATCTACCCCGGTGAGCGGGTGCTCATTGCGGGCCCCTCCGGCAGCGGCAAAAGCACGCTGGCGGGCTGCATCAACGGGCTGAACCCCTTCGCAAACCCCGGCGAGTGCACCGGCACCCTGACCGTGGACGGCGTGGACGCCCCCCACAGCAGCATCTTTGAGCTGTCGGCCCATGTGGGCACCGTCCTGCAGGACCCGGACGGCCAGTTCATCGGCCTGACGGTGGGCGAGGATATCGCCTTTGCGCTGGAAAACAGCTGTATGCCGCAGGACGAGATGCACGCCGTCACCCGCCGCGCCGCCAAGCTGGTGGGCATTGAGAACCACCTCGGCTATGCGCCCCACGAGCTTTCCGGCGGGCAGAAGCAGCGGGTCGGCCTTGCGGGCGTCATGGTAGATCAGGTCAGGATCCTCCTCTTCGATGAGCCGCTGGCCAACCTCGACCCCGCTACCGGCAAACAGGCCATTGAGCTGATCGACGAAATCCAGCAAAAGACCGACACCACCGTGCTCATCATCGAGCACCGGCTGGAAGATGTGCTCTGGCGGAACGTGGACCGCATCGTCCTCGTCAACGAGGGGAAGATTCTGGCCGACTTGCGCCCGGACGAACTGCTTTCCACTTCGCTGCTGGCCGAAAACGGTATCCGCGAGCCGCTCTACCTCACGGCGCTGCGGTATGCAGGCGTGGCCATCACGCCGGAAAAGCGCCCTGCCCATGTGGACAGCCTTGTGCTGAACGAGGCCGATACGGCGGCGCTGAAGCAGTGGTTCACCGCCTACCCGCAGCCGGAACCGGCGGCGGCCCCGGTCCCCCTGCTGGAAGTGCGGGATCTGAGCTTTGGCTACCAGAAGGGCCAGCCGACCCTGAAGCATGTCGGCTTCACCATCGGCAAGGGCGAGATGGTCAGCATCGTGGGCCGGAACGGCGCGGGCAAATCCACGCTGTCCAAGCTCATCTGCGGCTTCGAGACGCCGGATGCGGGTGAGATCTTCCTGAACGGAAACCCGCTGGCCGGGGAGAACATCCGCAGCCGCGCCAAGCACATCGGCTACGTGATGCAGAACCCGAACCAGATGATCTCCAAGACCATGATCTACGACGAAGTAGCGCTGGGTTTGCAGCGCTCCGGCCTGACGGAAGCGCAGATCCGGGAAAAGGTCGAGCAGACGCTGAAAATCTGCGGTCTGTATCCCTTCCGCAACTGGCCGGTGTCGGCGCTGAGCTTCGGCCAGAAAAAGCGGGTGACCATCGCCAGTGTGCTGGCGCTGGACCCGGAGCTGATTTTGCTGGATGAGCCGACCGCCGGGCAGGATTTCCGCCACTATACCGACATCATGGAGTTTTTGCGCGGCCTGAACGCGCAGGGCGTCACGGTGGTCATGATCACCCACGATATGCACCTGATGCTCGAATACACCCAGCGTGCCCTCGTCTTCTGCGATGGTGAGCTGATCGCGGACCGGAGCGCGGCAGGCGTTCTGTGCGACCCGGCCCTCATCGAACGGGCCGCGCTGAAGGAGACCAGCCTTTATACGCTGGCCAACCGCTGCGGCATCGAGCCCGCGCAGGAATTTGTGGAGCGCTTCATCGCGCAGGACAGGGAGGTGCGAGAAAATGGCCGCTAAAACGGTGCTGAATTATCTCCCGCGGGAAAGTGTCGTCCATAAGCTGACGGGCACCACCAAGCTGGCGTTTTTCCTGCTGTTTACCTTTGCCAGCATGATCACCTACAACACCTATGTGCTGCTGGTGCTGCTGGCGGTCAGCTTGGCGGCGTTCAAGCTGAGCAGGATCAAATTCCGCGAAGTGCGGTTCATGCTGGTCTTCATGCTGGTGTTCCTGCTGCTGAACAACTTCTTCATCTTTTTGTTCGACCCCGATCAGGGCACGACCCTCTACGGCACCCGCACGGTGCTCTGCCACCTGTTCTGGCGGTATGACCTGACGGCGGAGCAACTGTTCTATATGTGCAACATCTCGCTGAAGTATTTCGTGGCCCTGCCGGTGGCCATCCTCTTCATCTCGGCCACCGACCCCAGCGAGTTTGCGGCCAGCCTGAATAGCATCGGCATCTCGTATAAGGTGGGCTACTCGGTGGCCATAGCGCTGCGGTATATCCCGGACATCCAGCGGGACTACCACAGCATCAGTCAGGCCCAACAGGCCCGCGGCGTGGAGCTGGGCAAGAAGGAACCTTTCTTCAAACGGCTCAAAAATTCCGTAAACATCCTGCTGCCCCTGATCCTGACCAGCCTGAACCGCATCGACACCATCTCCAACGCCATGGAGCTGCGGGGCTTTGGCAAAAAGAGCAAGCGCACATGGTACACCCAGCGTCCCTTCGTCCGCCGCGATTTCATCGCGCTGGGGCTGGGCACTGCGCTGCTGCTGCTCAGCCTGACCGTGACCCTCCGCTTCGGGCGGTTCTATAACCCGTTCGTCTGATCTTTTCCTAGGTTCGGTAAGGAACTTCCCAATAAAGAAAAACCAACAACACCCCCACCTGCGCAGGTGGGGGTGTTGTTCACATGAGGGAGAAAAAAGAAAACCACTGCACAAACATTGTGCAGTGGTTTTTTGGTGGAGAATAGCGGGATCGAACCGCTGACCTCTTGCATGCCATGCAAGCGCTCTCCTGAACCACGCACTCACGCACCCCCACACAAAGGTGCGAGGATGAATAATATTTGGCGTTGGTTCGCTTCATTTTTTCAAAAGTGTAATTTAACCTTGGGATCCAACCAGCAATAAAGACAATTTCAAAGAGCAAAGACTTATTGAGTTGTATTCTACAGTCAGATATACTTGCTGTCAAGATGTTTCGTGCAATTTATGGCACTAGAGCAAAGCAATATTTTTCCATCTCTAATTACATAGCGCAATTTCGACCTGCAAAATCGAAGTTGCGCTTTTTTCATTTCTCAACAAAATACTTTTCACTGGAGGCTTTTACAATGTTTCTGTATCACTGTCGGTTTTAGCCCTTGACACAACCGTGTAAGACTTTCTGTTAGTTGCAGTAACTTTGAAAATTTCGGCTTGTTTTATCCAAGTGTATCCAATGGATGCAGTTTTCCTTTTCGAATTTTATCTCGCAGCCAGTTTTCAGCCATTTCACTACTGTCCAAAATACAGTTCAGCAGCAAGTTTCCATCCTTTGTTTCCATTTCTTCCGGAACATCTGTGTCTGACAACTCCAAAATATTTTTCTGCCGTTCTATTGGAGCTGGATGGCTTGATAGGTTCACCTCTAAACCTCTCAGTTCTGAATATACATCAAACAGACGAAACATTTCAAACAAGATAGCTGGTGCTAAATACTGACATTCATAGAAAACCCTTAATTGTTCCGGGATTTCTCCTGCCTTCTGCTTCATGATGAGCTTAATAAGTAACTGGTACGCATATCGATCCGCACGAAATTCGGTCTTTTTTCCTTCCTGATCCTCTGGATTCATAAGATGATACAACTCGTGTCCCACAACAAACGTCCAAATTGTCCAGTAATTGTCCATTGCTGTGTGCATCAAATTTTCTGGTAACATCGACATCCGATAAAGTTGTTCCTGATTATGCGTTCCAAACTGGTGCTGTCTCCGCTGAAGATCTTCAATCACGTAAAAATTCTTCATACAGCGTATCGTATTTTCTTCGCTTTGGTCATATGCAAGAGAATACATCGTAAAGAGAAACGAAATAATCGTATACTCAAACAATTCGTCAATCAAAATTCCCGGCTCAGTTGGTCCATATGCTTCAGCATTCATCGTCCTCCTGCACCGTGGTGTATACTGAATTGGTATGTGAATATCAAGTGTCTCAAGAATCAAATGCAGCATTTCTTCATCTACGAAATCTTCTTTTTCGTATGAATGCTTTAACACAGCTCTGTCTACAACATCAATCTGCGCCTGTTCCAGCATATTCACAAAAGTATATACGCTATCTCTTCCCTCATCAATGTTCCGCTTGTGATAGAAAATGAATCGCATATCATGTGCATTTTCCATGTGAAAATACCTTCTTTTTATTTATCGAGCTTTACCAGTTTATCAATCAGCTCACAAATATGATCATTATCCAGTGGTTTGTTTACAATGACTTCCCGCTCAATCTGGACTCCTCCATTTTCAAGCGGTGTCTCACGGATCAAAAGCCTTACATGTGTCTCAGAACTGTTCTCTGTTTTCTGCTTTCCTTTTGCTGTCTTCAATCGAATCAGCACTTCATGGGTAATCTTTTTAAGAAGCTCAACTATCATTTCACTCACAACTGCTGTCGCTACAGGGTCTGCTGTTATCAGAACATAAATGCTTACAATGTCTTCAGCTGTGAAGTTATCCGCAGACATCACCTGATAATCAATTTCTCTACACTCATTCAAGGAACGATATGCCTCTTGATATTCACGAGGGACTTCGAGCATTACAGACACTTTCATTTTATCCGAATCTTCCTTTCTAACTTCTTAAATTCTATTGATATATCATTTCTTTTTTGAATTCACTTTCTTTCAGAGTCAAACCATATTCTACTATTGCTATTTTCTATTTTATCATACCACAAATTTTTCTGTTTGTAAGCCGAAAAGCGCAAATTTATCGCAAGGAGGTTCTCTCCAATGTCAATTTCGTATTGCCACTATTTCAAAGTACTGCAACATGACCCTTGATTACTTCTACGGACAAGCCGGAGAGCTTTTCTCATTCTACCGTATTCCCAAAGCACTGTTTCAGGAGCCACGCTTCCAAAGCCTGTCAACTGATGCCAAAACACTGTACGGCATCCTGCTCGACCGCATGAGCCTTTCTGCTAAAAATGGCTGGCTGGACGAGCAGGGCCGGGTGTTCATCATCTTCACAATTGAGGATGTCAAGAGGGCATTGTGTTGCGCAGACAACAAAGCGACCAAGTTGCTGCGGGAACTTGAAGAATTTGGTTTGATTGAACGAAAACGCAGAGGTTTGGGCAAGCCAAGTTTGGTGTATGTAAAAAACTTTTCGGCAGAATCGTCAAAATCAATATTCCAGAATCGTGATTTTCACGATTCTGGAGGCTTCAAAAACGCAAGTCAAGACCCTGCAAAATCACGATGTAATAAGACTGATGAGAATAATACTGAAATGAGTGAAACTTATCCCCTCTATTCGGAAGAAGAAAATGGGATGAGCAAACGTGAACAACTGGAAGAATATTTTTCACAGTCTTTGGAGGTAGACACCCTGCTCCGGCTCTGCCCGGACGATGAGGACACCATCTATCAGATCATAGATCTGCTGGTGGACACCTGCGCCACCAACCGCAGGATGCTGCGTATTGCCGGGGATGATAAACCCCGCCGAGGTGGTGCGCAGCCGCTTTATGAAGCTGAACGCCGACCATATCCAATTTGTGTTGAAGTGCCTTGCAGAGAACAGCAGCCCGATCCGAAACATGAAACAATATCTGCTCGCTTCTCTGTACAACGCACCGACCACAATGCAGCTGACCTATCAAAATCGAACGAACCATGACTTTGCGCATGGCTCCATGAGGGGGTGATTTTATCGCAAAGAAATGTACCACGATTGCCATTGTCAATCAGAAAGGCGGCACTGGCAAGACCACGACCTGTGAAAATTTGGGTGTCGGCCTTGCTGCTGAGGGCAAAAAGGTTCTGCTGGTGGACGCTGACCCGCAGGGCAGCCTGACCATCAGCATGGGCTGGCAGCAGCCCGATGAACTGCCCACTACCCTTTCTACCATACCTCTTACTCGGATGGTTCTGGCCAGCAGTTCATTACGCTGGTGTCGAAGTCGGGCAACACGTTCTATCTGGTCATCGACCGCAACGCCAAGGGAGAAAACACCGTTCATTTCATGAATCTCGTGGACGAATCCGACCTGCTCTCCCTGATGGAAGATGAAGATGCCGAAGCCTATACCGCTGAAAAGGAAGCAGCGGCACAGGCTGAACAGGAGCGCAAGCAGGCTGAGGAGGATGCTAAGAAAGCAGAGGAAGAAGCCGCAGCATCTGGTTCCGAACAGCCGAAAGAAAACAAAATTACGAAGTATGCCGCTACATTCTTAGGCGTACTGGCTCTGGTCGGACTGGCTGCTGGCGGCGGAATCTACGCCTTTATGAAGCAGAAACAGAAGAAAAAGGCCGAAAAAGAAGCCCTTGACCCCGATGCAAACTACACCGAGGACAAGGGCGATTTTGAAATTTCTGTGGAGGATGAGCCGGAGGAAACCGGTGAGGAGGATAACGCAGAAGAATAATTTTACTGGCGGCATTTGCCGCCTTACATAATCAGATTCGATAAAGTGTGATTTTTTTCCAATTTTCAGGAAATCCCATCGCGTTGAGCAATTCTTCCTCTGAAATGTGCGAAGTAGAATTCAAAAATTTATCGATTTGACTTGTCAAAACACGTTTAAAGACAAGAAATTCTTCTTTCGGGAGCAAATAGCGAAAAGCAATTACAACTGCAAACAAATCGTTTTTGCCATATTGGTATAAACTACGCTCCTTGGGGATTTCCAATTTGGCATGAAGTATAGTGTCCGGAATAGCATCTTTTGAACGAAACGAGAATAAACGTTCATTATGAGCACATACATTTCGGAACTTGGTCATGACGGAAAGAAATTGCCCTAATTGCTTTTCATTTACGCTTGGAAAATTCTTGCTCACCTTGCTCTGCAAGTCAAACGGAAAGAAAAAGTACATTTTAGAGAGCGTACCGAATGTTAGGGCGTTTACCAACACCCAAAGTGGAACATTGTGATAAGTATTCCGCTGATAGGCAATGTAGGAGTGCTGGGTGGTCTGTGTCAGTTTCTGAAGTTCATTTACCAGTCTGTCAATTCCTTGCTGGTGCTTTCGCACATAATTATAATTTGTTTTTGTCAAATAGGCAGTCTGTGATTCGCCATATTTTTCTGTGAAGTAATAAGAAAGCAAGGAGCGGATGTGCCGTTCAATATGCAGCAGATAGCGGAGAAACAGTTCACGCAGAGATTCATCAAATTCGTAGAGTGATACGATCTCTTCAAAAGTCGTGCCGTCTTTATATATCTTTTGTGCTGGAACCCGGAAAAGATGCTTATACCCACTGACAAGAGAGTAATAGCTGATCTGCCGTAGTTTACAACACGCTGCGGATTCATCGTTGATTACGAGATGCTTTTCATCTCGTAATTTTATAAGCTGCTGCTCATATGTTAAAAACGGTTTCGGCATTTTTAGTCCCCACACAATTCATATTCTATGAAAAAAAGAGGCTCCTATTGCTAGGAACCTCCCTCTAGGCTGTGGGCCTCACAAGTATCCACAGCACGATCACTATATATAGTATATGCTTGGTCGGTAAAAAAGTCAACTAGAAATTGATAAAGTTCCAGTTATATTCTAAAAAGTTAGGAGTTGATGTTTATTGTCTTATAAGCTTGTGGTCAGTGAAAAGCCTTCAGTCGGGGCAGCTTACGCAAAGGTTCTCGGTGCAACAAACCGGAATGACGGTTATCTGGAGGGTAACGGTTATCTTGTCAGCTGGTGCATCGGGCATCTGGTGGAACTTGCTCCGCCCAACGTGTACGATGAAAAGTATGTCAAATGGAGCGTGACCGACCTGCCCATCCTGCCGGAAAAGTGGCAGTACCTTGTGTCTGCCAGCACCAAAAAGCAGTTTGGCATCCTGAAAAAGCTGATGAACCGCCCGGATGTGGAGAGTATTGTGAACAGTTGCGATGCAGGATAGTGCGGTTGGGTGACTTAAGAAAAGAGAAAAAGAGACCTCATCTCAATGAAAATATCATCACGAAATCGTCAAAGAAGTCACCCGAATGAGATAAAATCGAAATTTTGGTCATAGCAGTTCTCAAAAAGCGTCTTCACACTGCTACAATATGGATACCAGCTTGGTGGCGGCTCGATTCGTAGACAACTCTTTCGCCCACCATCGACTGCATCGCCGTGAAATGCGGAAGATGAATGCAACAGCACTCCCAACTCGGCGAGAAGAATGGGATTTGCTACTGTACAATAAACTTTTGGCGTACATAGAAAAAACAAATATCACCTCATGCCTGACTATGACTAGGAAGAAGCGAAGAGTGACTACCTGTTCCTATAATGTCATAGCCGCCGGCTAAGTCAGTGGCTTGAGTAAGCCTTGATGGCCCCTCTGCAAGGGGTTACGAGCAAACGTCTTTCATTTGCATTACTTGCAATACAGTTCTAAAGCGCAGTATCGTAAAGTACATCTTCTAAGATGACGATTTTCTTGTCATCTCGCTTTACTCGAATCTTGTAACTAAAACATTTTTACTTCACCAGCTTGTCTGGTGGCTGTCGCTCGCTCAAGCCACCCCAAACAATGCCCACCAAGCCTATAGCTTTTGCTACATGCCGGTGGGCATTGTTTGTCAGTTTTTATGTATTACCGTTACTAACTCGAAATACTGGTACTGATATTCATCCTCTAAGACTTCCTTCATATCTCTCATATACTCAATGTTCTTAAGGAGCTTAAAGTGAAATGCTCTTTCTCGCCAAAATCGGATGCCTATTTCTGGGAAAACATATTCTGTGCCTAATTGTTGGTCATCATTGTCGCAGGTAAAGCTGTTTTTCTCTTTGAGCCAATCAATAATCTGCTCCGCTTTCAAAGCAAAAACTTCTACCCCAAACAACTTGACCGGGACACTTCGTGCCAACATTTTATGAATACTAATCTCAATTGCTCGTCCTTTTTGGTACTGCACCAGAAAGAACGAATAATCGTCTTCATAGCGTCCTGTTGTTAAATTTGGGTCATCGGTTTCCATAGAGCATTCCATTTGAACAGAAGTATTTCCAACTTCTGCCCAGTCATTGCGCATTCTTAAAAAAGCTGCTTCTATTTCATCCGATGTCATGCCCAATTTCAACTGATCGATTCCAATATTAGGCTCAATAATTATTTCTTTCATAATAGACCTTTGCACCTTGTCAAATATTTAGCGAATACCAAACAACCTCTCATATTGAAAAAGACAGGTTACAACCTCGTCGTTGTACTTTTGTTGCAGGGTGCCTGCAATGCCATCGCAATCTTGTTTGGATTTCAAATCATTAACTTCTTTTTGAAGAAGTGCTTCATATTGCCTGTTTTTCAACATTTGTGATTCTTGGTTAACATAGGATGTGTTTCCATAACTTCCTGTTTTCCTATGGTCAGCGGTCATCATTCTAATACAGTATGCAGTATTTGAATTATAGCCATTAGAGTTTAATGCAGACTGGGAAACAAAATGGTGTCGTTGTCCACCATTTGCTGTAAAAGAATTGTATGGTTGAGCATCAAAATTATATCGATAATAATTATTCTTGTTGATATTGTTAAATCTATTGGTTACACCATTATCAACAATCACCAAGTCATACTCAAATTTTTCTTTTACCGCCCATTTACTAACAAACCAAGCATCTACCACTCCGTTCATTACATTGTTTTTTTCAACCGCTCTTTGTGTTTGCCTAACCCATGATGTATCATTTAAAGTATAACGAGTGACAGTTCCGGTCACCTTATCTAATGGATCATTATAGTCTATCAGAGCGGCATTTATAATAAAAGCTGAATCTGAAACTGTATAATAGAAATACCAAGCCCCCAAAATTCTACCTGCTTTTTTCTTTACACACATATAACCATTATCTATTATACCATTTTTAGATTCATTCGGAAGCAAAAGATTATATTTTGTTCTAATTTCCTCAACATCACTTGACGAAATGTCAGATTCATTTAGCATTCTAGCAGCATATTGTGCGGTTTGCTCATCATAATTTTGTTTAATTGCATTTTGTGCTTTATAAAATTCTCCCAACTTGTTTGTGTTTCGCAAATAGTCAACAATCGCTGTATCTGATAATGCTTCTGACGGCAGAAGTATTTCTGTGGTCACCGAATTACTTAGTGCATAGGCATTCTGCAAAAGTGTCGCTACTACAATGCAAAATGTCAATAAGAAGCATATAGCTTTTTGAATATAAAATTTCGTTTCTTTCATAGTGCCTCCTATAAAATAGCATCACTTATCGACTAGAACTTCTAGTAATGGTTTCACTTCATTTATCGGAGCGGATAAAAATCGCAGAACAATCCATCAGATAAAATTTTTTTGAACGTAGTGATAGAGTTGCTTAGTCAACTTTTTTGATTCACTTTCATCCTGCATCGGAATCACCTCTATGTAGAGCATTTATATACTAAAAACTCCTATTATTTTTTTGCATTTTTGACAGTAATAAGCATCTGTTAGCATCGTCTGTCCCCATAAATAGTCTTTCTTTCCTATAGCTATCCCGCCTTCAAAAATGATTTTTGAAAGATGTGATTTTTTCAGACTCTCTTGAGGAAACCACATCGCTGAAACTCCCTGTGTGACGATTCCTCCAAGCTGCATATCGCTTCCACAATAAATGCACTTCATTATCTCTATTCTCCTTTACGGTTCAGCATAATACTGTCCAGCTGCCCAATTTGCAGTTCCACCGTTCGGATTAGATAAGACATAGGGCTCGCCACTCCATCTTGAATAGACGCGAGAATTTCCGGCTCCAATTGTTGTTATATAGTCAATTTGCACACCGTACTGGCCGCCACCGCTAGCATCAAGCATTTGATTGTAATTATACGATGTGAAATATACAATTGCTGTAGAGACGGCCAAATTCAAAGCATTGTCACTAATGTGCAATCCATAATGCTGCGCTAGCATACTTAACGCCGTTGTTATTCCGTATGCAGCAACCCATTGTATCGCAGAGTTTAGCACAGTTGTTTTATTCTGTACCAAATATTTTCCAACTGTATCATGAGGCATAAATGTTTGATACACGAGGAGCACCACTTTTGAGCCACCATAGGATGCTTTTGAAAAATTTGAATATGTTCCACCATTAGGTTCGTATCTTTCAAGTGATCTTTGCATGCTTCCCGAAAGCGCATTTTTTTGGTAAATGTCAAATGTTCCATCGCTGTTTTTATAAATCACTGCATCCGGTTCAATAACTTGTTTATATGCCTCTGGCAAATCATTCCATGTTATTTTTTGAGGCACATTTTGAACTGCACCAGCAGCAGATGCGGAAATCACTAATGAAAACATCATAACCATACTTAAAACAAAACTAATAAATCTGTATGTTTTTTTCATTTCAAGCACCTTCTTGATATGACAAGTCATCTCTTCTTATTTTATTTATCTTCATCATCTACTGATACTTCCAGTAATGGTTTCACTCCGCCCATCGGAATAGCTAAAGGTTGCAGAATA
>OLQU01000219.1_pt1 | contig 53679 bp, 57 predicted proteins | sample 1672271 | NCBI WGS metagenome assembly OLQU01 (sample SAMEA3136666, study PRJEB25190) | human gut metagenome | biome: human gut; feature: human-associated habitat; material: faeces | place: Austria | collected 2013 | reverse complement strand
CCATCTCAGGATTGCTGAGTACCTTCATCAACAGCTCCGCATCGATACCGGACGCAGCTGCCTGCTCAGCTGCAGAAGGCCTCTCTTTCTGATCAGTACTGGTTACTTCGGCACCTCTCCCCTGATAAAACGCCCTTTCGACAAGCTGCGCATTCTGCCGGCGGTTTTCGTCGAGAATGTGCGAATACTGATCAGTAACCATCTGTGCCTGAGAATGTCCGGAATCGCCTTGCACCGACTTGATGTCGCCACCATTCAGCTTGAATTACGAAAAAAAGCGCCAGCTTAACAGCCAGCGCTTCATGGATCACTTCTTATGTGTATTACGGAAAATGGTACGCATGTAGTCGCTCTTTCCATAGACCACTCTGCTGACCAGCATCCGATCGGTCTCCACCTTGTAGAATGCCATATAGGACTTGAACGTCACGAAGTAGAATCCGGTGAACAAGCCCTCGTAATACAGCGGAGCGCCGGACTTTGGAAAGTTTTGTTTCGCTGAAATCTGATTCATCAGATCATCGACGTATTTCGTTGCGGTTTCTTCACTAGCAGAAGCTTCAAAAACCTCCGCCCAGACACGTTCGAGGTCACGAACGGCGACAGGGGAGTATTCAATCCTCATTTGCGTTTGCTGTGGAAGTGTGCCCGGACATCATCCTCGGACACCCATCCTTCTTCCTCTCCCGAGCGGATGCCCGTATTGAGCTCACACATCAGGCGGAGCATCGCCTTTGCCTTCTCAAATTCCTCATCGTCCGCAATATCGCGGATCGTAAAACGGCCACGTCCGTTGACCGTCAGATACACCGGTGAACCAGCGGAAACCTGTTCTAGAACGGTGTTGTAATTGCGCAAATCGGACACAGGGCTAATGATTGCCATGGACAGACCACTCCTTTCGATTCCATTATAGCATGAGCAAAAGTCTCGTTCAATACTTTACGAATAATTTTACGAATAATAGAGCACATCGAGATTTGCGAGGAATTCTGGCTGTGGTGCGTCTGAGTCGGTGATTAGGGTTAACAGGCTTCTTTTTACTCCCAGTCAAGTTCAAATTCAAGAAATATATTAATTCAGTGGTATAACCATGAAAAGTATGTTACGAGGAGCAGTTCTATCCTCAACGCACATAGTCATGTTTTCATATCTGTTATAATGATAATTGTGATTTAATAACAAAATGAACAGTGTTATCTGCTAATTTTGGATTCGGCTGGTTTTTTGTCCCCCCAGAAAAATTAGCTCTGCTAACACTCTGCTAATTTCACCCGGGGAAAACCGGGGTATTTTAGAGGGAAATGCGAACACTCAAAAACGTTAGAAATCCAGTAAAATAAGGTGCTCCAGGGGTGTTGAGGGGTTCCAAAGGCGAACGCTTTTGGCACTCCTAAGAAAAAGCTCGACCGAATCCGGAGCGCGTTTTGCAAAGCGGGTCAAGGGTTCGACTTGCGTCGGACGCATCCCCCTCTGCCTATCACAATTCTGCTAATGAAATGTGAGCGCTGGTTTTTTGTTCCCACAGAATTGTTTGCAGTGCAAACATCCTGCTAACACGAGAGACCCAAAACGGGTCGATTCGTTAGCAGAAATGAAAATGAAATCATAACAATAAAATACCGGAAAACCCTTGAAAATACTGAGTTTTCCGGCACATGCACCCGTAGCTCAGTAGGATAGAGCGACCGCCTCCTAAGCGGTAGGCCGTGGGTTCGACTCCCGCCGGGTGCGCCAAAACCACCGAAAAATCCCCGATTCCGAGCCAAAAAGCTGCTAACAGCCCTCCGCTCAGGAATCGGGGGTTTTTCTATTTTTGGTGTCAGTGGAGCCGGTGCCCCTGCTCATTATTTCAAGAAGCCATTAGCAGATTTCTAATTTTTCGGCCCGATTTCTAACGCGCTTTTTCCTTCATTAGAATTTCCGTGCTAAGTATTTTGCGCGACGCTGCAAGCCGTTCTGAGAAGACATGACAGCCCGGCTTGTTTTTCACTGCCCTTGAGGGCTTTTTTCGGCAATTCGGGGATCGTTTTCGGGCGCGATTCCCGGTCCCCCGCATCCCCCTTTGAAGACGTCAATTAGATGGGATTAGCGTATTCAAAGATTCCCGTTTGCATTCCTAACATCGCTCAGAAATCCTTGCACCCGGTCTTCTCTCTCCTCTATGCAGGAAGGCATCCGAAGGACATTATAGTGGAAGAGAATCAGAAAACCTGCTATAATAGATGCCATGGAATCACACTGTATGACGAGGTGCATGTACATGAGTAGGAAACTGGTTGCGTACTTCTCCGCGAGTGGTCATACTGCCAAAGTGGCTGAGCATCTTGCTGAAGCGATTGGCGCGGATCTGTTTGAAATAATCCCCAGGGTTCGATACACGAAGAAGGATCTGGACTGGCAGGATCAGGCGTCCCGCAGCTCCGTTGAGATGCGTGATCCTTCCTGTCGGCCTGAAATGGAGATGCTCCGCGACAACATGGCAGACTATGACACGGTCTATCTGGGCTTCCCCATATGGTGGTATGTCGCGCCCAGGATCATCAATACCTTCCTTGAAGCTCATGACCTGTCCGGCAAGACCATCATTCCCTTTGCAACGTCCGGCGGAAGCGGGCTGGGCGATACGGTCAAGCTGCTTGCGTCCAGCTGCCCGGAAGCCAGATTCCTGAACGGAAGAGTGTTCAGCCCGTCTGCAAGTCAGACTGAGCTGCTGCAATGGGCGAATCAATGCTCTTGACGCGATTCTGTCCTGCGCAAAAACCCAAGTCCAAGATAGCGTTATATCGTCATTGGTCCCAGAGAGGAGGAATCACCTGTGTGTGGTCGCTACTACATCGCCGAGGATGACCTGTCCGATGAACTCAGCCGGATGATTGACGAACTGAACCACAAAAAGACGCCGGAAGGGCTGAAAACCTCCGGCGAGATTTTCCCCTCCGATATTGTCCCGGTGCTGGCGAACAGCCGGAAGCAGGATGTCCAGCCCTTTGCCATGCGCTGGGGCTACGCCTTCCCCAACGGTCGCCCCATCATCAACGCCCGCGCAGAAACCGCTGCGCAGAAGCCCATGTTCAAAGACGGCATGCGCCAGCGACGCTGCGTCATCCCTGCCAGCCACTACTTCGAGTGGGAGAGGCGCGGCGCTGCGAGGACGAAATATGCCATTCGCCCTGCACGCGCTGATACGCTGTATCTGGCAGGCATCTACCATTTGGAGAATTATGACGGCGTGATCGTCCCGGCGTTTACCATCCTGACCCGAGACGCGGCCCCCGGCATCGCGTTTATCCACCCCCGTATGCCGGTGCTGCTGCCGGCGGACGCTGCTCCCGATTGGCTGAATCCGGGCTATCACGCGGAGGAGGTCATTGCTGCCGCGCTGACGGACATGGAATACCAGTTTGCATAAGAAGCCCGGTTCCGGGGCTAGGAGGAAAAGACATGCCGCTTGAGATTGTCAGAAACGATATTACGAAGATGTCGGTGGATGCCATCGTCAACGCCGCCAACACGATCCTGCTGGGCGGCGGCGGTGTGGACGGCGCGATCCATCGTGCCGCGGGGCCGCAGCTGCTTGAGGAGTGCCGGACACTGCACGGCTGCAGAACCGGCGAGGCGAAGATCACCCGCGGGTACCGCCTGCCGTGCAAATACGTCATCCACACCGCAGGCCCCATCTGGCAGGACGGTCATCATGGCGAGCGTGAGCTGCTGACCGCCTGCTATCGGAACTCTCTGGAGCTTGCGGACAAATACCATTGCGAGAGCGTGGCCTTTCCCCTGATTTCCTCCGGCGTTTACGGCTATCCCAAGGCACAGGCGCTCAAGGTAGCGATGGACACCATCACGCAGTTCCTGCTCGACCACGACATGACGGTCTACATCGTCGTGTTCTCGAAGGACGCCTTTGAGGTCAGCAGCAAGCTGCTTCCGGATATTGAAGCCTACATCGACGATGTGTACGTCGATGAGCACCTGAGCGCGCCAAGCGAATCCATGCGGATGCGGCTTCAGCACCGGTATCTGGAAAAAGCAAAGGCATATGAAGCAGAGCCTGAGGAATGCTGCGCACCGTCCGTGGCCTCGGACGCCTGCCTCGACGACATGCTCAAGCAGGTGGACGAGAGCTTCGCGCAGATGCTCATCCGCGAGATCGACGAAAAGCACATGACCGACGCGCAATGCTACAAGCGGGCCAACGTGGATCGCAGGCTGTTCAACAAGATCAAGAACATCTCGGAATACAGGCCCAGCAAGCAGACGGCGTTGGCATTTGCCATCGCGCTGGAGCTGTCGCTGGATGAAACGAAGGATATGCTTATGAAGGCGGGCTTTGCCCTGTCCCACAGCAGCAAGGCGGACATCGTCGTCGAATACTGCATCATGACGGGCAACTACGACATCATGGAAATCAACCAGATTCTTTTCAAGCTCGATCTTCAGCCGCTTGGTTACTGATTTGTCGCTTTACAGGCGACCACAAGCCTCCCTATTTTTGATAGACTGAGTTCATCAAAAGCAGGGAGGCGTTTTTCATGATTGGAGCGATCATCGGCGACATCGCCGGCTCGACCTACGAGTTTTACAGCATCAAGACAATGGACTTTCCGCTGTTTGCACCGGGGAGCAGCTACACCGACGACAGCCTGATGAGCATTGCAGTGGCAAGTGCGCTGATGCAGACAGGTGAAAGCCACGATGGCTTCAAGAGCCATGCCGTGACCTCTATGCGTCAAATCGCGACGAAGTACCCCTGCCCGATGGGCGGCTACGGCGGGCGCTTCCGGCACTGGCTGGTTTCCCCTCATCCCCGCCCCTACGGCAGCTTTGGAAACGGCTCCGCGATGCGCGTGTCCCCGTGCGGGGACGTCGCCGCCACGCTGGATGAGGCGCTTGAGCTGGCCAGGCAGTCCGCCGAGGTGACGCACAACCATCCGGAGGGCATCAAAGGAGCGCAGGCGGTGGCAGCAGCCATCTACCTGGCGCGTGCCGGGGAAAGCAGGGACGGCATCCGCGGCTATATCGAGCAGAATTTCTATCCCCTTGAGCAGACAGTGGACGAAATCAGGCCGCGCTATCGCTTTGATGAAACATGTCAGGGCACGGTGCCGCAGGCCATCACGGCGTTTCTGGAGTCCGTGAGCTTTGAGGACGCGCTGCGCACGGCGGTCTCGCTAGGCGGGGACTGCGACACGCTGACCGACATCACCTGTGCCATCGCCTGGCCCTTCTACGCCCGAAACGGCTTGGATGATACGATGGTACGCCTGCGCGATGAGGCGCTTGCCCTTCTCCATGACGATCTGCGCGAGATCGTCACCCGGTGGGAGGAGCGCTATGGCGGGTACACATCAACGGTAAACAGCAAGGCTGACTGAAAGGAGCAACAACCATGAAGAAGAATCTGACGGAGCTTGTTTTCATTCTGGATCGCAGCGGTTCCATGGCGGGGCTAGAAAAGGACACGATTGGCGGCTTTAATTCGATGATTGCGCGGCAAAAGGCCGCTGAGGGCGAAGCGCTTGTTTCGACGGTGCTCTTCTCCAACGAGAGCAAGGTCATCCACGACCGCATCGACGTCCGGCGGGTCGAGCCGCTGACCGAAAGGCAGTATGTCGCGTGCGGCTGCACGGCGCTGCTGGACGCCATCGGCGGTGCGATTCACCACATCGGCAACGTCCACAAGTATGCCCGTGAGGAGGATCGCCCGGAGCACGCCCTATTCGTCATAACCACGGACGGCATGGAGAACGCCAGCCGCCATTACAGCAGCGACCGCGTGAAGCAAATGATCGAGCGGCAGAAGAGCTGCTACGGCTGGGAATTCCTGTTCCTCGGCGCGAACATCGACGCGGTGGAGACTGCCGGTCACTTTGGCATCGACGCCGACCGCGCCGTGAACTACCACAGCGACAGCGAAGGTACCGCGCTCAACTATGAGGTGCTCAGCGAGACCATCTGCGCCGTGCGGTGCAGCCAGCCGCTGGGAAGCGATTGGAAGAAACGTATCGACGAGGACTACAAGCGCAGGAAGTAATCAAGTAGTATCCGCAAGGTGAACAACGCTGTGTTCAGAGCTTCGTTACGGATTACTTTTCAACCAATCTTTGTTACTCTTGAAAAAGAATCATTTTTCAATGTTATCCTCCCTCTGTGTTCAATATTATGTTCATAGGATTGTTCAATTGATTTGTCAGGAGCGCAGAATCTCGAAAAGTTATTACTATTTGCAAATCTCAAACCAAATTTGCTTTTTCTTCATTTTTCTGCTATAATTTTTCTGATATTTCTGCTGAATTTCCTCGTATCGAATATGGAGGGCACTTGATGAACTACAACAAACTGTGGAAGCTTCTTATTGACAAGAAGCTCAGAAAAAAGGATCTCCGAGAGATGGCAGGACTCTCAACTAACGTGATCGCCAAGATGGGCAAAGGCGGCGATGTTTCAACGCAAGTGCTCAGGAAGATCTGTGAGGCGCTTGATTGCAAGATTGAGGACATTGTTGAACTCGACTGAGTCCAGTTTTGGGGATAGCCAACCTGGTATCAAACTCTGTAGAGAAGGAGACTAAGGTGATGTGGTGCAAAAACTGCAATCTCGAGACCAACGAGGCTATCTGCCCAGTATGCGGATTGGAAACGTCAGAAGACCTTCCGGTCGAGATTTACTGGTGCAACGATTGCAGAATACCGGTTATCCATGTATCCACTGCGGCAGATAAAGGTATTTGCCCAGTTTGTCATGGAAAGACTCGATACTTGACCGCCGATCTTAGGCCTGTTTTCCCAGAGGAAAGGCTTCTGATCGCTTTGCTTCTCGACAAAGCTCCAGATGCTCTTATGCAGAAATCCGTCTGGGCAACGGGGAGCCGTTACTATATCGACGGGATGTCTCTGTCTATCTCCACAAAGACTTTTGAAACGGCGGATATCGATAAGATCAATGATCTGCTTGAGAAGTCTGCTGACGCCATAGACTACACGTTCTTCGACGAAAACATCCACAGGTTTGTTTTGGCCAATCAGCATAGGCTGGCTTATCTGAAGGACGAAGCCTTCTCGTTTGTTCGGAAAGCAGCTGAGAGGTTTAAAGAAGAGAATATTGTAATCTCTTTCTCTGGCGGCAAGGATTCAACAGTGACGGCAGACGTTGTCACAAAGGCTCTAAGTAATCCGAGCTTGGTACACATTTTCGGGAACACGACGCTTGAGTTTCCTGCCACCATCGAATATGCCAATCACTATCGCGAAAGCCATCCCTTGGCAATCTTTATGGTCGCACATAACGACGAGCAGGTCTTCTATGATGTGTGCGAGGATATTGGGCCTCCCGCGAGGATGATGCGCTGGTGTTGCTCGATGTTCAAGACTGGGCCAATTACCAGGATCATCAGCAGCATGTATCGCAGCCAGCAGATTTTGACGTTCTACGGGATTAGGAAATCAGAGTCAGTCAGTCGAAGCAAGTATAACCGGATTGAAGATGATGCCGAGTCTGTCAAAATTCAGCAGCAAACCGTAGCCTCGCCGATCTTCTTCTGGAAAGACATCGATATCTGGCTCTATATGCTAGCGGAAGAAGTGGACTTTAACGCAGCCTACCGCCTCGGTTACGATCGTGTGGGATGCTGGTGCTGCCCCAATAATAACCAGCGGGCGCAGTTCCTTTCTCGCATCTACATGCCAGAGGAATCGAAAAAATGGCGTGAATTCCTCATCGATTTTGCGAAGAAGATCGGTAAACCAGACCCTGAGGTTTATGTCGATAGCGGGAAATGGAAAGCACGACAAGGCGGAAATGGTCTTCCCTCTGCCGGAGATGTGAAAATACGTTTTACGAACTGCACGACAGAGGATCATGCGAAAATCTATCGGCTAGTTAGACCGTTTGACGATGAACTCGTCGGAATGTTTGTGCCATTTGGAAGGGTTGCTCCGGAGCTCGGTAAGAAGCTGCTTCGGGAAACCATCATTCTCGACGTGAAAACTAACGTTCCGATCCTGTCAATTCAACCGTTCAATCAGGATGGGTACGATTACGCTGTCAAGGTCAGGACAATGAATGTGGCAGACCATGACGATCTACAACGGATGGTCGGCTACCAGATTAGGAAGTTTAACGCTTGCAGAAAGTGTCTTAAGTGTGAGTCTATCTGTAGGCAGGGGGCGATCTCCATCATCGGGGATAGCTATTATGTTGATCCGAAGAAATGTATCCACTGTAAAATGTGCATGACCGCAAAGTATCTCGATGGTGGATGCATGATGGACAAGTATCTTAGAACGAAGTAAAGGTTGGAGGACAGGACAATGCCAATGAAATTTCGGGCGCACGACACATTTTTTATCAGGAAAGGATGGCTTTCCAAGGGCATGCGTTGCGTCGCAAAAAAGCCCGATGTGTTCATTGCGCATGATGAGAATCCGATGGATGTCCTCGGGATTGGTGCAAATATGGTCAAGGCGCTCAGGTATTGGCTCCAGACGATCGGTCTTACAGAAGAGCCGAACAAAGGAAAGCGGATTCAGAGCTTCACTGACCTCGGAAAGCTGATCTATGAGCATGATACCTATATCGAGGAACTCGGAACGCTTTACCTTCTGCAATATTGCCTCGCTTCGCAGAAAGAAGAGGCAACAGCTTGGTATTTCTTTTTTAACGAGTTCTCTATGTCGGAATTCTCGCGGGAAGATTTTGTGGCGGCGCTGCAAAAGTATATCAAAATGGAAGATACAGAGACGGATTATGCCATCAGGTCTCTCAACGATGATTTTCAGTGTATCATAAACACTTATCTCCCGCGCTACAAGTCGAACCCGGATCGGGTAAACCCGGAAAACAACATTGACTGTCCCTTCGGTGAGCTCGGGTTGGTTGATATTCTCAACAAGCGAAAGAAGACTTATAAAAAGAGTATCCCCGCAAGTGATACCCTAAACCCCTATGTTGTCATGGCGGTCATCGTTAAGAATGCAGATGGCAGAAACGAGATAAGTCTGAATGAACTTCTGACCGCTCCATGCAACATCGGCAAGGTGTTTAATCTTGATTCTATTACCATGCTTGATGCCTTGTACCGGATCGAACGGTTAGGGCTTATCAAGATAAACCGAACGGCAGGCCTCGACGTGATTACCATTCAGACCGATCTGGACTTCTTGGACTGTGTAAAGCGCTTCTATTCTTCTATTGATGAGCAGAGTCGGGAGGCACAAAATGCGTGATATGATTTCTGTCGCCTCGGGATTCCAATACTCTGTGAACATCGGGTACGATCTCGGATGCGATGACAAACTCAGGAACTTTATTCCGACAAAGTCTGCGCTGAGCTTGCTTGAAGAAATCTTGCTCAGTATCAACCCGGCATCGACCGACCGGGCCAGAGTGCTGATTGGAGCATATGGTAAGGGCAAGTCTCATATTGTGCTCTCAATCCTTTCGATGCTTCTGAAACGCGACTTGGCGCTTTTTGAGAAGATGATGCCGAAGATCCAAGAGAATCCGAGGCTTTATTGGCTTGTGCAAAACTACTATGAGAGTGAGAATAAGATCCTCCCCGTCGTGATTAGCGGCAGCAATACAAGCCTCACACAAGCGTTTCTGCTTTCTCTCCAGAGAACGCTTTCTGAGCATGGTCTTTTATCGGCTATGCCGGATACCAACTATCGGGCCGCAACCAATGTAATTTATCGTTGGGAGAAAGATTTTCCTGAGACATTTGCTAAGTTCCAAGAAGCAATTGACGAGCCGGTCGGTGTTTTGATCGAGCGCCTTGAAAACTATGATGTGGTCGCTTATGAAACCTTTGAGCGAATCTATCCGACGCTGACCGCCGGAAGCGTATTCAATCCGTTCCTTGGTTTCGATGTTGTTGATCTCTATGAGAGCGTAGCAAAGAGCCTCAATCGGATGGGATATACGGGTCTCTATGTGGTTTACGACGAATTCAGTAAATTCCTGGAAGCCAACATTGTCGACGCTTCGGTCAGCGACACGAAAATGCTGCAGGATTTTGCGGAGAAGTGCTGCCGAAGCGGCTCCCTGCAGCTTCATCTGATGCTCATCTCTCATAAGGAGATCAGCAATTATATCGACAAGCTTCCTAAAGAAAAAACGGATGGCTGGCGGGGCGTGTCTGAGCGCTTCAAGCACATCCGCATGAACAATAACTTTACCCAAACCTACGAGATTATTTCCTCTGTTATCCAGCACAAGGAACCTCGCTGGAGAGCGTTCTGCAATGTGCATGCTCCAGACTTTGATGCCCTCTTTACACGCTACCGGAAGCATCAGATGTTCACCGATGCTCAAGGAGAGATTGAGACGGCAATAAAAGGATGTTTCCCGCTTCACCCGGTCTCGACCTTTATCCTCCCGAGGCTGTCTGAGCGCGTTGCACAGAACGAACGCACGCTCTTTACCTTCCTGTCTGCGGAAGGAACCGCTACGCTTGCTTCGTTCCTTGATGTCTATGAGAATGATTTTACTCTGGTAACGCCTGATCAGATTTATGATTACTTTGAACCGCTGTTTAAGAAGGAGGTATATTCGGGAGGTATCCATGATACTTTCGTTCTAACGAGTACCATCCTCAACCAGCTTCCGGAAGGTACTCTCGGAAGCAAGATCGTCAAGACTATTTCTCTGATTTACATTCTCGAACAGTTCGAGCGGCTCAGTCCAACCAAAGAGCAAATCATTGGCATCTATTCTGGAAGCTACGACGTCGAGGAGATCGAGCGAGCAATTACCGATCTGATCGAGAAAGAATACGTTGTTTATATCAAGCGGAGCAATGACTATCTGCGGCTTAAGAAGACGTCGGGTGTCGATATCCGGCAGAAGATCCATGACCTAATGGAAACTCAAGCTGGTCGAGTCACGGCAAAGAGCGTGCTTAATGCCTCCAACTTCGACAACTATATGTATCCGTCGCGCTACAATGACGAACGAGAGATGACGAGGTTCTTCAGCTTCCAGTTTATCGACGGGTGCGAGATTTCTGATGATGTTGACTGGAACGTAAAGAGCGAGACTATTCAGTCGGATGGCGTCATTTACGGGATCATACCGCATAGCGAAGCTCAGCTTAAAGAAATATCTGGTATCGTCAAGAAAACCAGCAAGAGCTATGATCGCTTCATCTTTGTACTTCCTAAACACTTCCAAGCAATTGATGGAGTGATCCGAGAATATGCCGCAGTGAAACAGCTTCGGGATCAGGCAGCCAATGATCTCGTTCTATTCGATGAGTACGAAGTTGTGTTCGAGGACTTGCAGGAAGTCATTAATGGATTCATCAGCTCGTATACGCATCCGGAAAGCTATCGCTCGGTATATTATCATGATGGAGAGATTAAAAACGTTCATCGTAAGTCTGGTTTGACCGAAGTGATGTCTCAAATCTGCGACAGAGTATTTGGACTCACTCCAATTATTAACAATGAATCTGTCAACAAGAACGAGATAACCAGCATTGCTGCAAATAGCCGCAATAAGATCATAAGTGCGCTGCTTAGGAACGAGCTAGAACCAAACCTCGGGCTTTCTGGCACGGGGCAAGAGGTGTCCATTATGCGCAGTACGTTGCTCCGGACGGGTATCTGGTGCGAAGAGGGAGGCATTGCTCAACTCAATTTGCATCCGGCGGACGCGGCAATGCGGAACATGCTCGAAACGATAGAGAACTTTGTGCTTGAGGCTCGTCAGAATGGGCGGATTAGTTTCTCAGTGCTATATGATAGGCTAACCTCGCCGAACAACCATATTGGTCTGCGTAATGGTTTGATCCCGATCTATGTGGCCGTAGTCATGCACAACTATCGGCAACAGGTCGTGATTAATGACCGTTTTGGGCCGGTACAGACGAGCGTGGATGTGCTGGTTCAGATCAACAGTGAGCCGAGCAGTTTCTCGATTGAATACCTTGATTGGAACCCAGAAAAAGAAGACTATATAGCTCGACTTGCAATGGTATTTGGCGACTATGTTGTCGAGGCGGATAAAGCCGGAAGCTCGTATGATTACGTTGCAAACGCGATGCGGCGTTGGTATATGGCGCTTCCTAAATTCTCCAAAGAATGCAAAGTTCGTCCGAATGGCATTAAAATCGGGAAACGCCAGCAAGAGATGATAAAGCTCCTCAGAGCGAATTCAAGCGGATCGGATCTGCTGTTCAAAAAGCTGCCTACCACGTTCGCCTATGATGATTTTACGGCGGATGCGGCCGGAGATATAGTTAGCGCAAAGACAATTTATGACGGACTGCTCAACGAACTCAAAAAGCATCTGATTGAGGAGACTAAACTCTGTTTTCTCCCCAAAGAGGACAAAGAGTCTGGTAAGAAGGCTACGCTCACCGCAATAGTCAAGGAATGGTGTGAGTCCTTAGATCCGAAGAGCTTCGAGCAGCTCTTCTCTGACGGAACGGAACGATTCTTGCAGCACCTTAGAAGCGCAACCAACGACGAAGATTTGTTCATCACAAGGCTTGCGAAGCTCGCAACTGGTCTTCGAATCGAAGACTGGGATGGACAGACAGAAAAGGCTTATTTCGCAGCGCTTGTAAAATACATGCAGACGGCGAAGGAATTCCATGACACGGCGGTTGCCGAGACGATAAACGAGACCTCAAGTTATCAGGTGACGTTTGCTGACGAAGACGGAAAGAAAACTGTGAGGCGCTTTGATAAGGTCGAGGTCTCGGCCAGAGGTAAGTTGTTATTTAACCAGATTACGGCCTCGCTTGATGCTATGGGGCACTCGATCTCAGAACAAGAAAAGCGCCAGATACTGATGGAAGTCATAAAAAAACTCTGCTGAGCATGGAGGAAGACGATGGCGTATTTTGACAATGCGGCAACAACATATCCTAAGCCGGAATGCGTCTATTCCTTCATGGACGAATTCTATCGGAATCATGGCGGGAGTGCCGGTCGAGGCGATTATGCGCTGGCAAGATCAGCTAAGGGAGTGATTGAGGAGACTCGCAATCTCTTAAAAGAACTGTTGCACTGCCCTGCAAAGCAAGTTGTTTTCACCCCTACCGCTACGATCGCGCTCAATATGATTATCCAGGGCATGATCATCGGGGGAGTTCGGAACGTTTATATCAGTCCATTCGAGCATAATGCGGTGACTCGGACGTTGCATCACTTTGAACGGTCAGGAGTAGTTACCGTGACAGAGCTTTCGGTGTCCGATTCGCTCCAATATGATATTCCAAGAATCCGTTATCAGTTTGAAGAGCTGAAACCTGACCTTATCATCGTTAGCCACGCGAGTAACGTGATTGGACTGGTGGCTCCAGTCGAAGAAATCTTCTCTCTCGGCAAGACATACGGAGCCGTTACGCTTGTTGATATGGCGCAAACAGCTGGACTGGTTGATCTAAATGCTGGACTTGAGACAGTTGATTTTGCAGTTTTTGCGGGACATAAAACCCTCATGGGGCCGACCGGTATATCCGGATTTATCATGAAATCAGATTTTGATCTCCCGTCTATGCTGTTTGGCGGCACAGGATACGATTCGGCAAATCAGCAAATGCCGAGCAGCTTGCCGGAACGTTACGAAATGGGGACGCTTAACATCGCGGGTGTCGCAGGACTGAACGCTGCACTCAAATGGATAAAGACTCGATCGGTTTCTGAACTCTTTCGAGAGGAAGAGAAACGACGGAGACAATTGGTCAAACTGCTCAATGCCTATGACTTTATAAAAATCGTTGGAAATGTTGAGGGGCGGGAGTACGTTGGGATCGTTTCTGTACTGATTAATGGAGTCAGTAGCGACAGTGCCGGGAGCATCTTTGATGAAAGAGGAATTTCAGTTAGGACGGGACTACAGTGTGCGCCTAAAGCGCACCAGTTCCTTGGCACGTATCCTGCAGGAACGATACGGTTTAGCGTGAACTCGCTGACAAATGATCGGGACTTTGAAGAATTAGAAGATGCGCTCGACGACATCGAGGCGAACCTATAAAGCGAGGAGGCGATGGTGTGGGTCTTAAAGATGTTGAGCTTAAAAAGGAGTATCGATCCCTACTTGATAATGTGGTACAGGATTTCTACATCCCGTTGCTTAAAGATGCGACGCTTTATCAAAGGGCTGTTGGCTTCTTCTCTTCATCGTCTCTCGTTGAGATATCCAAAGGCATCGCTGCTATGGCAGAGGCTGGCGGCAAAATTCAAATTGTTGCCTCACCATATCTTTCCGATGAAGATATTGAGGCCATCAAGAAAGGCTATGCCGACAGGGACAAGATTATCGAAGGCGCGCTGATTGCTTCCTTATCGGATGAGCATATCGATTACTATTCGATGGAGAGACTAAATCTTCTGGCAAATCTGATTGCTACTGGGGTACTTGATATTAGGATCGCCTATACTGAGGACTCCAAGGGCATCGGAATGTACCACGAAAAAATGGGAATTATCACGGATGCGGAGGGCAATCATGTTGCCTTTTCTGGCTCGATGAATGAGTCGGCGACCGCAATGCTGGTAAACTATGAAACCATCGACGTGTTCCGTAGCTGGGGAGATGAGAGTGAACAAGAGCGAGTGACACTCAAACAAAACGCTTTCTTCTCGATTTGGAATGATACCGAGCCTAACATTCATGTGCTGGAGTTCCCGAAAGTCACCGAAACGCTAATAGAAAAGTACCGTAAAAAGGCTCCGGACTTTGGACTTGACAGACAACAGTACTCTGGGGCGCGACATAGGCATTCTGGCTCCGCTTTCTCGCAACCGACGGGCGCAAGAGTGCCGAAAGAGATTGAGTTCCACGAGTACCAAAAAGAGGCAATTGCTTCTTGGGCAGGAGAGAACTATCGCGGAATTTACGACATGGCGACCGGTACCGGTAAGACCTATACGGGCCTTGGGTCTATTGCAAAAATTTCTGAGGATTTGGATGACGAACTTGCGGTCATTATCGTTTGCCCGTACCAGCATCTGGTTGAGCAATGGGTTGAGGACATCGTTAAGTTCAATATGAAGCCGATTATTGGCTATAGCGCCTCGGCGCAGAAGGACTGGAAAAAGAGACTTTCCAATGCCATCCGGGACCAAAAGATCAGAAATGACAAGCGGTTTTTCTGCTTCGTCACGACCAACGCCACATTTGCGAGTGACTACGTCCAGGAACAGATCAGTAAGATCAAGATGCCGATTTTACTCGTGGTCGATGAGGCACACAATTTTGGAGCCCGTACGTATGCGAGATGTCTCGATGATCGGTTCACTTATCGTTTGGCTCTTTCCGCTACGCTTGAGCGACACCGCGACGACGAAGGGACTGCACTGCTTTATAACTTTTTTGGGAAAAAGTGTATCGAGTATCCGCTCAGCCGTGCCATTGATGAGGATAAACTGACACGCTATAAGTATTTCCCTGTGGTGGTTTACCTCAATGATGATGAGCTTTTGCATTACGAGCAGCTTTCTTATGAAATGAGCAAATGCTTGATAAAAGATAAGAGGGGTAAATGGAAGCTCAACAAGCGTGGAGAGATTTTGGCTTTACAACGCTCACGAATTGTTGCCGGCGCAACAGAAAAACTTACAGCTTTAAGAGAGCAAATCCTCCCATATGCTCGGAAAAACAACTTGCTTGTTTACTGTGGTGCGACGAATGTTCTCGATGAACGGGCGGATCGATCCTCGACGGATGAGGAAGATGTTCGGCAGATTGAGGCCGTGACAAACATTTTGGGAAATGAGCTTGGCATGTCAGTATCTAAGTTTACTGCCGATGAGGATATGGAAACGCGGGCACTTATCATCGATCAATTCCAGAAGAAGGGCAGGCTTCAAGCAATCGTTGCCATCAAGTGTTTGGACGAAGGCGTCAACATACCAGGAATTCGAACGGCATTTATTCTTGCGAGTACGACAAACCCGAAAGAATACATCCAGCGTCGAGGCAGAGTTCTGAGAAAAGCACCAGGCAAGGAATTTGCGGAGATTTATGACTTTGTAACTCTCCCCAGACCCTTGGATTCCGTATCAGCTATGACGGAGGATCAAGCTAAGCGCGATATGGCTCTGGTCAGAAACGAATTAGCCAGGATCAAGGAATTCGGTCGACTCTCAATGAATCCGATGGACGCAGAGAGCCTGATCTGGGAAATACAAGACGCATATCACATTACAAGCGACGAGCCGGATGAGGAGGAATTCTGATGTCAGAAGAAGTCAAGGTCAACGACAAGGCGGTGGAACGCCTCAAGAAGTGGATTATTCTGATGGAAAATCAGAATAACAAAACTCGAAGCAAAACTGACCCTGAGATGGTAAGGGCAATTAAGAAACGGATTGAGGAGGAAGCCAATGCTGCTGCGATCAATTAAGCTGGTAAACTTTCGTCAGTTTCTGAATGAGGAGATTGCTTTCGCATCAGGAAAAGACGGAAAGAACGTCACGATCATTCTCGGAGAAAATGGTACTGGCAAGACGACCTTTGCTCAGGCTTTCTTCTGGTGCTTGTACGGAGAAACGGAATTCTCCGACAAAATGATCCTGAACCGACTCGTGGCAAACAAACTGCTTTCTGGCCAAAGTGCAAAAGTCTCGGTTGAGCTTGTGCTTCAGCATGGAGAAAACACATACACCATCACCCGCGAGCAGACCTACACCAAGGATGGTTCTGGTAACATTAAGGGTGCAAATACGGTCTTTGATATTCTGCGCCGTGATAAAACCGGAAACACGACCGCCATTAAGCCTACCCTTCGGGAGACAGAGATAAAAAGTATTCTGCCGAAGGAGCTTTCAAAGTATTTCTTCTTTGATGGCGAGCGTATCGAGCGAATGAGCAAGGATATCTCGATGCACAAAAAAGCCACTGACTTTGCGGATGCCGTTCGTAGTCTCTTGGGACTCAAAGGAATGGAAAAGGCCATCCAGCATCTCAATCCGGGCAGCAAGACGAGCGTCATTGGTCAATATGAAGCAAGCTATGATGCAAGCAGTAATACTCGCATCGCGGAGCTTACAAGGACTATCGAAGAATGCAATGAAAAGATCGAAAAGCTCAATGCCAGAATAAATGAATTAGATCGACAGATCGAACTTGCCCAAACCAGAAAAGCACAGAAGACGGAAGAGTTAAAGCAATACGAAGACGGCGAGAAGTGGCAGAGCCAAAAAGAGAAGCTGGAGAAAAGAATAGCCGCCGCAAAGCAAGCTCAGTCCAACATGGTAAAAGCTATATGCTTGGACTTTTCCGGAAATATTGGCTCTTTCCTCTCACTCTGGATGACGCAAAAAGCAATGCAGATGCTTCAGAACCGAGACTTTACAGGTAAAGATATTCCGCATATGCACGGCGATACAATCGAATATTTGCTTCATCAGAAAGTTTGTATCTGTGGAACACATCTTACGGAAGGTTCGGTACCCTATGAGAAGGTCAAGAGTCTGATTGATTATCTGCCGCCAAAATCACTAAGCGCGAATATAAGCGACTTTAAGAAAGCAGCAGTCAGACGGGTCAGCGGCGCGCAGCAGACGAATCTGCTTGATCAAGTGACAGAGCACTTAGGTGTCATCAGCCAACAAGAAGATGAGATTATCAATCTTTCTGAAGACTTGCATGCTGTTGAGCAAAAACTCAGCGGTGACGATGTGCGGGCGAAAGTCAGAGCAATTAATGCGGAGATCCAGCAATGCGACAAAGCAATCCGCAGTAGCCAGGAAGAGCGTGACAAGTGTATTAGTGACCGTGGCGATGCGCAGGGCCGTAAAGAACGGGCAGATACTCGTCGTGGAGAGCTCGCCCTTCTCGATGAGAGCAACAAAAAGACCGAGATCTACAAAGCTTATGCTGAGAGGGTTTATCGGGAACTTGTTGAGTTCTATAATAAGAGTGAAGATGAGGTTCGGACGAGGCTGCAAGACACCATTAATGAAATCTTTAAGCAGATTTACGAAGGTGGTCTTGCCCTGACGATCGATGACAAGTATCATATCTCCGTCTATGCCGACGATTATCATGGAAATGTAGAGACTTCTACCGCTCAAAGTATCTCGGTGATTTTTGCCTTTATTACGGGCATTATCAAGATGGCGAGAGACAATCGGAATGCCACTAATGAAGATGACAAGCTGCTGTCGTCGGAACCATATCCGTTGGTTATGGATGCTCCGCTTTCTGCATTCGACAAACGGAGAATCAAAACCGTCTGTACAGCACTTCCGGAAGTTGCTGAACAGGTCGTGATCTTCATCAAGGACACAGATGGCGACCTTGCCGAAGAGTATATGGGTGACCGGATCGGCAGTAGGCATCGGTTCGAAAAACTCAATGAATTCGAGACAAAACTGGTCTAACGGAGGGAGAAAAGATGTTTGATAAACCGTATCGACTGAAAGGCATCCACTCCCAAAAAGCCAGAGAGCTCGTGGCAATCTTTGATGGAGTGAGCAAAGCTCAGTTTTTCAAAGCGGCAAAGGATGTATACGCTTTTGCCCCATTGGTTGGCTTCCTCTATAACCGGCGTGCTGAGCTTGACCATACAAAGAGTGAGGAAACTGGCGAGGAGCTTGATTACAGCATCATGGCCGAACAGGTACTGTCGGTTCAGGAGGATCTTACCTTCAATTTCTGCCTGATCATGTTGCTTGATAGTATGTATGAACCGGATGAGGAGGCGAGGATCGATAAAGCTTTCCGGCATATCGGTAAGATTCCAGAAGATGAAGCCCGATTCGATGAGTATGTGCGCGGCGGCATTGATGTGCTTTACGAAAAGCTGATCGAAGGTGGCGGTGCGCCGGAAGATTACGTTAAGCGGCTCTATGACTTCGCTGAAGATATTCAGGAGCGGTATAACGCAGAGGTAGACATTGACGGATTGATGAAGCTTTGCGTCGGTTAAGGAGAGAAGTTCGCTATGGAGAAGGATAATCGTCAAGCTGCTCTCAATCAACTGCTTGCAATCGCAGCGTCAAACGGCTACGTCACGTTTGACGATATTATGCGTTGCGCTGACGATAATTCCCTCTCCATCGGCGAGTTCGACTGGCTAGCAGAAACGGCGGGGTCGAGAAATGTTATCATCTATGATGAAGCTCCGAAGCCGGTAAGCTCCGATGATGATGACTATGACGACTATGCGCAAATTGACTATGAGCAGACATTTTCGGAAGCAATCGAGATGGCTCCGGGAATTAAGGCGCTTATTGAAAGCATCCGGAGTATTATGCCGCCTCAGCGTGGCGAAGTCGGGCGACTCAAGTACCAAGTCAGGGAAGGCAACACTCACGCCCGAAAAAGAATGATCGAGATGTATCTGCGCATAGCAGTTCGCATTGCTGTTTCTCGCGCAAAAGCATATAACCTTGATCTTGAAGAAACGGTCGGCGATGCATTTATTGGGTTGATGATTGCAGTAGACAAATATGATCCTGATCATTCTGGGCCATTCGTTTCTTTTGCATCGCTCTGGATTTACCAGAATATCTCCCGAGAACAGAGCACGTGCAATCCCAATATGTATTTCCCGGTCCATCGCAAAGAATTGTTTTTTACCATGTATCCTCTTCTTAAGGCACGTGGCTGCGTAGATTGCGATCAAATTCTTCAATGTGAGAAAGTGATCGATATGATCTGCGAGAAAGGGAAATGTGAACGAGATCAGGCGTGCGACATTATAACAGCATCTTTGCCTTGTCTTTCTCTTGATAAGTTAGCGGAAGCTGACGTTGACGATGATCATTTTTTCTATACTGATGACGAGATGATCGAAAAAGTAGAGTCCAGCGTGCGTACAGAGGCGGTACACAAAATGCTGTCAATACTTAGAGCGCGGGATCGGGAGATTCTTTCAGATCGCTATGGACTGAGAGATGGAACTGAAAAAACGCTTGAACAGGTTGGACAGAAGCATAATCTGACGCGAGAACGTATTCGACAGATTGAAATCAAAGCATTAAGAAAACTCCGTGCAAATAGAAGCTTACGCTATGTTAGAAATCTTTAGGTCTATTCAATCGCATAAACATAATGCTCTATTGTCTTGGTGTGATTCATCTGCGAGGAGGGGCATCAATGATAAACAAGACCAAACTCGCCGTTTGTACCGCTCCAATATCAACAACTGACGATTCATTCGGTGGCTTCACCTATGAATGGATTATTCCAGCGGCAAACGATGCGTGCCTTCTTGCCTCAGGACAAGAGGAATCTGCTTGGGGTGGCGGTATTGTTGATCACGGAGTAGCACCACAGCAAGAATGCGAGTTTTCATTCGATGCCGTCGATGCGGTACAAAAAGCAGATGCCTTGGACTATTCTATTGCGGCTGCAAGTGGACTTCTGTGCTCCTTAATTGACATCTTTTGGGTAGGAAAGTTTAATCTTGCCGAGGCAGAACACTGGGGTAAAGAAAAAGCCAGTCAATTTGTTCTTGGGGTTGCGCAGAGCAAAGGATACAAAGGAGAAACCTTGGCAGGTGCTATTCGCTTTCTCGAAAAGGCATTCCCTATTCCAGCTGATCTCCTGACCTCTGAGTTCGGCGGTGGCTTGCAACACCATCTCAGAGATTTTGGCCACCATCCCACGCTTCTTGGCTTATTCTTCCCTTTACTTACACAGTTCACAGGCTTAGGGTTTGGAACAGATACAGAAGGATCTTTCATAGTTCGCAAACTTCCGGATCAAGCAGCCATTGGAAAAACGATTCATGAGAAGATCTTTAATGGAATTATCACCTGGGCATTCCATTTGATCAGTGATCTCGCCGGATCGTCTTCATCACCCGGGGCAGGAACCGGCATTCCTGGCCCGCTTCTTGCTACACTGAAAGAACTGTCTGCTCTTCCTCTTATTCATGACATAAAGATTCGTTATTGCAAGCCTGGGCATAATGAAGATGTTTCTTTTTCTGCATTCGTATCAAAGCTGTTCAACGGAACCTATTTCATGAACCAAGATGGGAGCAACCGTGTTCCATTTGACCTGCGCACAGAAATCGGCCTTGCTCATGATGTTCGCCGTCAAACTGTGCCCGTTCTAGTGAATGAGTGCATTGTCAGAGCGTTCTATAGTATTCGCCGATTTGAAAAAGAAATAACCAGTCTGGGAATTCACACCATTTCTGATTTGCAGAAAGTTGATCCAAAGGCGTTTCTGCCGATTAAGAGTAGAGAGCTAACGAGAATGCTCACGGTTGCGACGGGTGTGTTCATGGTTATAGAAACAAGTGAAGCAGCGGTTAGTGCTGCCATGAACTCTCATGGGTCGGGTTCTGCGTTTGCTCGTCAGTTCTTCGTGAAAGTCAATTTTGTTGGCGTTGGGCGATTTGTCTTTGCTTGTGTTGCTGATGGACGCTATATCGCAGAAGACATTCGGAAAGCTTACCAAGACTTCGAAAACCAGTATCAAAGAAAGCAGCGAACGCAGGCAAATGCGATGGCGTGGATGAAACACTTGATGCTGACACCCGAACAAACAAGCATTCTTTACAGCTTGAAGCGGCAAAAGGTTCTTTACGATGTTTCAAGGGAATCAAAAGCAGCTAAAGCAGCGCTGAAACAGGAATGGCTCAATACTTGGTGTGGATTGTGCAATGAACAAAACATCATCATCATTGATGCCGAGAATGATCTTTATAGCGCGATTAACCAAATGGTTGCCAAAGAAATGCCATCACCCGGATGGTTCTATCTGGTTGCAATGGAACTTCTTCTCTTTACTCCATATACACAACTTTCTGAAAACGATGGGAAGAAGTATTCTAAGCTTTCTCTTTGTTCTCAGTATGAAACAGAGGTGTTCACCGAACGTCAAACTTCCATATCAGCGAAAGAAATTGATTCCTTGAGAAAGGCATACCGTGAAAGTTTTGACTATCTGAACAACAAAACGAAAAAAGCTGTCTCGGCTGCAGCGTCTATCATTGCTATTACAGCCGCTTCTGGCGGTGTTGCTTGGATTCTGGCACCTCAGATAGCGGTTGCTCTTGGTGGTTCAGCATTTGCTGGCCTTCATGGAATAGCATTAGTCAATGCGAGTTTGGCTGCTTTAGGCGGCGGTTCTCTTGCTGCGGGTGGATTGGGTGTCGCAGGCGGAACCGCAATAATTGCTGGCGGTGGCGCTCTCTTGGGGGTAGCTGGGTCTGGCACAGCCTCCTTAACAGCGATGGCATTGCTCACCTCGAAGGGCTTCGCTGTTCAGGAGTGTGCCAAACTTCTGGCTTATTGCTCCTTCTCTATCAAAGCAGGGCTAATGGATCATCAGGCGCTGAAGGATATACGTATGGCTTTGCTGGACGGTATTGCGATGATGAAGCAGCAAATTGAACAGCAGAATCCCTCAAAAGACACCCGGAAAGCATATGATAATTCTTTCAAGTATCTCGAGAGATGTTCTTCTAAGCTGGAAAAACTCGCAAAAAAGAATGAGCGGCACCAACATAAGCCTAGCTTTCAAGATCAAAGAAAAAAGACCATGTAAACTCCATGCATCCGGTTGCATGGGATGCACACGTTCAGCATAAAACAAGCGACAGTAGGGGATTCCCACTATCGCTTGTTTTACTTGTAAAATACATTGTTGAAGAAAACCTCATTTCGCAGCAGCTTTGGTAAGTAATCGTGCAGTATTTCAAGTATTTCAACCGCTGCCTCATGGTATTGTTGGAACCCTTCATCGGTTTTCAAGTCATCCGGCTTGTTCAGTATAGAACAGACTTTGAGATTGGCAGCTGTCAGGCTACGTTCGAGCTCGGAATAATCCTGTTCCGGGAACAGAACAGGGAAAACCTCAATGATTTCAGAGATCAACGAATTTCCCCTGGATGCGCCAAGTGGAATAACCTGTTCATGACCCAGTTCACTGCCAGCCGCTCTGTTGAACGTGTAAGTTGTGAACTCAATATGATCGCCTAAAAGATGGACATAGTATACGAGCTTACAAAAGCCTTCACATCTTTCATTATAACCAACAAAACCGTCGAGCAATCTAGGCAGCCCATTGAAATTGAAAACGGCTTCCGCTGTCTCTCGCAAGATGTCTTTTCGTTTGGGCCAGCGCTTTTCTACCCAATCTCCATTCTCAGCATTATCCTGGTAGGAATAATCCCAACCACGATGAGTATAACATCTATGGTTTGTTCCTCGTGCAAACAGATCGATTTGCTCAATAGATATTGAGAACAGTAAACCTGTTTTCCGTTTGACACTCTCAAGCATACTCTTATGAGAACCGCCAAATTGATCAATGCAGATCTGACTTGCTTGTTCAATCGCTTGCCAATCAGATTTAGCTTCGCTTCGGATGCTTGAATAGGTTCTTTTGCCGAAAAAAACATACCTCAAATCTTGCCAGTGCTCAGCAGCGCTAGGATGTGCTTTTGCCGACGATGCAGACACACAACAGAGAATCACGACCATTGCTATTCCAGCCAGATGACGTTTCATCATTCAGCCCTCTTAATCTCGGTCTTGCCGAAAACCATCAGTGTCTTCCCTGCAACAGCGTTATAATCACAGCAGATCATTGATGTTGAGTATTCCGTATCTGGCTGAATTTTTACGCTGATACGCGCGCCTACTGCGAATTTGTGTTTCTTAATTGCTTTGCTGGAAAAGTGAGCTACAAAACTTGATATGTCCGATTTATCTTTCCGTTCTACTTTTTCAAGTGTCCAATCATCATAAACGATGGTTTCGCCATCCGTTGTAACTGAAACCTTTATCGAATACTGTTCGGACACGAGTTGAACAGGAATTGAAAGCAATGTCCCATCAAACACAATGCATCCTTTCAAGGAATCAATATCAGGATCGCTCTTCATTGAATATTGGGCATTGATCGGCTCAATAAGAAAGATCGGTTCCCCATTCTCGTGCAGTATCCCATCAATACGTTGCAATTCTGTTTCTGGCATCCCCAGCTCTTCCGCTAAAGAGAAAAGCAATTCACAGTTCAACAGCAATGGTTCGTATATTGGAGGCAGCTCTGTCTTTCGTTTCTCTGTTAGAAGCTTGTTATACTGCTTGATTTCCTCCTGTTGTGACTTAGTAGCGGTTTTATCAGCAGTTATTGTTTTGACATTCTCCAGATAGGTCGAATTCAAGGATTTTTGCTCTTCAACCATGTAATTCACGTTGCTGAGTGCAATATCGTAAGCACGCAAAAGATAATCATGATTGTTTGTCAAAGAAAACAATTCGATGAAAGTTTGGGCGGCAAAGTATCGTAATGGCCATTCATTGTTAGTCGTATTACGCAAAATCGTTTCAGAATAACGAGTGGCAGTTTCAATGTAGGAGATAGTGTCTTGTTCTTCATGAGCCGCGATAATTGCCAAAGGGAGAATCCGAGCGTACTCGTAATCACGTCGGAAGATCTGGGTATTCAGCAGTTCGTATTGGGCGATTGCTTCGAGGCATTTTGCATAGTCACCATTACGAAAATAGCAATCTGCGAGAGTCAGCCAATATGGACCAAACGCCTGATACGTTTCCCTGTTTTCTTCAAAGAACTGGATCACTTGCAAGTTATTACTCTTGTTCTTCCAGATGACAAAATCACTAACAGCCTGTTCTGTTAATGCGAGCTTGCCTGGCAGTTGATACTCTCGCACCGTCTCAACCATGTAATTGAATGTTCCTTTACGGATACCATGCAGAACAGCCGCCTGTTTATCATCCAGATCCCATCCATCCTGAAGATACTGCATGTCAGCTTGTGCTGAACTCGTCAAGTAGCTATTTATCGAATCCAACGCCATATATGATACAGACGCGATGAGACCACTCAAGCTGAAAGAATGGACAGCGCTCATCAGCCCAAGTGGATTTGGCAGGGCAATACATTCAATATCCGAACACTTTGAGATGCTGACTTTTGAGGAGGAACGATTATTTTTCGTTATATTGTAGAAAATCGTGAGCTTTTGTTTCTCCGGCCCATCGTCGTAAACATCGACACGGCGAACAAGTGCGTTGATAATGCGCTCTTGATATTTCGGATCGTGGATATCTCCGGCAAGGAACGATTCAAGCCAAAAACTGATCTGTTCGGCGGTGATCTCCGGTTTGCGAAGCTGCTCACGCGCGATTTGAGCTTCAAGTTCGCTCTTTTGCGATTCAAGCTCCGCCATACGCTCGCGGGTTGTCGAGGAGATTATACCGGCCTCAATCGCCTTGAGCAGATTTCGCAGAGCCTTGTCCGTTTCGGCAAGTTGGGCTTTCAAAGCCTGAACCAATGATTCGTCGGAAGCGTCGGCCTTGAGCGCCGCAGCGCAGTTTTCAGAAATTTCCTTGATTACTTCGGGACGCAATACATTTTTGACGGTCTGTCTGACCACGTTTTCCTCAAGCCAATCTTTCGGTTCGGTTTTTTTGTCACATGTGCCCTTCCGATTCTTCCGGCAAGAGCATTTATAATAGCGATACGTCGCGCCGCCTTTTCCGGTTCCAGATTCGCCGATCATAGGCGATCCGCAATGTCCGCAGAAAACCTTTGTCGTCAGCAGATAGGGAATATCGGCTTTGTTATGAGCTTTTGCCGAAGCAACAACGCCGAGCCTTGCTTGTACATCATTAAAGAGCTGCACGTCAACAATGGCGGGAATGCCGTTTGGAACGGTAATCCCGGAAGCATGGTATTCACCGATGTATTTCCGATTCCGCAAAATGCCTTGAATGCTTCCAAGGCGGAAACGATTTCCCTTCACGGTTTTATATCCTTTCTCGTTCAACGTGCAGACGATTGATTTGATCGACTGTCCGGAAGCGTACAGTTCAAAAATCATTCGCACGCAGGCCGCGCCGATTGGCTCTAGGACGAAGCGTTGATGTTCGTCGATCAAATATCCAAGAGGGACGCAGCCGCCGTTCCAGAGGCATTTCCGCGCGTTTTCCTGCAAGCCGCGCTTTGCGTTGCGCGCAAGATTCGCGGAGTAGTATTGTGCAAATCCTTCGAGCAGCGATTCGAGGATGATTCCTTCCGGCGTATCTGGAATAGATTGATCGGAGTAATACAGGGAAACGCCGTTCTTTTTGAGGCGTGTTTTATATACGGCTGTATCATACTTGTCCCGGCTGAAACGGTCGAGATTCCACATAATCAGCGCTTCAAACCGATGATGATCGCTATCCTGTATCATGCGCTGAAACTCTGGGCGATTGTCGGCGTGCAGGCCGGACAAGCCGCGATCCGCGTATATTTCAACGATCGTCATGCCGTGTTCTTTGGCGAAGCGTTTGCAAGCGCGGACTTGCCCTTCAATGGATTCCTCACGTTGATTATGGCTCGAAAAACGGGCGTATATGGCCGCTTTCATGCAATCACCTACTCGTAAACTTTTTTTCAGAAAATGCAAAAACGCTTTGTTATTCGTCGAGCCTATGGCCGCAATATGGGCAATAGTTCTTTTTGTCGGTTTCTTCTCTATCCTTTCCAATCAAAGACGTGAATCCAGCGGAAATAATGCCCGTCGGAATGGCGATGATTCCGATGCCGACAAGGCTTATAATGGCTGCAAAGAATTTCCCTGCTGCTGTAATCGGGTATACGTCGCCATAGCCGACCGTTGTTAATGTGCAGATGGCCCACCAGAGGGAGGAGATGATATCCGGAAACTGTTCGGGTTGAACAGGGTTTTCGACCGTATACATGATTATTGACGAGAACAACATAACGAAGAAACAAATCACAATAGACATAATCAGTTGTGATGCGGATTTTGAAATAACCTGTACGATTATATGTAGCGCATCAACATAGCGCCCCAATTTGAAAACCCGGAGAACTCTCGCTATTCTCAAAAGCCGGAACATACGCAAAAAGCGCATATCGGCAGAGATGAAGGGGAGGAAGAAAGGAAGGATAGAAATCAAATCAATGATAGCCATAATTGAAGTTATATACTTCAATTTCGGATGTTTGCTATCTGGATAAAGATAATTGGCTGTCCATATCCGAAGAGCGTATTCGATTGAAAAAACTGTAACGGAGAAGGTTTCAAATGCAGAAAACAACGAAGAATATTTGCTTGCGATATCCTGAAATGATTCAAGAATGATTGAAAGCACACTGAGACTAATCAGCGCCATAATAAAGCCGTCAAATATCTTGCTTGCTGTATCGCCCTCGTCAGCCTTGCTTATAATTTCAAATACGCGCTTTTTGGTATGTATCTTCATTGTCGTATGTCATTCTTTCACTTTGATATTTGATGCTGTTCATATCCATATATTATGGCTTGATATTCATGCAGAATTGGTACAAAATAAGGTGTTCATGCGCATGGACATGTTGGCGACAGGCAAAGGACAAAAGAAAGGGTGTCGTCCATGCGGAAAAAAGAATATGTAGACATACCCGAAAGAACCGACATAAAAGCATTTCTTTATATCGACCGACCGGGAACGATTTACATAAACCTTTCAAGCGCGCCGAAAGGCATTGTGAAACTCATCCCTAAACGACCCCAACCGAATAACGACCGACAAGGCCGAAACGCCTGACGCTGACCGGAAGCTCGTGCAATCACGCACGGGCTTTTGTTTTGTTTTGAGCTTTTTTTTCCCTGTCCAGCTGCTCGGCGGATCGGTTGAGCAGCTCGTCGTCGTCATGGTCGAGGGCGGAGGAGAAGCGCCGCGCAAGCCCGGCAACGACTTCACGCTCGGCGGGCGGCATGGAGATGATTGTTTCGATCATTGCGCGCGCGGTGTCGTTGAGGTTGTAGGCCGCGCAGAGCTGGGAAAGTAGGGAAGAATCGGAAGGAGAAACAGAATCGGAGGCGCGGGAGTTATTTGTCAGTCCGAGCAAGTAATCGGCAGATGTATTAAAAACAGAACAGAGATCGCTGATGCCCTTTAAGGTGGGTTCGCGCGCTTGCGTTTCCCATCCGCCGATGGTGCTTTGTGAAACGTGCAAGGATTTTGCGAGACTTAATTGAGTATAGCCGTCTCTTTCGCGCAGACCTTTGACGCGAAGAGAAAAATTGCGTTTAGTGTTATCACTCGACATTTAGAAATACACCTCCGCCTATATAATCTCATTTTGAGATTGAATAAGCAATAGAAAACAAAAAATAATCCTAAAGAGTGTTGACAAAATCCTAAAATGAGATTATCATACTACTAAAGAGGATTACAAGAGGTGAGAAAATGAACGAAAATCCTATAAAGTGGTTAAAGAGAATACGCGAGCAAAAACATCTCTCGACCTATGAGGTGGCAAGACTTTCGGGCGTATCGCAAAGCCACTATGCGATGATTGAAAATGGATGGCGTGGAGCATCCCCGAAAACCGCAAAGAAGATCGCGGCGGTACTGGGTTTTGACTGGACGCTGTTCTTTGAGGACGAAAAGAAAGACCCGGCATAAAGGGGGAAAACGAGATGCGAAGGACTCCAATTCATGTAACGTATGAGTTTGTCGGCGATCCAAGGCCGGATGCGGCAAAAATCGACGAGCTGGCGCGGATGATCGTTCGAGACTTCAAACAAGATATCCTCGATTTTTATGCCGATCCGAAAAATCAGGCGGCTTTCGAGGCATGGAAAGCCAAGAAAGCAGCAGCGGAGGTGGCTCAATCTCAATGTTGAGGTTTTGCAGGCCGCCGGATCGCCGACGGCCAACAAAGCCCCAAGGGGCGAGGAAATGGAGGGGGTGAATAACCGTGGCAATGAATGTAACGTTTAAGATTCAGGGCGAAGGCGAAACACAAAAGAAGCTGGCAGAACTGGATGAACAAATCAAAGTCGTTAATTCCGAACTGCATAAGCTCGTGAGGATGTGCGACAGCCTTAATCCTCTCTCTTTGAGAGGAGAAGTCGAGATGGCAGAGGACGAAAAAGACGCGCATTGATGAAGCAATGCGCGTCGGATGAATACGAATTATTTCTCAATATCGTATTCGGAGTTTTTGACCAGTTTGAGCAGGCTTTCACAACTGCTAATTACCCACTGGCAAGAGTGGTTCGCGGAATAGCTGTCAACAAGCTCGCACACAAACGCATCATATTGCGTTGCGATTTGGTCGAAGAGGGGATCGGGTTCTCCGGTTGTTGCGACAAGCACTCGCGCGGTTTGGATGTATGAGAGACCAAGTAGCGCAAAGTCAACCGCTCCGGATTCCTTGCGAATTTTCGTCGGTTCATCGGTCAATGGGCCGACGAAAACAAGCTCCGCCGCTTTGCGGGCGGCAAACAGAGCCTTTTTCACAAGACGGCAAATTTCATCTTTATTCATTGTTTTTTCACCTCCTTTCCACAATTATTGTATCACGGAAAGGGAGAAAAAGAAATACAAAGGGGGTATCTGATGGATCGGAACAGGCTTGATGATATGGAAATGCGGGCGTATTACTGCATTGATGAAATCGAGAGCGGGCGTTATATCGGCACGAGGACGCAATACTTCAAGATTATGACAATGGTTGCCTTTTTAATCCTCGATTCCCTGCTTGCAATTCGCAGAGCATCTTGTTGTGTGGCGCTCCTGTTTTTTGCTGGATTCTGCTGATTGTAGCATCTATGATTTGAGGTTTTGCAGGCCGCCGGATCGCCGACGGCCAACAAAGCCCCAAGGGGCGAGAAAATGGAGGGTGTCAAGTTATGTTGATTGATGAATTTTCTAAATTGACCGGATTTTATCCGACGGTTTCCATGTATGAGACGATCGAAAAGGCATACATGGAAAGCAAAATGGACAAGAAAGAATTCTGCGAAGCCTATAAAAGCAATCTGGATGGCATGGCAGAGGCGATTTCGTATTGGGCGCTTGTGGCGCAGATCGCCAAAGAGAATGAATTGATCCGGGAGAAAAAGGAACTTATTGAACGGATCAAACAGCTTGAAAAAGAGGTATCTGTTCTTGAAAAGAAGATTGAGCGCGAAGAAGAATGGGCTGATTATGAGGACGGGAGCAACGTCAAGCAAGCAGATTATGAGGAACTCGTGAAACATTCACGGGTGATTTCGGACGAAGAAGCGGCGAAATTGATTGCCGATGATTTCGGTTTCGCCATGGATCGAATAGAGATTCGTCATTCGGTTGACGCTTTGCAGATCAACCGCCACAGAATGGTAAGGACTGCTGGAAAGATCGAACGTCCTCCTCGTTACTCCGCATCGGATTGGAATTATATTCGGTTCGATGTTTCTCCGCTTGCTTACGAACTATGCGATGGAGAACTTCGGCGCTTCTGGTCTTGAGGTTTTTCGAGCATCCGGAAATCTGGATGCTCCATAAAGTCCCAAGGTAGAAAGAAGGTGAAACAATGAGAACTAGAAGGAAAAGTGCAGAGCCAAAGGTTCAACTCGGCAGCACGAGCGGAGAGGTGAAGTTCAAAGAACTCGTTCTGATCCCGGCGTTTCTGCATGAATGTTTTGTCGATCTTGAGATCAAGAGACAGCTTTTTTTCGCAGGACGCGATGACGAGTTTGTTTTTGTCAAAAAAGAAAGAACTTCCGACGGTGTGAAGTGGTATCTCAAAGAATCGAAATTCTGATGACGCCATTATATGCCGAGGCCGTCAGGGGACGGTCGGCAATGCCCAAACAGGTATCTCCTCCATTTTGTAAATCACTCCTTTCTAGGCTTCAAGTCGTGCTGCAACAAGTGTAACCCCTTACACCCATAATCAACAATCAGGGCAACAATGCCGACCGGGTCGGTTCGACTCCGACCCTCGGTTCATCGTCGCGGAAGGTTCGAGGCGGGTTTGTGCACCCGCTTTCGCGGTTCGATTCCGCGCACGACGGCTATTATTCAAAAATAAAGGAGGAACGCAAGTGAAAAATATCCGGTCGCTGGATGACCTCATGGATGGCGCGGCATTGCAGAGGTTCAACAAATGCCTCCGCGAAGTGCTGGCGAACATCTTTGACCCGAACACCGACGCGAAGAAAACGCGCAAGATCACGTTGACGCTCACGATCAAGCCGGACAAGTCGCGGGATACCGCAAAGTTCTATCTGGATTGCCGTTCGTCGCTAGCCCCGATCGAGCCGCGCGAGGCGAATATCTTTCTTTCGCGCGATGATCGCGGCAATGTCTCCGCGCAGGAAGTCGGGAACCAGATTCCCGGTCAGGTCGAAATGGATGACGATGTGATCCAGCAGGAAGAACAGGACAACGTGACGCCGCTTGTGTTTGGCAGCGGAAAGAGGTAAATCATGGAAGAAAAAAACGTGTGCGCGTCCGAGAGAGGCGAACTCAAGACGCTTGAAGTTGCATCGCCTGAAATCCCCATGACGAAAGGTGCGATGCGCTATCTCGTCGAGCTGGGCAAGCAAACGAAAGATTTCGAGGTTGTCGAGATCGGCGGTCGTATCTTTACCAACACGGGCACAGACGGCACGCTCGAAGAAATTACCCCGTTTGAGACGGAATGTCCGCCGTCATTTGAAACGGCGACGCTTGACGGTCTTGTGACGTGGCTCCATGCCGACGTTGACAAGCTCTTTGGGCGGTTTGATAGGCTGTATGTTCGGATTGTGGATCAAAACAATGTCGAGGTTCTCACTCCGTCATATGGCCGCTTGCTCGGTCGCTCGCGTGTGGCAAAATGCGCTGCATATACGCCGAGGCACAAATTCGGGCAGCAGATGACGCAGGAAGATTTCCTGATCTACTTGCAGACCTGCTTTGACCCGACGGAAGATTTCGACGTTGTGGCGAAACTGGTCGGCACAATCAAGATGGAGAACGCCGTGGAAAACGCGGACGACGGCATTTCGCAGCGCGTGACGGTCAAGGATGGCGTTTCCGGTCTGGTCAACGCGACGATTAACAATCCGTTCCGCCTCAAGCCGAAGCGGACATTCTCCGAGGTCGAACAGCCGGTTTCGCCGTTTACCCTCCGCGTCAGCAAGGCGCAGGACGGCAAGCCGCGAATCGCGCTCTATGAGAACGATGAATCCCTTTGGAGACGCGAAAGCGTTCAGAGTATCGGCGAATGGCTGACGGAACAGCTCGACGGCCTGCCGGTCGTGGTGATCGCCTGACAACAACGCCGGGGCTTGACTCCGGCGCATACCGGGGCGGGTGCGGTGCGGGCTGCACAATTCGCGCTCCGGGTTCAACTCCCGGCCCGGTTCCATTTCAAAATCAAAAGAGAAAGGACAGATATTTGTGCAAGAAGGATTTACGATTCAGTTAAGAGAGCCGCAGCAGGAACGGCAACTTGTCCCGCTCGCAACGCTGGCTTACGCGATCGCCCAAGAGTCGCTTGAAGTCAACCGCCACGCGGCGAGCATCGGACGGCTTTTGATTCAAGCCAAAGAGCAGCTTCCGGACGATAAGGGGTTCATGGAGTGGGTGCAGGAGAATTGTCGCTTCTCTCACTCGACAGCCCTTAACCTGATGAAGTTCGCGCGCGGCGTCGAGGAAACTCCGGCGCTTCAAGGACATTCGCAGAGCTTTGTTCTTGAGGTGCTCAAGCTCCCGGCGGCGGAACGCGAGCAATTCGCGCAGGAACACGAGGGCGACAGCGTTCGCAAAATCCGCGAGCTGATCGCAGAACGCGACAAAGCCCGTCAGGATGCCGATCGCGCGGAAAAAGCGCGGTTACGCATTGAAGAAGGATTTCAGGAAGCGGCAAAAAAACTCGACGAGGTGGCAGGCCAACGTGATTTCTTCAAACAGCAGTATGAAGCCGTTTCCGATCAGCCGCCGGAAACGATCGAGGTTGAAGTTCCGGTCGAAGTGGTGCCGGAGGATTACGACGAGCTGAAACGACGCGCAGCGGATGCAGAGAGCCGCGAGGACGAGCTTTTGCGTCAGGTCAAAGACGCTCAGGCGCGCGCCGACGATGCCGAGAATCGGGCGCAGGATGCGGAGGAAGAAGCCGAGAAGCAGGAGCAGCTCCGCCGTCAGGCACAAAGCGAATTGCGGAAGCTCCGGGACGCTGACGGCGATCCGGATGCCGACGGCGATTCTCCGTTTTCCTCAAAGCATGTCGGCGAGGCTGTTCAAGGCTTGATCTCACAGCTCGGTGCACTCCCGCACATGGGCGCGCTTTTCCGCTCCGTTCCGAAAGCCGAGATCGACGAGATCACGAGATGGCTCAACGTGGCGATCGAGTGGGCGGAGAACAGCAAAAGGGCGATCAATTCGATTCAAGGTTTTATCGACGACGACTCGGATTATTCCGTGAAATAAGGGAGGCGTCGGAAATGGATGAAAACATGCAGCTCGTCGCCAAGGATGAAAAGGCGATGGCGGAATTTGTGAGCGCGGTTGCACAGAACAAGGCGCTCGGCGAGGAACTCCGTCAATGCGTAACGCAGTTTGCAAATCTGCTTGTTGCGATGCAGGCGCAGATGAACGCGATGCAGCGCGATTTGCAATCCAAGGTGACAATCTCGACGGCGCAGGCGAAAGCGATTCAGGATGCCGTCAAGGGACGCTCTGAGGCGATTTGCAGCGCGAAGGGCTTATCTTACGAGCGAAGCGGAAAAGCGCTCAGAGCGGCGATTTACCGCGATTTCTGCAAGGAATTTGCGGTTGCATCGCGGCATGATCTACCCGCGAACAAATTCCGTTCGGCGGTCGAGTTCGTCGAAGAATGGTCGAGTTTGTCGCTTGTCCGCCGCCTCAGAGAGAAAGAGAAGGAAAGCGATGCTGAAAATGGGAACGCCGGTCGTTGCCGGTGATCTCGAACTATGCGATTTGTACAATGGTATTCTCGCCGAGGATTGGGACGAACGGACAGGGTTCAAGCCGCTCGTCACGATCCAGACGGTTATCAAATACCCGATCCAGACGGCTATCCTCTGGCCTGAAAACGCAAACGATAACGCGCCGCTCAGGGAGGGGAAAAGCTATCGACTCTCCATTGTTTCGGTACGCGCAACGGCGGAAACGCCGGAAAATTACGCGGATTCACTTCGGCGGGCGTGGCTGCTCGCCTATCAACATGCAAAGCAGCACGGGCGCGAGGACTGCATGGCGATCCTCACGCGGCATGCTCAAGGAATATATGATCGGAGGCGCTCAACCGCCGATCATTAAGGGGATATTCAAATGGTTATCAATTATGTGCGCGAGCGTGAAGCATTTTATGACTGGCTCAGCTTCAACACACTCAGCCCGACGGCTCAAAGTTTGTGGAATGCGCTTTTCACGATCTACAATCAAAAGGGCTGGCCGGAAGGGTTTGTGAAGGTGCCGGACATGGTGATTCGCTCCTATATGCACGTTTCCCACGACGCGCTCCTCGATGCGAGGACACAACTCAAGAACAAAGGACTTCTTGATTTCACCAAGGGTGAGCGCCGCGCCTCAGCGGCAGCGTATAAACTCATTTTTTTTACCGCTGAATCGGTAGTTTGCACGGAAAAAGCGGATAAAGCGGCGGACAAAGTAGCGGATAAAGTAGCGGATAAAGTAGCGGACAAAGCGGCGTGTAAACCAGCGGACACTTATAAACTAAACGTAAACCAAAACCCAAACGTAAACCAAACCAAAGGGGGACGATGTGCGCGCGCGTACACGGGCGCAAAGACAGGGTTCCTCGATCCGGATGACGACGAGGGTTTTGAAATGCCGACGTTTCTGGGAGGCGAGGCGCTTTGACGAAGAACGAAATGAATCAGCTCATGGGGCTTGTAGAGGTCAACTGGCCGAACGCCTTCAAAGGGCTGACGGGAAACGAAAAAAAATCGGCTTTCTCCTTGTGGTATCTGGCGCTCCAAGATATCCCGGCGAAGGTGGCGGCGCTGGCCGTCGTGAAGCTCGCCGCGACGAGCAAATTCACGCCAACGCCTGCCGATATTCGCGAGAAGGTGGCAGATGTTGCGAGAGAGGCAAGGGCGCTTTCGGCGAGCGAGCTTGCTCGTGTTCGGTTTGACGACGAGGGCGAAGCGGATGCGCAAATGCTATTTGCATTGCAGCAGCTCAACAACGTTTGCTCGACTATGAGCCTGCACAATGGGCCGAGTCTGAAAACTCTGCTATCATCCGGCAACGACGACGAGCCTTTATTGCGGCTTGAAGCGCCGTTATAACGCGAAAGAGGGTGACTCTATGATTCCCATCGAGAAAAGCATATATCGCTCGATCGAGTGGCATTTGCACAATGTCGCTGAAATGCGGCAAGCTCAGGCGATGCACCGCGACGACGTGTTCAACGCCGGAGGTGGCGAGATGGATTCCGGAACGCGGGGAAGGTCAAAGCATCCAGACCCGACGGCACTCAAGGCGATCTCACTCGTGGACAGTGCGGCGGCAAGGTGGCTTGACGTGATCGACAGCACGTTTCAATTTTTCGGCGATGCGCCGGAGGCGGAGTTCGCCTCGCTGTACTATGGGCGGGGGCGGACGCTCCGCTCGGTGGCGCTCTCGATGGGCTGCACAGAACGGACGGCGCATTACTACCGGGACAATTTTGTTCTCCGGTGCGGTATGCTGGCGGCGGAAAAACGCCTAATCCGTCTTGATAAAATGCAGGAACGCGACGGATGAAATGCAACCTTGAAAGGGCGTGATTGCGTGAAGCTGGCACAGTATTATAACCTCATGGACAAAGCGAGCAGGGAACACAAAGTCGCCGGATTCATGCGGGAGTACAATACCCGACTCTATGCGCAGGGCGTAAAGGATGGCTTTTTGCTGGCGTTGCCGATCAATGAGCGGCGGGCGGCGCTGATGGATCGCGAGGTGCTGCTCGATGCGGCGGGAAAACCTCACGTCGTCTTTGACTGCATGGATGACGATCCACTCGTTTTGAGATACGAAAACTCGATCCAGTGAAGGAGGAACACGGATGGAAGCAGAGAATTTGAAGAAGCTCACGGCGGATCAATGGCTGAACGTGTTGGGCGGTCTGATCGCGGTGGAACAGCTTCTCCCGGAAATGATACGCGACAGCAAGCAGCGCGAGATACTGACGGCGGCGCTCCGGATGGGAGAAGTTGCGGTCGGGTACATCTCGCAATTTTGCGCGGACGAGTGCGTCTTTAACGTTGTGGAGAAACCGAAGAATTGAGGCGGCAGGATGAACGAGAGTTTATTTTCGAGTGCGTCGGTGGAGTGGGCGACGCCGTGGGAGCTTTTCAGGCAGCTCGACGCGGAGTTCCACTTCAACCTCGATCCGTGCAGCACACACGAGAACGCGAAATGCGCGGATCACTTTACCAAGGCGGAGGACGGCCTCTTGCAGGATTGGGGGGGCAAAAGGGTATTTTGCAATCCGCCATACGGGAGGGAGCTTCCGAAGTGGATCAGGAAAGCGCATAACGAGGCAGAAAAAGGCGCGCTCGTGGTGATGCTCATTCCGGCGCGGACGGATACGCGGGCTTTCCATGATTACATATACCATCAGGCGGAAATTCGATTCATCAGGGGACGGATCAAGTTTGGCGATGCGAAAGCGTCTGCACCGTTCCCGTCGATGCTCGTCATATTCAGACCCAATGAGGGCGGCGGCTCCGCCGAGTGAGGCTCGTCAAGCCTCTTTTTTATTAGAAGGTTCTCCGCTTGAATCATCGCTCAAAACCGCGCATTTTCCGCTTTTTGGAGCAAAAGGAAAATCCGAAACGGAAGCGCCAAAAAGCAAGTAGAGACAAGGCTTTTAAGGAACGAAAGATTTTCACACAATTATAGATATGGGAAAAAAGAAGGAGGGAGAGCGGCGTGGAGTGTGTACAGCCGATCCGAGACGTTGAACAGGTACATGAAATCGAGCGGCGGCTCTATGAACGGAAGGAACAGAGCGAAAAGAACTGGCGTCAATACATGCTTTTCGAGCTGGGCATTTATACCGGCTTGCGCATCTCAGACCTCGCGAGGCTCAAGGTGTCCGACGTGCGGGGGCGCGAGGTACTGACGCTGAAAGAAACCAAAACGGGCAAACAAACGAACCTGCCGCTTTCGCGCAAGGTGCAGGGCGTGATCCGGCGCGAGCTGAAAGGCTATCCGGCGGATCAGTATATCTTTCTCTCTCCACATCGAACCAAGCCGACGGAACGGCACCCGGAAAGACGGCAGGGAAACGATAAGCCGATTGATCGAAAGACGGCGTATAACTATGTCAACGAGATTTCGAGGGAGATCGGAATTGATTTCAAGATTGGATGCCACACGCTCCGAAAGACGTTTGGCTATCACTTTTATAAAAAGACCGGCAAGATCGGTCTGCTGACAATCTGGTTTAACCATTCGTCCGAGCAGGTAACGAAACGCTATATCGGTATCGACCTCGACGAGATGGCGGGTTACGCGAAGAATTTTGAAATTTGAAAACATGATTCATATTGACGCCGCTTTTAAGGTGTGATAGGATTATGGCGTTGTGATAGATGATAACGCGCAAGCGCGGCTTTCCTGTTTCGGGAGGCCGCGCTTTTCGTATTCGCAAACGTTTGTGAATGGAGGGCGACGAGATGCGGCGGACGCTGGCGAAAGACCCAAGCCGAATGACCAAGAAAGAAATCTATAATGATCCTCGGTATCAGGCGGCGCGGCGCGCATGCCTGCGGCGGGCTGGCTTTATCTGCGAGGAGTGCAGACGGTACGGGCGCGGCACGGAAGCGACGATGACGCATCACATCAAACCCGTCGAGGAATATCCAGAGTTGGCGTTCTCGGCGGCAAACCTACGCGCCTTATGCGCAGCGTGTCACAACAAGGAGCATCCGGAGAAGGGCGGCACTCGTGGCTATCGCAGATGATCCCCCCTAGGGTATACCCCCATATCAGGCATAAGGGAGAACGGGGGAGTAAGGGGTATTTCCAAGTGCGCGGGCATGGGGAAGTTTAAGCAAAAGTTTTTTCGCGAGAGGAGGCGAGCGCATGGCGCAAAAATCGAAACATTATATCCGAGCCGAAACCGACATGAAGAACCTCGGCATTTATAAACCTGAATTTGATTCCATGATTGCGGTTTATGCCCAACTCATGACGCAGCGCGACAAGCTGGAAAGCGAGTACAAGAAGGGCGGGTATCAATATCAGGTGAACACGTCATCCGGCGTGAAGAAAGCGCCGATTGTGACGACGCTCGAAGCGCTCCGAAAGGATTGTCTCACCTATGCCGAGGCGCTCGGCCTGACGCCTCGCGGGCTTGCAAAGTTCGACTCCAAGGCTTTTGAAAAGCGCAAGGTCGGCGGGCTGGAACAAGCTCTCGGCAATTTGGAGGGACTCGAATGATTGATCCTCGCAAAGAGTCCGCGCGCGTTGAAAAAGCCTATCAGCAATGGCAGTCGTTCCGGACTGCTTACGATTACGCGGCTGGGATTCTCTCCGGCGAAATCGTCGCCAACGCTGAACGCATCGAAGCCGCCGAGCGCTTTTTCCGCGATCTTCTCAATCCGGCGTATGATATCCGGATGAAGCCGCCGGAGTTCGTGATCCGAATCATCGAACGGACGATTAAACACAATCAGGGCGAGAAGCTGGATGGAACGCCGCTCAAGGGAACGCCGCTCATTTTGGAACCGTGGCAGGTTTTCGTTGTCGTCAATCTGCTTTGCTTCTACAAGGCGGGAACGAACGAGCGGCGATTCAAGGAGGCGTTCGTCTATGTTCCGCGCAAAAACGGAAAGACGCTGCTCATTGCTGGGCTTGCGTGGGGCGTCGCTCTGATGGAGCGCGCGTCCGGATCGTCGATCTACATCGTCGGCGCGTCCAAGCGTCAGGCGGTGCAATCGTTCAACGATATCATTTTCTCGCTTGACTATATCGGTGAGCTGGACGAGTTCCGCGTCCTCAACAACAATCAGGAAACCTCGATCGAGCTGAAATTCCGCGACGACACGGGGCGCGAGGTTGGCTCTATCCGCATCGAGGCGCTCGCCGCGAATCCGGATCGTCAAGATTCGCTCAACTCCAACGTTCAGATTTGCGACGAACTACACGCATACAAGAACGCGAAGCAGTACAACGTCATCAAGGAGTCGGGCAAGGCATACACGAACCGCCTTTGCATCGGGATCACGACGGCGGGCGACGATACAACGTCGTTTTGCTATAACCGTTTGAAATATTGTCAAAAGGTGCTTTCTCAGGTCGTCAGGGATGAGAGCATCTTTATTTTTATCTGCAAAGCCGACGAAACGGGCGGCGAAGCCGTTGACTATCTCGATCCGGTGCAGCATGAAAAGGCGAATCCGAATTATCGCGTATCCATCAGACCGGATGAAATGATGGACGGCGCTTTGCAGGCGCAGAATGACCCGCAGCAGAGAAAAGACTTCCTCGCGAAGTCGCTCAATGTCTACACGTCGGCGATTAAGGCGTATTTCGATATCAACGAGTTTCAGAGTTCCGACGCGAAATACAACTGGACGATTGACGAGCTGGCAAAGATGCCGATCGAGTGGTACGGAGGAGCAGACCTTTCGAGACTGCACGATTTGACGGCGGCGGCGCTCGTCGGTCAGTATGAGGGCGTCGATATCATCATCACCCACGGCTTTTTCCCGATCGTCAACGCGCATCTCAAAGCCGACGAAGATAATATTCCGCTTTTCGGCTGGAAGGATGACGGATGGCTTACGATGTCCAACACGGCGACAACGCAGGTCGAGGACGTTGTTCGCTGGTTCTGCGAAATGCGGGATCGCGGGTTCAAAATCAAGCAGATCGGACACGATCGCAAGTTCGCGCGTGAATATTTCACGCTTATGAAGCGAAAAGGCTTCCGGATTATCGATCAGCCGCAGCTTTATATTCTCAAATCCGAAGGATTCAGGCAGATCGAGAATCAGGCAAAAAACGGTCGCCTTTATTATCTGCACTCCGAGGCTTTTGAATATTGCGTTTCCAACGTCCACGGCGTCGAAAAAGTGGACGACATGATCCAGTATGAAAAAGTCGCGCCAAAGCAGAGAATCGACCTGTTCGATGCCGCCGTTTTTGCGGAAGTGCGCAGAAAGGCGAACATGGACAAGCAAGGACAGATTCGAGACTATTTCGGAGGTGGATCGAATGTCGAGGAAAAATAAACGGGCGCGAGATAAGCCGACACAGCGCAGCGCAAAAGCGGAAAACTGGTTTTTGTCGGTCGAAGCCAAAGAGACGCTCGGCGTATCCGGATATACGAGGCTTTCGGACAATCCGGAAATCCGAATGGCGGTGAACTGGATCGCGGATCGTGTGTCCTCAATGACGATTCACCTCATGGAGAACGGCGAAAACGGAGATGTTCGCATCAAAGATGAACTCGCGCGAAAAATCGACATTGAGCCGAATCGTCACATGACGAAAAAAACGTTTATCGCGCAGATCGTCAGGACGATGTATCTCGAAGGAGACGGAAACCAAGTCACACTTCCGATTGTTAAGCATGGACTCATTGACGAGCTGATCCCGATACCCGCCTCGAAGGTTTCTTTTTCTGACGATGTGAATAGCGGTTATTACGCGCTTATTGACGGGCGGAGATACGAAGATGACGAGATCCTGCACTTTGTTTTGAATCCCGATCCGGATAGGCCGCACATGGGAACGGGATTTCGCGTTGTGCTTTCGGACGTGCTCGCGAATCTCCGTCAGGCAGCGGCAACGAAGCGGGGCTTTATGTCTGACAAATGGAAACCGTCGGTTATTATCCGCGTTGCGGATTTTCCGGACATAACGCAGGAGGGACGGCGGAAAGTCCTTGACGATTTCGCGGGGCCGCTGGAAGCTGGCGAGCCGTGGATCGTCCCGACGGACATGATGGAAGTGCAGACAGTCAAGCCGCTTTCGCTGAACGATCTCGCTCTCAATGATTCCGTAACGCTGGATAAAAAAACGGTTGCGTCCATGATCGGCGTTCCACTCTATGTGGTGGGCGCTGGCGCGTACAACCGCGACGAGTACAACGCGGCGATCCGAACAACCGTCATGAATACCGCGCAGATTCTCCAAGCCGAACTCACGCGAAAGCTCCTGATTTCACCGAAACGGTATTTCTCATTGTCGCCGCGCAGCCTATACGCCTATGATATGAAAGACCTCGCGTCGGTCGGCGGAACGCTGGCCAATCAAGGGCTTATGACGGGCAACGAAGTGAGAAACTGGATCGGGCTTTCGCCGCTGGAAGGTTTGAACGAACTCAAGGCGCTTGAAAATTATATTCCGCTTGAAGCGATCGGTTTTCAAAAGAAACTGACGAAGGGAGGAGAGAACGATGGAGAAACCAACGGAAACGAATAGACGCTCCGCGATCCGGATGACGAGTTTCACCACGCGCGAAGAAACACGCGAGGATGGCGGAAGCGATCCGGTGATTGAGGGCTATTTTGCGGTTTTCGGCGATGTATATGAGATTTGGCCGGGGGCGTCGGAGACGATCCAGCGCGGCGCGTTCTCCGGCGTTGTCGGCGGCGACGTGCGGGCGCTTATCAATCACGATACGACGCTCGTTCTCGGCAGGACACGCGCCGGAACGCTCACGCTCTACGAAGATGAACGCGGACTTTTTGGAAGAATCCGGATCAATCCGGACGATTCCGACGCGATGTCTCTTTATGCACGCGTCAAGCGCGGCGACGTGGATCAATGCTCTTTCGGCTTTGATATCGGCAAGGAACGAACGGAGTTCAGCGAGGACGGCTCGTCGATTCGCTGGACGATCGAGGAAGTGTCTCAGCTCTACGAGGTTTCCGTCTGCACGTTCCCGGCATACGAGGCGACGGGCGTTTCTGCTCGCCGCGCCGATTATGACACGATCCAGAAACGAAAGGCTCAGGCGTGGCGCGAGGGCGCGCGCTCGAAGCTCAAGAAGGAGGAAAAGTAAATGGCACTCAGAACCCTTGTGCTCAATAAGCGCATCCGCGAAAAGCGCGAGCGCCTCACTCAGCTTGAAGCGACGCGGGAAGAACTCAGGTCGCGCGAGACGCAGCTTGAAAGTGATATCGAGGCGGCGCAGACTGACGAGGAGCGCGCAGCAGTCGATGAAGCGATCGAGACGTTCGACCGCGAACAGAACGAGAACAATGAACAGATTTCGGCCATTGAGGGCGAGATCGCCGATCTTGAGCGCGAGCTTGAGCAGGCCGAAAGCAGTCAGAACCGCGCCGCCGATCAGCAGCAGGAACACAGAGAGAACGGCGCAGACCATCAGAGGAGGGAAAACGACATGCCCATTCAGAACATGAACACGCGCGCAGCTCGTCGCGCACTCACTCGCGAAACGCTCATTCATCCGGAGGTTCGTACTTTTTACGAGAGCCTGACGACGATGATTCAGACCCGCGCGCAGAACGGCTCTCTGAGCAGCACCGAGCTTGTGATCCCGGAAATCGTGATGGATCGCATCGAGGATCGCATGGGCGACTATGCCACGGTTGCAAACGAGGTAGAAACTCTGAACGTTGGCGGCACGTCCCGCGTCATTCTCGACGGTGCAGACCCGGAAGCGGTTTGGGTGGAACAGTCCGGCGCGATTTCGCAGATTGAGGGAGGCTTTGCAAAGGTTGAGTTTGACGGCTGGAAGCTCGCCGGTTATATGGCGATCCCGAACGATATCATCGAAGATTCCCTCATCAATCTCGCCGTATATGTCGAGACGAAACTCGCAAAGGCGATCGCCAAATCCCGCGACAAGGCGATCCTCAAGGGAACCGGCTCGACGGGTAAGCAGCTCGTCGGCATTATTCCGAGCCTGAAATCGGCGAACAGCGTAACCGTTACCGGATTTAATCTTGGCGAGATTCTTTCTAAGATTTCGCTTGTGGATGATGGTGAAGAAGCATACGGCGAAATTATCGCCGTTATGAAGCGTTCGACCTTCTACGGGCGTTTTCTGCGAAACATGATTACGACCGACAGCGCGGGTCGTTATGTCGTGCCGGATTTGAAGAATCCGAACATTGGTGTCCGCGTGGTTTTCTCTCAGTACATGGACGCCGACAAGGTGCTTTTTGGCGATTTCCGCCGTTACATGGTTACCAAGCGTGCGGCGCTCAAGCTGGCGGCGTCTACGGACGTTAAGTTCATCGAAGATCAGACGGTTATCAAAGGGCTTGAGCGCCTTGACGGAAAGCCGCTGCACGTTGACGGCACGAACAAAACGAAAGATTGGGTACTCGTGACAATCAAGGATGCCGAGGGCGCAGCGGGTTAAACCGGAAAGCTGAGGTTTGAACAATGGACGAGCAGATTCTTTTTGACCTTCTCCGAGCCGATCTCAATCGACTCGGAGAGCGTCCCGATGACGAGTATCTGAAAACGTTGCTCCGGGCGGCGTGCCTTGACCTTGAGCGGCGCGGCGTCCATTTTCCGGATGATGCAAACGGCGTCGATGTCGAGGATTATCAAACATTGATTGTCGGAACAGCCTCGTGGATGTACTCCAAGCGCAGGACAGGCGAGGCAATGCCTCAATATTTGCGCAGCTTGAAAAACTCGATTCTTTTCGCACAGAAAGCGGGGAAGGAACGATGATGGATAGCGGAATCATTGAATTTTACTCTATAACGAACACGGCGGATCGGGCAAAACTTCCGGTTCGCCGTGTTTTGCTTAAAGCGAAAGAATGGTACGAAGCGCGAACTGTTGGCTTTCGCCGCTATTACACGGCGAAGCAGGCTAACGTGAATATTGAAATCGTTGCGCGAACGTGGCGGCTTGAAAACATATCGACGCAGGACGTCGCCAAGATCGGCGATAACTGGTTCACAATCAAGCAGGTTCAAAACGGCTTTGATAATGACGGACTTGAAATCACTGACTTTTCGCTCGAAAGGACGGCTGAAAAATTTGACGCTTGAGCAACTTGAAAACATCCTCGCCGAAGTGCCGGACAGGATCGCAGTGTCGCAGTATGAGAGTGTGAGCGAGACCATGCCGCGAATCATCTGGAATGAAACGCGGCTTTCGCAAACATACGGCTCGAACGAAGCGAATCAGATGGCTATCAAGGTGATTATCGAGCTGATTTCCAAACCGGAAACGGCAAGACAGGACATGTTCGACGTTGTGGATGTTCTCCGCGAACACCTGATTCCGTTCACGGCACAATGCGGCTATGACGAGAACCTGCAAGCGGTGTCTTATGAGTTCAGCATTGATATCATGGAGCCGGTCTGATGCACAACGGAAACGAATTGAAAGGTTTTCAGCGGTTACAGGAGTATATCTCCAAGAAATCGAAAATCACAAACGCTTCAATTCTCAGCGGGCAGAAAGCCGCAGCGGAATATCTTCAAGAGGCGATGCGAGGGCGTTCCGCTCCGCGCGGGAGAAGCTCTCCGCACATGCTCGATACATTCATGTTTGAGCAGGACGAGACGACGGCGGAGACGAAATTCGGCTGGAGCCGGTTTTATGGGCGAATGGTTGAATCTGGGCATAAGGTCAGACCTCCGGGAAAACGGAAGAAAAAAGCCGGAGAACAACGAACCGTCAAAGCGCAGCCGCACTTGAAGCCGGAGTTTGACAAGAATCAAGATCAGCTTGTGAAAATCATGATCGAAACAATGGAAAAGAGGGTAAACAATGGCGATTGTCAATTCTAAGCCCATGCGCCGCGTCGGTGTCGGTGCTCAATATATTTGTTTCTGGGAGAAGGAGCAGACCGACAATCAGATTGCGTTCGCGGCAAACGTCACGAAGCTCAAAACGGTCGCGTCTATCCAGACAACCGAAGAACGCTCCGAATCCAAGGTTTTCGGCTCGAATGAGGTTTATGATGTCGATACATCTGTAACGCCTCCGAAAATGACGGTCGAGAATCTGGCGTTCCCGCCGATCGTCCTCGCGACGATGCGAGGAAATGAGATCAAGAACGGTTTCGTCGTTCATTCGACATATGACGAGCCGGGCTATTTTGCCTATGGTGTTGTGTTCCCGAAGAAGTCCGGAAAGACGAATTTTGTCTGGTATCCGAAATGCAAACTCGTTTCCGCGAGCGATGCGGCGAATACCAAGGACGACAGCGGGCCGAATACGCAGAACCGCTCCGTTGAAATCCAGTCGTTCACTTTTGACGACAAGGGCAGCTACAAAGTCGAGTATGATACCGAGCTGCTTTCCGGAGATACCGATCCGCAGATTACGGAGGAAAAGTTCTTTGAAAAGCCGCTGCTCGCGCCGCTGGTTTCGGAGTAAGGAGGACGTATGCTCGCAATCAATAAGTGTGATTATCAGCTCTCCTCCGGCGATGTGATCTCGATCGGAATGAACTTCAAAGCACTTGAGAATATGACGCGCTATCCGGGCGGTTTGGGCAAACTTCAAAAGGACATGCAGCGCATCGCAATCAACAATCCGGAAAAGGAAGGATATATCAATCCCGATTCTGAGGAATACGGGCAAATTATCACGACGGCGATTTCTGCAATGGGCTTTATGCTCCATGCACTCATCAGCGCAGGTGGCGAGAAATGCACGGTTGACGAGTGCATGATGGCAATCGGGCCGAGTGATTTTGAGCAGCTCAACGAGATTTTCAAGGAGTTCAGCTCGGCAATGGCTCAGATGACGGGAAAAAACAGGGCGCGCCTGACGATGAACGCGATCTAAATTTGGATTTCGTCAGGCTGATTCATACGGCGAAGCGGATCGGGCTTTCGATTCCGGAGTTCTGGGAGCTTTCGCCGGTCGCGTTTTTGCAGCTTTGCGGAATGTATTTGGAGGATCACGGAAAAACAAACCCGTTCCGCGTACAGTTCATAGACGAATAATTCGCAAACGTTTGTGAATGAAGCTCGGTCGCTTTGGCGGTCGAGCTTTTTCTTTTTAGAGGCAGGAGGCGGAAAGATTGGCGAGCGAACATATCGAGGAGGTCGGTCTCCGGTTTAAGGCCGACGGTTCCGCCGACTATATCGGAACGCTCAAACAGATTAACAACGAAATGTCCCTCACCTATGCGGAATATGTCCGCGATACGGCAGAGATGGACAAGAACGCCACGGCAACCGAGAAGCTCAAAGCGAAAAAGAAAATGCTTGAGAGCCAAATGGACAGCCAACGGCAAAAGGTCGCGGTACTCCGACAGCAGGTCGAGGAAATGTCCAAATCGGAAGATACCAACACGGACGCCTTGCAGAAGAAGCAAAAAGAGCTTGCTTATGCGGAGTCAAAGCTCACCTCTTACGGAAAATCTATTGAGGATGTAAACGACGAGCTTTCAAAGCACACCGAACTGACCGACAAAATGTCCTCGAAGCTCGGCGAAGTCGGCGGAAAGGTCGAGGATTACGGAAAGAAAGCGTCGGTCGTTTCTGGAGGCATTGTCGCGATTGGTACGGCGTCGATTGCGGCATTTAACGAAGTCGATGAGGGTTTGGATATCATCGTCAAAAAAACCGGTGCAACCGGCGAGGTGATGGATGGGCTTGAACAATCGTTCAAGAATGTTTTCGGTTCAATCCCCATGACAGCGGATAAAGCGGGCATTGCGATCGGCGAAGTCAACACGAAATTCGGCGCAACCGGCGAAACGCTGGAAGAACTTTCACGGCTGTTTATCCAGTTCGCAGAAATCAACGATGCGGACTTGAACAGCTCGATCGACTCCACGTCTCACCTCATGCAGCAATGGAACCTTGATATATCGCAAACGCCGAATCTGCTCGGCCTGATTTCCTCTGAAGCACAGCGAACGGGCATTGCAACGAATACGCTCATGGCGTCCCTTGAGAAAAACGGTTCGACCTTTAAGGAATTAGGGCTAAGTATCGATCAGTCGATCGTGCTGCTCGCAAACTTTGAAATGGCGGGCGTTGATACGGGAACGGCGCTCGCCGCTTTGCGGAAATCTGCCTCGGCTTATACCGCAGAGGGAAAGACGATGCAGCAGGGCTTTTCCGAAACCGTCGCGGCAATCAAGAACGCCAAGACGGAGACGGAGGCGCTCTCAATCGCTCAATCGACATTCGGCACAAAGGGCGCGCTCGAAATGGCAACGGCAATTCGCGAGGGACGACTTTCGGTTGATGATCTTGTTTCCGGCATGGAAAACATGGGAACCGTCGTCGCCGACACATTTGAAGCAACACTCGATGCACCGGATAAATTGACGGTTGCGATGAACAACGCCAAGATTGCCGGGGCGGATTTAGGCGCGACAATCCTTGAAATGGTTTCCCCTATGCTTTCACAGCTCGCTGCACTTGCGCAGCAGGCGGCGGCATGGATTGGAAGTCTCGACGAAGGGACAAAGCAAACAATCGTCACGGTTGCGGCGATTGCGGCGGCGATTGGGCCGCTGCTCATTGTGCTCGGCAAGGTGATTTCAAGCGTTGGGTCGCTGATTGGTGCGGTTCCGCAGATTATCAGCGGGTTTTCAACGGTCGGCTCGGCGTTCTCTGGGTTTGTTAGTTTGATTGCCGCTCATCCCATCGTTGCGGCGATTACGGCGGTGATTGCCATTATCGCGACGCTTTGGACGAAATGCGAGTGGTTCAGAAATCTTGTCAAGTCGCTCTTTGAATGGCTTATGTCCATGACGAGCAAGGTTTCCGGATGGGTTGTATCAGCATTTCAAACCATATCGGATGCACTGACAGCACTTCATAAATCAGTAAGCTCAACCGTTGATAAAATGACCACGGTATTCAAAACGATTGTCGAGTTCTTGAAAAACGCATTTGTTCAAGGGTGGACGGCGGCGTTTAAGACAATCGGCGGAACTGCCGAAGCACTTTTTTCGACGCTCTCATCGGTTTGGACGAATATCAAAGCGATTTTCACAGGGATCATTGATTTCATTAAAAATGTTTTCACGGGAAACTGGCGCGCGGCATGGCAAAACGTCGTTGATGTTTTCGGCAATGTGTTTTCAATGATCGGAAATCTGGTGAAAGCGCCGATCAACGCAGTTATCACGCTGCTCAATTCGGCGATTGACGGTATAAACGCGATTGCGATCGAGATGCCGAATTGGGTTCCGGGCGTCGGTGGAAGGAGACTCGGCTTTAACATCCCGAATATTCCGATGCTTGCAAGCGGCGGCGAGCTAATCTCCGGCATGGCGATCGTCGCCGAGGCTGGCCCTGAGCTGGTCGCGCAAGTTGGCGGACGAACGGTTGTAACGCCGCTTTCCGGCACGTCGAAAAACTCCGGTCAAATTTCACTTTCCGACGAAACGATCGAGCGTCTCGCGTCGATGATTGCTCAGTTGTTGGCAGCGATGAATATTTCGATCAATATTGGCGAGCGCGAGTTTGCTCGAATCATCCGCGAGGTGATGGCATGAGCGAAATCTATTTTGAAAATTCAGTCGGAAAGACGGTCAGGCTTGACCGAGGCGCGATCCGGATCAAGGACGCGCTTTCACTCCGGGAATTTGAATGGAGTTATACGGCCTCGGAATATCCGATGCAGTTCGGCGCGAAGATTTCAAAATTCACGCGAGGCGCAGCAGTAAAACTGATCTCCATCGTAATCAGAGGAAAGACGCGGCAAGAATGTCTTTTAGCTCTAAACGAATTGCTTTCGGTCTGCGAAACGGATATCTCCGCTAATAAACCCGGTAAACTCTGGCTGGATGGTCAATATTTGAAATGCTATCTCGGCACATCCTCGGAGATCGAAGAATGGGCGGGTGGTTTTCATTTCATGGAGAAGAAACTCAAGGTTCTTTCTCCGTTTCCGTTCTGGATCACGGAGAAAGTGCAGCGGTTTCGAGCTGGAACGAGAGCGGTTTCGTCATACGGAAAAAAATACGCGGGGCGATACCCATATCAATACGGAACGGGATATGCAAATGAGGTTCTTTTCAACGACCATTTCGCGGACACTCCGGCGATCGTCACGATTTACGGACCTTGCGCAGAACCCAAAATTTACATTGGCGGGAATGTTTACGGCGTCGAAGCCAACGCGGAGGAGGGCGAACGAATTGTTCTCGATCAGATTGAACGCAAAATCTATCGAGTAGATTCGACGGGCACGACAACGAATCTCTTTGATTATCGCATCAAAACGAGCGATCCATTCAAAAAGATTTCTCCGGGCGATGTTACGGTTCAGTTTTCCGGTGAATTTGGCTTTGATATCGAGCTTTTGCAACAGCGAAGTGAACCGAAATGGATTTGAGGAGGGTTTCATGGATATTATCCACGCCGACGCCGATCGGCATGAAATCGGGTTCATACAGGATTTCACGAAGTTTGACGCCGAAATTTCTCAAACGCCGACGCTCGATCGAAATCAATTCGTTCTTACGATGGATGAAGATGATTATTTGGAGTCGGGAATAACGGACGGGGCTTTTGTCTATATCCCATTTTCGGAGTTTGGCGGTCAGGTGGATGAAATCAAGCATGCAAGCAAGCAGGGGCAAGTCACAATATCCGGCGCGACGTGGCGCGGCCTGCTCTGCCGAAAAATCGTCGAACCGCCGACGGGCGCGGCCTATTTGGCGATCGGCAAAACAGAACCGAACAAAGCGCTCCAAACGCTGATCGGAGACCGTTTCGGAGACTTTTTCGACGTGGGCGGAGAAGAAATCAAAGATGCGGTTGTTTCTGGCGAGTTTCGCTTTCAAACGCTGCTGGATGCGATCGTATCGTCCTTCTCTGACGCTCGCCTTGAAATTTCGTGCATCTACGATAACATTCAGAAGAAAGTGCGCGTGTTTCCTCGGAAGGTTTCGGATTATTCCTCGCTCGTCGATTTGTCGCAGGATTACGGCGTACACATGACGACGAAGCTCGGCGGCGTATCGACCTATAATCATATTATTGCGCTCGGACGCGGCGAGCTGACCGAGCGCGAAGTCGTGCATCTGTACAGGCTGGAAAATGGGACAATCACAGAGACGAGTCCGGGCAATCTCGGTCTCGCGGATCGCGTGACAACGTTCGACTATCCGAACGCTGAAAGCCGGGATGAACTCGTAAAAAACGCAAAGAAGCAGCTCGAAGCGCTTGCTCCGATGCGTTCGATCGAGATGGACACGTCAGAAATGGGCGTGTCCCTCGAACTCGGCGATCTCGTCTCCGGACGGGATCGCGTGACAGGTCTCGTCACGACTAAGGCAATTTCAAACGTGATTCTTACAATCACGGCGTCGGGCGAAAAGCTGGAAACAAAGGTGGGGTAAAGATGGCTCAAAAAGCAATTACAATTTACACGCCGCCGGATGCGGCGCCACATATTTACGCCGAAGATGACGCGCAGCTCTACCGGGCGATTTTCGGACGATCCGGAATTACGGAGGGTGACGAGATGCTCGCGTGTTCGCTGGTTGATAACAACACGGTTCGGCTTGCATCCGGAACGTTTGTCAATCAAGGATACATCGTTTGCGTTCCGGGCGGCTCTTACGAGGATTTAACCGTAGAGAGCGGGACGCAAAACATGTATCGAAAAGATTTGCTCGTCGCCGAGTTTGCGCGTGGCGGCGGCGGCACGGCGGACGCGCATATTTTCAGGGTGGTTAAGGGCGTTCCGGCGGCGTCTGCAAGCGCGGCAAGCGATCCGGTGCTAACTCAAGACAACCTCGCAAGCGGAGGAAATAAACGGCAAGAAGCCCTTTACAGAATCAACGTGAACGGACTTTCCATTGAGTCGATCGAGCGCGTCGCGCCTTATGTCGGCTCTTTCTATGTCTGATTCGAGGTGGTAACGGATGAGTCAAACCTCGATGTCGTTTTCGCGTCAAAACAGCTATACGACGCAGGAATACGGCGATTCGATTAAATACAATGTCAGCACATCTCCGGATTTTGGACGAGGAAACAAAGCGACTCGCGCGAGGTTTAATGTTTCCGGGTTGACCAACGGCACACGATCCGGCGCAACGCGCGACATTGTGATCCAGATTGAGACCTCGGACGGCGCAGAATATAACATCTGCTCAACGAGCGTTTATCTATCCGGTAGTGGCACGAGCGGCGCAAGCGTTTCGATTGACTGGTTTGATATTCCGACAGCATATCAATATGAGATCGCTAACAAAACCATATCGGCGATCTATGTGCTGCAAGATTCGGATTATTCCATTCGCGGCGTTGCTGGATCGGGAACGTTGACGTTTGAATATGAATCAGCTGCGACACGATGCACAGCGCCGAGCGCGGTATCTATTGCGTCAAATGTTGCGGGCGATGCAACGACGCTTTCATGGAGCGGCGCAAAAGCCGGAAGTTATAACGCGATTACGAGCTATTATGTCGAATACGCGGACAGCTCGGACGGCGTATCGTGGGCGGATTGGAACCACTATTACACGCTTGAAACGTCGGCGACGTATGGCTCGATATCGGTTGCTTTGCCGGGAACCGGAAATTATCGCAAATTCAGAATTTGGACGTTTGGCGAACTAATCAATTCTGAAACAGCAACAGAAAGCAGTGCGTGCTATCACGCATATACGCCAAGCGCGCCGGGATCACTTTCTCCTGCTGCTGGCGGATATACGAGCCTTTCGGCGATTTCGTGGGGCGCGGTATCGTGCGTCGATCCAATTCAGAGTTATTCCTATCAAATCAGCACGGACGGCGGCGCATCATGGGGCGCAGAAACCACGACGACGGCGACAAGCGTTAATATTTCAAGCTGGTTCAACTCGATCGGCGCATCATCTCGCGTTTTGTTCCGCGTCAGGGCTTACACAAACAAGGAGATTTCCTCCGGATGGTCAACGTCAGGAACGTTTTATCGTAAAGTTCCGCCGCAAGCGCCGACGGCGTTTTCTGCATCACCGGCGAGCTTTGGCGGCGGAAATATCACGCTTCAATGGAGCGGCGCTTCCGATCCGGAGGGCAATATTGCCGGATACGAAATCGAGGTTGCAACGTCGAGCAACGGCTCGACGTGGACGGGTTATTCTTTTCTCAAAACGATTCAATCCACAGCGGCAAGCGGATCGGCAACGGACACGCCGAACATGGCAGATGGTACATATCGCCGATACAGGATCAGGACGAAAGACGGAGACGGGCTATATTCCGGATATCGCGAAAGTAATTCGGTTTACAGGCTGCAATCTCCAACGATGCCGGAAATCGTGTCTCCGTCTGCCGGATATTATCAAACCGCGCCGATCGTGTCGTGGAAAGCGTCAACGGCTCCTGACGGCAACCTCGCCGGATATTCGGGAAGCATCAGTATAGACGGCGGCGCGACATGGAGTCCGGAGTATACAACGACGGCGACAAGATTCGATATATCCCCGGTGTTTGACGCTGCACCGCTGACAGCGGCGTTTGTCGTAAGAGTTCGAGCCTATACGACAGGCGGGACATATTCCAACTATGCAACATCGGCGACGTTTTACCGAAATACGCCGGTCGTCGCGCCGAAGCTGCTCTCTCCGCATACGCAGGCGGTCAAAGCCGGAAGAATTTGGGCGTTTGTCCAGTGCGCCGCCAAGGATAACGGACTTGCGCAGACGCTTTATTATCAATCGCCGAGCGGAGAAAGAACGACGCTTGCATCCGGAAAGACTGAGGCGTTCTCTATCGCGTATCCGCTTACGGCGTCCGGATCGCATGCGTTTATTCTGATGGACTCAACCGGCGCAAATGCGGAGACAGATGTTTCTGTTTCTCTGGTCAAAACCAAGTATACAGACACGACGATCGAAGCGGGAACGACGCCAACAAGAGCGGCGCATATCGCAGAACCGCGCGCGGATATAGATTCGATTCTCGCCGCTTATGGTATGCAGGATGCGGGGTGGAGCGAAACGGTTGAAGCGGGGACAACATCCCTCCGACATTTCAATTCACACATTCTCGAAATACGAAGGAAAATTGAAGCAATCCGAAAGAAAGTCAACGATTTTGCGGGAGAAACCAAGATTTCAGCGTTTTCGTGGTGTGAGCTTTCAGACGCCGGTCCGAAAGCTGACGCGATTAAAGAACTTAGGGCGGCGATATCAAAGCTGTAGGAGAGAAGGAGACTAAATGCGAGAGGTCGAAACGACAATTGAAGAATTTGGACGGTCGATCATTGATATTGGGCGCGTCGGAGAAAATGGAGTGACGAAACTTTCGATCGATGTATCGTCGGTTTTGAGTGAGTATCCTGATGCAACCGCGAGTCTTGTCGTGCGACAACCGAACCGAAAAGATTATCCCGCATCATCCACACTTAACGGGATGATACTCGAATGGGTAATAGCGGATGATGAAATAGGAGCACACGCAGGATCAGGAAGCATACAAATCACGGTGTCAGATGGCGAAAAGGTTTTGAAATCTGCTATTGCTAAAACGTCGATCAAACCATCACTCTCATATGAAAAAGGGAGCGTCCCCGATCCAGTAAAAAACTGGATTGAGCAGGCACAAGCAGAACTTGAGAATACAAGGAAAGCGCTGAATAAAGCGCAAAATTTCGTGTTCGGCTTAAAAGAAATGCTTGATAAGGGCGAACTTAACGGAAGACCGGGAGCGACTGGCCCACAAGGTCCGCAGGGAGAGAAAGGCGATCCGGGCAAGGATGGCGAACCGGGGGCAACTGGCCCGCAAGGACCGCAGGGAGAGAAGGGCGATCCGGGCAAGGATGGCGAACCGGGAGCGACTGGCCCGCAAGGACCGCAGGGAGAGAAGGGCGATCCGGGCAAGGATGGCGAACCGGGAGCGACTGGCCCGCAAGGACCGCAGGGAGAGAAGGGCGATCCGGGTAAAGATGGCGAACCGGGAGCGACTGGCCCACAAGGTCCGCAGGGAGAGAAAGGCGATCCGGGCAAGGATGGCGAACCGGGGGCAACTGGCCCGCAAGGACCGCAGGGAGAGAAGGGCGATCCGGGCAAGGATGGCGAACCGGGAGCGACTGGCCCGCAAGGACCGCAGGGAGAGAAGGGCGATCCGGG